>JAEAMF010001019.1_pt1 | contig 24224 bp, 20 predicted proteins | sample 8958721 | NCBI WGS metagenome assembly JAEAMF01 (sample SAMN16933255, study PRJNA681124) | bioreactor sludge metagenome | isolation source: anaerobic bioreactor treating anionic surfactant - SDBS | place: India: Bengaluru | collected 2019-02-28 | reverse complement strand
AGCAGTTTCGCTGCGTGTCCAACGCCCAATGTGCTTTCCATAGTCATGATTCGACGCTTACGCGCATACTAAGTTCGACTAGCCCCAGGCTGGCCATGGCGCGTGAGGTCGTGCCGGACCCGTCGGCCTGGATGACGATGTAGACCCGGATGCCCTGTTTGGACAGCGCGAGCGCCAGCACCATGTCGGTGGGGCCCGCGCCACCGACATGTTCCGCGCTGGTGCGGGAGAATCCAGAAAATTCAGATCAACCAGCGCCAGATGCCCGCCGCCCGTCCGGCCAGCGGTATGTGCGCCCAGGTCGCCAGCAGCCACACCAGCAGGCCACCGCCGAGCGCATGGGCGCCAAATCCACCAAAGCGCGCTCGGCCCTGAATGATCGCCGCGAAGGGCCAATAACTGGTACGCCGCTCCCAGGCTGGCCAGCCTTGCGGATCGAGCGTGGCCTTCTTGCGGTCCTGCAGCGCTGCACCGAGCAGGGACAGCAGGATGATGGCAAGCGCGACGATGATATTCCTCGTCACCGGATACACCAGGATGTGCACCATGCCCCAGATGGCGAATGCCCACAGCATCGGATGCCGGGTGATGGCATACACGCCGCGTGCCTGCGCGCTGGCCGCATTGGTGGCGCCGGGCATGGCCGGGTTGCGCACCAGCGAACCGAGCAGCATGACGGAAGCACCCAGCATCAGGCCTGTCGCCAGCGCCCACAGCCCGTCGCCGACGGTCCAGAGCGGCGCCCCGGCCGGGGTCCTGGGGTAGGCCCAGGCCATCCCGCCGAGTGTGGCGAAGGCCACGAGGGAGTACAGCGCGAGGAAACCCTTGTCGCCCATGGCTTTCACCAGGGGGCGGCGCAAGAGGTGCGACAGGAGAAAATGCGATCCGACGAAAGCGCCGGAAAATGCCATCAGCAACATCGATGCGTCCATGCGATGCTCCTTCGTGACTGTCGGGGTGCGCCAACTATAGCAGAGGCTTACTCGATCACCAGCGGCAAATCCCTTCCTTCCAGCGCCACCTGCCCGGCGTAGTCGGCCGCGTAGATGCGCAGGATGTATTCGCCCGGCGCGATGTCGCCCAGCTGCCAGCTGCCGGTCTCGACTTCGCCATCGCGCAGGCGGCTGTGCAGCGCATAGGCGAACTGGGTGGCCTTGCTGCCGTACACGGTGATGCCGCTGTTGGGCGCATAGACGGCCTTGACCGCGTCCGGGTTGCGCGGCAGGCGGTCGTAGACCTGGGTGATCAGGGGACGCTCATGGCCGGGCACGGGCGTGCCGTCGGCGCGCAGCAGCTGGTAGCCGAGCTTGTACAGGCCCAGGCGGCGCCGTGCCAGGTTGCCGTCCACCTGGTCGTAGGCATCGACCACGATGTTCACCTCGCCCAGCGAGCGCGGCACGCGCAGGCGCTTGTCCAGTACCGGGTTCTTGCGGGTTCCGGTCGGCGGCCGCAGGCGCTTGCCGCTACTGTCGAACAGGGCGATGCTGTTGATGCGCGGCGCGACGGTATCGGTGAAGCCGACGAAAGGAAGGCTGAGCGGATTGACCACCGCGCCGCCCTGGTAGTAGTCGAGGTGCACGTGGGCCATCGCATTGATGGTGCCGAGCGGGTCACCCACGGCGAAACGGGTGCCGCGCGGCACCCGAACGCGCTCGGCCTTGCCGCGCGCGCCGGTCAGGACCTGGAAGCGCGGGTCGAGCGGGCGGCCGCGGGTGTCGCGGCCCACGCGCATGTGGATGTAGGAGAGCGGCCCCACGCTGATGCCTTCGCTGAGCGAATCGAAGCCCCAGTTGGCGTACGGGTCGGAGACCTTGGACGGGAACACCGCCAGCACCTTCGCACCGACGTCGGCGCGCACGTCGAGGCCGGCGTGGAAGTGGTCGCGGCTGTCGCCGTTGTAGCTGCCGCGCACCTCGCCCATCACGCCGACCACCTCGTGCACCATGTCCTGCGGGCCGACCGGCCAGGGCATCGGTTCCTTGCGCGCGACCGCCACCGGCTGCGGACGGACGGGCGCGGCTTCATCGGGACGCGGGCTGGCGAGGCGGTGCAGGCGGTGGGCCTGGGCATCGGCCACCACCAGGCTGCCGTCGCGCTCGACCGCGATGCCGCGCGGGCCGTAGAGCTGCACCGTGCCGTCGGGGCCGAAGCCGTCGTTCGAGGCCGGCACGTCGGCATCCGGCAGCGGACGGAATTCGCCTTCCGGGGTGAGCTGCAGGATGCGCCCGCCCGAGCTGGCGGCGATGTACAGGTAGCCGTCGCGGGTGAGCGCCAGCCCGACCGGGCGGCGCAGCGGCGCACGGCGCTCGCCCTCGGCGGGGGCGGCGATGGTCGTCACCGACCCGTCGGTGGCGATGCGGCGAATCGCGTTGTTGCCGGTATCGGCCACGTAGAGCGTGCCGTTGGTCGTCACCGCGAGGGCGCTCGGGGTGTCGAAGCTTGCCGCTGCCGCCAGGCCGTTAGCAAGACCGGGCTTGCCGCTGCCGGCGATGGTGGTCACGTTGCCGTCGCGGCCGATGCGGCGGATGCGGTCGTTGTAGGTGTCGGCCACGTAGACGATGCCGGCATCGTCCACCGCCAGGCCGACCGGGCCGTTGAACTGGGCCGCGCGGCCGATGCCATCCAGCTCGCCCCGCGTACCGTTGCCGGCGAGCGTGGTCACCGTGCCGTCTTTCGCGATCTTGCGGATCGCATGGTTGCCGGTGTCGGCCACGTAGAGGTTGCCCTCGTGGTCGAAGGCCAGCGCGGACGGGGTGTGGAAGGCGGCCGCGGTCCCTTTGCCGTCGACGAAGCCTTCCTTGTCGCCGGCGAAGGTGGCGACGCTGCCGTCCGGCGCGATCGTGCGGATGCGGTTGCTGTTGCCGGCGTCGGCCACATAGACCTTGCCCTGGCTGTCGAGGGCGACGCCGAAGGGATCGTCGAAGCGGCTGCTCGCGGCCGGGCCGTCGAGCGCGCCGGGGATGCCGTCGCCGGCCAGCGTGGTGACGCGGGCGGGCCAGAAGGGCAGCGTCTTCGCCGCTTTCGGCGTGAACACGGCCAGCGCGCCCGGCTGGCGCTCGATGGTGTCGGTGAAGTAGAGGACGGCGCCGGCAATGGCGACGCCTGCGCCCGCAAGCGCCGCGATCAGGATCTTTCGGTTCACAAGGGCCGGTTGGTGAATTGCAGAGCCTGCAATCTTAGCGGATACCTACGGACTCTGTCGTACGTCGGAAACCGGGGGGTGTGGGGTGGCCCGGCCGGTTATTTACCCAGCGTTTTCAGGTGGTCGATTTCCTGCGCCACCGCGCGGCCGACGATCTCGCCCAAGGCTTCATGCAGCCCTGCGCGCAGGTCGGCGGTGAAGCTTTCCAGGGTGCGCTGCATGGCGTCGGCCATGGCGTCGCGCACGCGCTGCTCGAGCACGAAGTCGACCCGGCCCTGCAATTGCTGCAGCACGCGCTCGGTGACGCGGCGCTCCAGCACGCTCCATTCCTCGCCGGTCCAGCGTTCGTTGGCGCGGCGTTCCAGCTGTTCGGCGACCGGCTCCGGCTCCGGCGCGGGCGTCGGCGCCACCGGGTCGGCGACGACTTCGGTCAGGACCGGGATGCTGGGGTCGAATGGGGCGTTCTGGCTCATGACTGTCCTGCGACGAAGTGGGTCAGGGGATAGTTCTGCTTCTTGTAGGCGACGTAGCGCCGGCGCCCGGCTGCGGCATCGTCTTCGTCGATCGAGATGATCTCGAACACGCGCGCGAACTGTTCCAGTTTAGCGGGCGTGCGGCGGGTGAGGTTGACCAGCATCTCATGATGGGGCAGCGCGATGCTTTCATCAAAGGTGACGATGACCGGCGTTTCATTCGCCAGCGGGTCGCCGGCCGGCACGTGCGGGATGAAGTCGGTATCCGATACCGTCCACAGGGCCGTGTTCAGGGCCTCGGCCTGCGCGGCGTCCTCGGCCAGCAGCACGAGCTTGGCCTTGGCGGCATAGGCCTTGCGTGCGAGACGGCAGGCGTAGGCCAGCTTGTCGGGGATGTTGGTATGGAAGTCGATGCGCGTCATGGTGCTTGTAAAAGAATGGGGCGGCTTGCAAGGCCGCCCCTTGGAACATCAGGCGCTCGCGCCGCCCTGCGCAGTGCCGGCCTGGATCATGCCGCTATGGCGCAGCAGCGCGTCGATCGAAGGCTCGCGGCCGCGGAAGGCCCGGAACGATTCCAGCGCCGGACGCGAACCGCCCACCGCCAGGATCTCCTGCTGGAAGCGCTTGCCGGTCTCCTGCAGCTGGCCCGACTCCAGCGCCTCTTCAAAGGCCGCATAGGCGTCGGCGGACAGCACCTCGGCCCACTTGTAGCTGTAGTAGCCGGCCGCATAGCCGCCCGAGAAGATGTGGCCGAAGGAGTGCTGGAAGCGGTTGAAGGACGGCGGGATCATCACCGCGAACTGCTTGCGGATATCGTCGATCAGGTGCTGCACGCTGCGCTCGGCTTTCGGGTCGAAGTCGTAATGCAGGTGCATGTCGATCAGCGAGAACTCGACCTGGCGCAGCGTCATCATCCCGGACTGGAAGTTCTTCGCCGCCAGCATCTTGTCGTACAGCTGGCGCGGCAGCGGCTCGCCGGTCTTCACGTGCGCGGTCATCTGCTGCAGCTTGTCCCACTCCCAGCAGAAGTTTTCCATGAACTGCGACGGCAGCTCCACCGCATCCCATTCCACGCCCGAGATGCCCGACACCGACAGCTCCTCGACTTCGGTCAGCATGTGGTGCAGGCCGTGGCCGAACTCGTGGAACAGGGTGATGACTTCGTCATGCGTGAACAGCGACGGCTGCCGCTTGCCGTCCACGACCGCCGGCGGGGTGAAGTTGCAGGTCAGGTAGGCGATCGGGGTCTGCACGATGCCGCCGGTGGTGAGGCGGCGGCCGCGCGCGTCGTCCATCCAGGCGCCCTGGTTCTTGCCTTCGCGGGCATACAGGTCGAGGTAGAACTGGCCGACCAGCTGGCCGTCACGCTCGATGCGGAAGAAGCGCACGTCCGGATGCCACACCGGCGCCTCGTCCGCCTTGATCTGCACGTTGAACAGCTCCTGGATGACCGTGAACAGGCCTTGTACGACCTTCGGCTCCGGGAAGTATTCCTTCACTTCCTTCTCGGAGAAGGCATAGCGCTGCTCGCGCAGCTTTTCCGAAGCGTAGGCCACGTCCCAGGACTGCAGATCAATGATGCCCAGTTCGTCGCGCGCGAAGGCGCGCAGCTCTTCCAGGTCCTTTTCGGCGAAGGGGCGGGCGCGCTTGGCCAGGTCTTCGAGGAACTCGACCACGTGCTGCGGGCTCTCGGCCATCTTCGGCACCAGCGAGACCTCGGCGAAGTTGGCGTACTCCAGCAGCTGGGCTTCTTCATGGCGCAGCTGCAGCAGCTTGACGATGTTGGCGGTGTTGTCCCACTCGGCGGCCTTGCTGAACATGGTGCCGGCATCCGAGGCTTTGGTGCTGCTCGCGCGGTAGATGGTTTCGCGCAAGGCGCGGTTGTCGCAGAACTGCAGCACCGGGTAATAGGAAGGGAAGTGCAGGCTGAACTGCCAGCCGGCCTTGCCGTCCTTTTCGGCCGAAGCACGCGCGGCGGCCTTGACGTCGTCCGGGATGCCCGACAGTTCTTCTTCGCTCTCGACCAGCAGTTTGTAGTCGTTGGTGGCGTCCAGCACGTTCTGCGAGAAGCGGGTGGAGGTCGCGGACTGCTGTTCCTGGATCTCGGCGAAGCGTTCCTTCTTATCCTCTTGCAGCTCGGCGCCGCCCAGGCGGAAGTCGCGCAGCGCATTCTCGACGATGCGCTTGCGCGCCGGGCTCAGGCTGTCGTACTCGCTGCTGGCGCGCAGCTGCTTGTACTTGGCGAACAGCGCCTCGTTCTGGCCGATCGAGGTCCAGAACTCGATGACCTTCGGCTGGTTCTCGTTGTAGGTGGCGCGCAGCTCGGGCGTGTCCGCCACGTGGTTCAGGTGGTTGACCACGCCCCAGGCGCGGCCCAGGCGCTCGGTGGCTTCCTCAAGCGGCACCACGAAGCTGTCCCAGCTCACGCTGTCGCCGGGCGCTTCCAGTTTGGCCACGACCTCGGCCGCATCCTTGATGAGTTGCTCGATGGCCGGCGTCACGTGCTCCGGCTTGACCAGGTCGAACCGGGTCAGGCCCGAGAAATCGAGGAGGGGATTGCGGGTAGCGATGGTCATGTCGTTCCTTTTAAAAGGTTCAGGCCACGCCGGGCTTCGGTTCCATTCCCGTTGCCTGGCTGGGGCAGTGTTGGCTACTGGAGTGCACGCGTTCCGCGGACTCCACGGTGTTCATCAACAGCATGGTGATCGTCATCGGACCGACGCCGCCCGGCACCGGGGTGATGTGCGAAGCGACTTCTGCTACGGCGGCATAGTCCACATCGCCGCACAGCTTGCCGGCGTCGTCGCGGTTCATGCCGACGTCGATCACGACGGCGCCCGGCTTGACCATGTCGGCGGTCAAGGTGTTGCGGCGGCCGACGGCGGCGACCACCACGTCGGCCTGGCGGGTGTGGTAGGCCAGGTCCGGCGTCGCGCTATGGCAGATGGTGACGGTGGCGTTGGCTTGCAAGAGCAGCAGGGCCATCGGTTTGCCGACGGTGTTCGAACGGCCGATCACGACGGCATGCTTGCCGCGCAGGTCGATGCCGGTGGTTTCGATCAGCTTCATGCAGCCGTACGGGGTGCAGGGGCGGAAGCCCGGCAGGTTGGCGACCAGTTCGCCGGCCGACAGCACCGAGTAGCCGTCGACGTCCTTGCTGGTGGCGATCGCTTCGATGACCTTGCTCGGGTCGATGTGCTTCGGCAGCGGCATCTGGACCAGGATGCCGTGGATGCTTGGGTCGGCGTTGAGGGCCGCGATGCGGTCCAGCAGGGCCTGCTCGCTCAGGTCGGCGTCGTACTTTTCCAGCACCGAGTGGAAGCCGACGTCGCCGCAGGCCTTGACCTTGTTGCGCACGTAGACGTGGCTCGCCGGGTCCTCGCCGACCAGGATGACCGCCAGGCCGGGCTGTCGGCCGGCGGCGGTGAGTTTGGCGGCGCGCTGGGCGATCTCGCCGCGCAGTTGTTGGGAAAGGAGGACTCCGTCGATGTTCTGGGCAGGCATGGGTAGGCTCACGGCTAGGCAAAGATGAAATTATAAGGCCGCCATCCGTATCGCGCGCCGCACCGGTCCAGGCATTGTCATATTTAGGCGCTCAAATCGTTGAGTATTCGCGGCTTTCTGCCAAAAGGAGGAGGCCGATCCAGCGCATCGGCGCCGCGCTTCGTTATAGGCTTGATAAGCAGCTTCACTAGGGGAAATTGTGCACTCGCAGCATGGAGTTTCACTATATGAAATCACATATCGCAATTTGAAAAAGCCCGAACCCACTGGTAGAATCTAAGAGTTTATTTTCAGATATTTGAAATTTCACCAAATCGCCACCAGCCATTTCACAGGATAGGTCGGGGCGCCAAATCTTAGGAGACGCATTAATGTCAGCTCAACTCGACCAGTTGACGGCACAAGCTGCCAACGACCCCGACACCATCGAAACCCAGGAATGGCTGGATGCGCTGGAGGCGGTGATCGAACATGAAGGCACCGACCGCGCCCACTACCTGATGGAGCGCATGGTGGACCTGGCGCGCCGCCGCGGCGCCCACATTCCGTTCTCCAGCAACACCGCCTACGTCAACACCATCCCGGCCCACCTGAACGTGAACTGCCCGGGCAACCTGGAATACGAAGAGCGCCTGCGCTCGTGGATGCGCTGGAACGCGATGGCGATGGTGGTCAAGGCCAACCGTGCCGACGGCGACCTGGGCGGCCACATCTCCTCCTTCGCCTCGCTGGCGAACATGCTGGGCATCGGCTTCAACCACTTCTGGCACGCCCCGACCGAAGAGCACGGCGGCGACCTGCTGTACATCCAGGGCCACTCCTCGCCGGGCATCTACGCCCGCGCCTTCCTGGAAGGCCGCATCACCGAAGAGCAGCTGCTGAACTTCCGCCGCGAAGTCGACGGCAAGGGCCTGTCGTCCTACCCGCACCCGAAACTGATGCCGGACTTCTGGCAGTTCCCGACCGTGTCGATGGGCCTGGGCCCCCTGATGGCGATCTACCAGGCGCGCTTCCTGAAGTACCTGCACGCACGCGGCATCGCCGACACCGAAGCCCGTAAAGTCTGGGTCTTCTGCGGCGACGGCGAGATGGACGAGCCGGAATCGATGGGCGCGATCGGCATGGCCGCGCGCGAGCGACTCGACAACCTGGTCATGGTCGTCAACTGCAACCTGCAGCGCCTGGACGGTCCGGTGCGCGGCAACGGCAAGATCATCCAGGAACTGGAAGCCGATTTCCGCGGCGCCGGCTGGAACGTGGTCAAGGTCATCTGGGGCTCGCAGTGGGATGCCCTGCTGTCGAAGGACAAGGACGGCATCCTGCAGCGCGTGATGATGGAAACCGTCGACGGCGAATACCAGAACTACAAGGCCAAGGACGGCGCCTACGTGCGCAAGCACTTCTTCGGCAAGCACCCGGAGCTGCTGAAGATGGTCGCCAACATGAGCGACGACGACATCTGGCGCCTGACCCGCGGCGGCCACGACCCGCACAAGATCTACGCGGCGTTCAAGAACGCCCAGGAGAACAAGGGTTCGCCGACCGTGCTGCTGGTGAAGACCGTCAAGGGCTTCGGCATGGGCAAGTCGGGCGAGGCGCGCAACACCGCGCACCAGACCAAGAAGCTGGACGACGCCGCCATCCGCGAGATGCGCGACCGCTTCGCCATCCCGATCCCGGACGACAAGCTGGCCGAGATCCCGTTCTTCAAGCCGTCCGACGACGCGCCGGAAATGCAGTACCTGCACGAGCGCCGCAAGGCCCTGGGCGGCTACCTGCCGCAGCGCCGCGCCAAGGCGGATGAAAACCTGGTGGTGCCGGCACTCGAGACCTTCAAGTCCGTGCTCGAGCCAACCGCGGAAGGCCGCGAGATCTCGACCACCCAGTCCTACGTGCGCGTCATCACCAGCCTGCTGAAGGACCCGAGCATCGGCCAGCGCATCGTGCCGATCCTGGTCGACGAATCGCGTACCTTCGGCATGGAAGGCCTGTTCCGCCAGATCGGCATCTTCAACCAGCAGGGCCAGCTGTACGAGCCGGTCGACCGCGACCAGGTGATGTACTACCGTGAAGACAAGGCCGGCCAGATCCTGCAGGAAGGTATCAACGAAGCGGGCGGCATGAGCTCGTGGATCGCCGCGGCGACCTCGTACTCGTCGAACAACCGCACCATGATCCCGTTCTACACCTTCTACTCGATGTTCGGCATGCAGCGCGTGGGCGACCTGGTCTGGCTGGCCGGCGACATCCGTGCGCGCGGCTTCCTGATGGGCGGCACCGCCGGCCGCACCACGCTGAACGGCGAAGGCCTGCAGCACGAGGACGGCCACAGCCACATCATCGCGGCCACGGTCCCGAACTGCATCCCTTACGACCCGACCTTCGGCCATGAAGTGGCGGTGATCATCCAGGACGGCCTGCGCCGCATGGTGCAGGAGCAGGAAGATGTGTTCTATTACATCACCATCATGAACGAGAACTATGCCCACCCGGGCCTGAAGCCGGGCCAGGAAGAGGGCATCCTGAAGGGCATGTACCTGCTGCAGGAAGGCGCTGCGATCGAAGGCAGCAAGGACAGCGCGAAGCGCGTCCAGCTGATCGGTTGCGGCACCATCCTGCGCGAGTCGATCTTCGCGGCAGAGCTGCTGAAGAACGACTGGGGCGTCGATGCGGACGTCTGGTCGGCTCCGTCGCTGACGCTGCTGGCCCGCGACGGCCAGGATTGCGAGCGCTGGAACATGGTGAACCCGGACGCCGAGCAGCGCGTGCCCTACGTGACCTCGCTGATGCAGAACACCGCCGGCCCGATCGTCGCGACCACCGACTACATGCGCTTGTTCGCCGAGCAGATCCGCGGCTTCATGCCGAAGGACCGCACCTACAAGGTGCTGGGCACCGATGGCTTCGGCCGCTCGGATTCGCGCGTCAAGCTGCGCGAGTTCTTCGAGGTGAACCGTTACTACATCACCGTGGCATCGCTGCGCGCCCTGGCCGACGAAGGCAAGATCGACCGCGCCGTCGTGAGCCAGGCGATCCAGAAGTACGGCATCGACCAGAACAAGCCGAATCCTGTGACCCAGTAAATGCTCACGAGACCCGTCAATTCCGCCACTGGCGGAATTAACTTCCGGCGAAGGCCGGAACCTAAGTTTGCATGAACGCTACGAACTTGGGTCCCGGCCTGCGCCGGGACGACGGTCTTGAAGCTAACTCGAATAAAAATTTGGAGCTAACACTATGAGCATTGTGGAAGTCAAAGTCCCCGATATCGGCGACTTCAAGGAAGTGGAAGTCATCGAGCTGATGGTCAAGCCGGGCGACACCATCAAGGTCGACCAGTCGCTGGTCACCGTCGAGTCGGACAAGGCCAGCATGGAAATCCCCTCGAGCCACGCCGGCGTCGTGAAGGAAATCAAAGTCAAGGTCGGCGACAAGGTTGCCGAAGGTTCGCTGGTGCTGCTGCTCGAGGAAGCCGGCGGCGCCGCCGCCGCGCCCGCCGCTGAAGCTGCCGCGCCGGCGCCTGCCGCCGCCGCACCGGCCGCCGAAGCCGCACCGGCGCCGGCCGCCGCCCCTGCCGCAGCGGGCGGTATCGTCGAAGTCACGGTGCCGGACATCGGCGACTTCAAGGAAGTCGAAGTCATCGAACTGATGGTCAAGCCGGGCGACCAGATCAAGGTCGACCAGTCCCTGATCACGGTCGAATCGGACAAGGCGAGCATGGAGATCCCGTCCAGCCACGCCGGCACTGTCAAGGAACTGAAGGTCAAGGTCGGCGACAAGGTCGCCAAGGGTTCGCTGGTGCTGCTGGTGGAAGCCACCGGCGGCGCGCCGGCTGCCGCACCTGCAGCCGCTGCCCCGGCCCCTGCCGCAGCCCCGGCCACCGCCGCTGCGCCCGCTCCTGCAGCCGCTCCGGCGCCTGCCGCAGCCGCCCCCGCACAGGGCGTGACCGGCTCGAAAGCCCACGCCTCGCCGTCGATCCGCAAGTTCGCCCGCGAACTGGGCGTGGACCTGGCGCGCGTGCCGGGCACCGGCCCGAAAGGCCGCATCACCCAGCAGGACGTGCAGAACTTCGTCAAGGGCGTGATGGCTGCCGGCCCGACCGCCGCCGCACCGTCGAAGGGTGGTTCTGGCGGCGGCATGGAAGTGCTGGCCTGGCCGTCGCTGGACTTCTCGAAGTTCGGCCCGACCGAGACCGTGGCCCTGCCGCGCATCAAGAAGATCTCCGGCCCGAACCTGCACCGCAACTGGGTCATGATCCCGCACGTGACCCACTTCGAGGACGCCGACGTCACCGACCTGGAGCAGTTCCGCGTCGATTCGAACGCCGCGCTGGCCAAGCAGAAGTCGACCGTCAAGCTGACCATGCTGGCCTTCGTGATCAAGGCCTCGGTTGCGGCACTGAAGAAGTTCCCGCAATTTAACTCGTCACTGTCGGAAGATGGCGCCAGCCTGATCGTCAAGCAGTACTACAACATCGGCTTCGCCGCCGACACCCCGAACGGCCTGGTGGTCCCGGTCGTGAAGGATGCCGACAAGAAGACCATCTCGCAGATCGCCGTCGAAATGGGCGAGCTGTCGGCGCAGGCACGCGACGGCAAGCTGAGCCCGAGCGCGATGCAGGGCGCGACCTTCACCATCTCGTCGCTGGGCGGCATCGGTGGCACGGCCTTCACGCCGATCATCAATGCACCGGAAGTCGCGATCCTGGGCCTGTCGAAGTCGGCGATGAAGCCGGTGTGGGACGGTTCCACCTTCCAGCCGCGCCTGATGCTGCCGCTGTCGCTGTCCTACGACCACCGCGTGATCGATGGCGCCGGCGCCGCGCGCTTCGCCGCCTACCTGGCGGACGTGCTGGCCGACCTGCGCAAGACCCTTCTGTAAGGAGCGCCGAATGAGCACTGTTGAGGTAAAAGTACCGAACATCGGCGACTTCAAGGACGTCGAGATCATCGAACTGCTGGTCAAGCCGGGCGACACCATCAAGGTCGACCAGTCCCTGGTGACCGTCGAATCGGACAAGGCCAGCATGGAGATCCCGTCGACGAACGCCGGCGTGGTCAAGGAAATCAAAGTGAAGGTCGGCGACAAGGTGAACGAAGGTTCGCTGCTGCTGATGGTCGAGGAATCCGGCGCCGGTGCGGCACCGGCGGCACCAAGCGCCGACACCAAGCCGGCAGCCCAGATCGGCGCGCAGGCCGTGGCACCGACCGCGGCCGCCGCTCCGACCGACTCCTACGCACCGGCCCATCCGGCCCCGGCGGCGACGCCAAGCGCCGCTCCGGCGCCGGGCGCGGCCAGCTATAGCGGCCCGGTCGACATTGAATGCGAAATGATGGTGCTGGGCGCCGGCCCTGGCGGCTACTCGGCCGCCTTCCGCGCTGCCGACCTGGGCATGAACACCGTGCTGGTCGAGAAGTACGCGACCCTGGGCGGCGTCTGCCTGAACGTGGGCTGCATCCCGTCCAAGGCGCTGCTGCACGTGGCGCACATCATGGACGAGACCGCGCACATGGCCGACCTGGGCGTGAGCTTCGCCAAGCCCGACGTCGACATCGACAAGCTGCGCGCCTACAAGGATGGCGTGATCAAGAAGATGACCGGCGGCCTGAACTTCATGGCCAAGGCGCGCAAGGTCAACGTGGTGCAGGGCGTGGGCCAGTTCCTCAGCCCGAACCACATCGAGGTCACGGCAGCCGACGGTTCGAAGAAGGTCGTCAAGTTCGCCAAGGCGATCATCGCCGCCGGTTCCTCGGTGGTGAAGCTGCCCTTCGTGCCGGAAGACCCGCGCATCGTCGACTCGACCGGCGCGCTGGAACTGCGCCAGGTGCCGAAGCGCATGCTGGTCATCGGCGGCGGCATCATCGGCCTGGAAATGGCGACCGTGTACTCGACCCTGGGTGCGCGCATCGACGTGGTCGAGATGATGGATGGCCTGATGCAGGGCGCCGACCGCGAGGCCGTCAAGGTCTGGCAGAAGTACAACGCGCACCGCTTCGACAACATCATGTTGAAGACCAAGACCGTCGGCGTGGAAGCGCTGCCGGAAGGGATCAAGGTCTCGTTCGAAGCGGCGGAAGCCGGCGCCACCGCGCCCGAGCCGCAGCTGTACGACCTGGTGCTGGTGGCCGTCGGCCGCAGCCCGAACGGCAAGAAGATCGCCGCCGAGAAGGCCGGCGTGGCGGTGACCGACCGCGGCTTCATCGGCGTGGACGGCCAGATGCGCACCAACGTGCCGCACATCTTCGCCATCGGCGACCTGGTGGGCCAGCCGATGCTGGCGCACAAGGCGGTGCACGAGGCGCACGTGGCGGCCGAAGCGGCGCACGGCGAGAAGGCCTTCTTCGATGCCAAGGTGATCCCGTCGGTGGCCTACACCGATCCGGAAGTCGCATGGGTCGGCCTGACCGAGGATGAAGCCAAGCAGAAGGGCATCGCGGTCGAAAAGGGCCACTTCCCGTGGAACGCCAGCGGCCGCGCGGTCGCCAACGGCCGCGACGAGGGCTTCACCAAGCTGCTGTTCGACAAGGAAACCAAGCGCATCATCGGCGGCACCATCGTCGGCACCAATGCCGGCGACATGATCGGCGAAGTGGCGCTGGCGATCGAGATGGGCGCGGACGGCGTGGACATCGGCAAGACCATCCACCCGCACCCGACCCTGGGCGAATCGATCGGCATGGCGGCGGAAGCCTACAAGGGCGTCTGCACCGACCTGCCGCCGGCACGCAAGAAGTAATCTGCCCCGGCATGCACGAAAAGCGGAACCTCGCCGGTTCCGCTTTTTTTTGCCCTCCCAGCGGGGTCAGGTCTGACAAACGGACACGGCCTCAACAGCACAATGCGGCAAACCCGCATGTCAAGGCTGAGCCCGTGTCCAAATGTCAGACCTGACCCTCGGGTTAAAATGTCAGACCTGACCCTCGGGTTACATCTGCCTGAACAGGTCCACGTAATTCCGGCTCACCACCAGCTGCTCGTCGCGCCCCTTGAGCCGCACGTGCAAGCGCCCGCGGAAGTCGGTGCGGGTGCCGGCCACGTGGCGCGCCGCGACGATCACCCCGCGGTGGATCTGCCAGAACTGCTGCGGGTCGAGCTGTTCCTTCAGCTTGCTCAAAGGCGTGCGGATCAGGCTTTCGCCATCCGCCAGATACACGCTGGTGTACTTGTCGTTGCTCTGGAAGTAGATCACTTCGTCGATGGCGATCAGGCGCGTTTCCTGGCCCTTGGCCGCGCGGATCCATTGCAGCGGGGCCGGCGCCGCCACGCCCAGCTGGCGCAGCAGGGCCTGCAGGGCGTCGGCCGCAGGCGCCGGGACGGGCGTGGCCAGCGCAGCCTTCAGCCGCGCCACCGTGCGCGACAGGCGTTCCAGTCCGATCGGCTTGAGCAGGTAGTCGAACGCGGCGTGCTCGAAGGCTTGCAGGGTGTAGTGATCGTAGGCCGTGGTGAACACAACATGCGGCGGCTTGCTGCCGGCGCACAGGCGCGCCGCCAGCTCGATGCCGTTCAGACCGGGCATCTGGATGTCGAGGAAGACCACGTGCGGCGCCAGCTCGTCGATCAGCGCCAGGGCCTGCACCCCATTGGCCGCGCGCGTGACGCGCAGTTCGGGCCAGGCGGCGGCCAGCTGCGATTCCAGGTAGTCGAGCAGGTGCGGCTCGTCGTCCGCGATCAGGGCGTGGGGATGGTCGTGCATGGTTCCAGGACGGGAAGCTGCAGGCGCGCGCTGACGCCGCCGGCGGGGTTTTCGATGAGCCGCAGGCTGGCCGCGGGGCCGTACAGCTGGTGCAGGCGCTCGCGCAGGTTGGACAGGCCGACGCCACCGCCGGGGCGGGGAGGCAGCATGCGCAGCCCGAGGCCGGTGTCGCACACGTCGATGCACAGCAGGCCGCCGTCCGGGTGGGCGCGCAGCACGATGTCGCCGCCTTCCAGCTTGGGCTCGATGCCGTGCATGACCGCATTCTCGACCAGCGGCTGCAGCAGCATCGGGGCGATCGGCAGCTGATCGATGCCGGGGGCGATCTCGAAGCGCCAGCGCAGGCGGCCTTCCAGGCGCACGCCGAGCACGTCGAGATAGGCGCGCGCCAGCTCGAGTTCACCCTGCAGGGTCGCATGCTCGGCGCGGCTGGCCGACAGGCTGGCGCGCAGGTAGTCGATGAAGCGCTCCAGCATGCGGCGCGCCTTGGCCGGCTGGCTGTCGATCAGGCCGACGACATTGGCCAGCGTGTTGTACAGGAAGTGCGGCTCGATCTGGGCTTGCAGCGCGCGCAGGCGCGCCTCGGCCACCAGCCTGCCGGCGGCCGCGATCTGCTCCTGCTGGCGCGCCGCGTCCGCTTCGCGCCGCATGCGGCGTTCGCCCGCTGCCAGTACCAGTACGATCAGCACCGCGGTCAGCATGCCGAAGGCGAGCAGGACGGTCATGACCTTCCCGCCCTGGAAAAAGAACAAGGGGTTCCTGCCTTGCAGCAGGGCGTTACCGACTGGAATGCCGGCCACGCAGGCCATGCCGACCGCCAGCAATTGCACGCTGCGGAACAGAACGGCCTTCTCACGCGGCACATGGCGCTCGATGAGATGCAGGGCGCCGTGGACCAGGAAGCCGATCAGGTTGCTGATCACGGTCGTGTAGAACAGCATGCGTCCGAACGACATGTCCGAGCGGCCGAACATTTCCTGCGTCACGGTCAGGCCCAGGGCGATCAGGCTGCTCCAGATCGCTGTATAAGCGATATTGCGGGCTGGAGACGAGGGCCAGCGCCGGAACAGGGGAATGAGTTCCAGCGGATGGCTGCGAATGCGCGCTGTGGTTTTGTCGGCGATTATCATGCTGATAAGAAATTACCATGAAAGCAGTGTGGTGTGCGATAGGGAAGCCGGGCCAGGGCCAGCGGCCCGGCGCTCACCCGTGCCGCATCGAACACGCATAACACCCCCACGCCCCGGCGCAGGTCCTGGGCCACGCCGACCAGGTAGCCGTCGGTTTCGGAGCGCGCATTGCGGCGCGGCACCAGCACGTGTTCCTCGACCTGCCAGCCGGCGCCAAAGCGGTAGGCGTCCACCTTGCCGCTGTCGGTATCGACCAGGTTGACCGAATCCAGCAGCGCGTCGCCACCCAGCAGCACCAGCTTGCGATGGCGGCTTCCGACCGACTGCGGCGCCACGCGCGGAAATTCGCTCGCGCCGAACAGGCGGCTGATGCGGGCCTGGCCCGATGCATGATCGAGGCAGATCTGCACCGCTTCGCTGCGCGAGCGGCTCTGCCGTGCGCCTGCCATCAGGTCGCCGAGTTCGCCCAGCACGTCGCCTTCGTGCAGCACCGCGTCGAAGCGGGTGCAGGCGCCGTCCTCCCAGGCATTCCCGAAGTGGAACACCATGCGTGGCGGCAGTTCGAACACCTGGCGCACCGTGAGGCTGTCCTTGGCCACCACCACGGCGCGCAGCGGACGCGCGGACGGTCCGCTTCCGGCCCAGGCGTGGCGTTCGGCGAAACTCATGTCCTTGCCGGGCTTGAGGTCGTAAGGCGGGACCAGGAAGACGAGGTGGCGGGCGCTGACGGCGAAGTCGTGCACCATGGCCTGCCCGGGCACGTCGATCAGCGCGCTGCGCAGGACCTGGCCATCGGCGCCGATCTGGTAGAGCGCGATCCGGCCGGAGCCGGGCAGGGCGCCGAAATTCCACATGCCGCCTTGCGGATCGCACTTCGGATGGGCCGAGAAGGGCATGGCGCGCAGGTCCTCGCGCCAGGTCTGGATGCCCCGGGTTGCCAGCGTCTCCGGATCGACTTCGATGGCCGAGCCGCCTTCCCAGAGCGCATACACGCGGCCGTTGAAGGGCAGCAGGTTGGTATTGGCCGCATTCAGGCTGTCGTTGTCGCGAAATCCGCGGCGCGCCACCCAGGTGCCGAAGGATGGGTAGAGGAATCGCCCGGCCCGGGTCTCGTCCAGGTAGCGCCGCGTCTCGACGAAGCGGCCCTGGTGCCGGACCTTGCCGCCGGCAATGGTCCAGCGCTGGGCGAAACCGTCGCCGTCGAACCAGTGGTGGTAGCGCTCGCCGCCCAGTTCGAAGCGGCCAGGGCCGTTGCGGTAGAAGCTGCCCTGCAGGTCGGCGGGAAGGCGTCCGCTGACTGTCGCGTCGCCGGCCTGGCTGCCGACGGTGTCCGCGTAGACGGCCAGTGCCGGGTCGCGTGCCAGGGCGGCGTGGAAGCGGCGCCGGGTTTCCTGGTCGGCACGCACCTGGCCGGCCGGCGCGAGCGCACCCAGGCTCAGCCCGGCTTCGATAAAACGGCGGCGGTCCATGGCCGCTCCTTCAGCGCAGGCTGATGGTGGCGGTGGCGCCGGCCGGCGGCAGGCTGAATTTCACCTGCGAGAATGTTGGTGGTCCCATGGTGCCGAGGGCATTGTTGCTGAAAGCGTGGTCTTCCGACGGGATGCCCATGGCGTTGCTGTCCATCTTGCCGTTGTCGTTGGCATCGTGAAACAGGGCGATGCCATAGTCGCCCGCCGGCAAGTCCTTGATCACCAGGTCTACCGCGCCGGCCGCGGCAGCCAGCCGGGCAGCCCTGGCCGGGCGCTTCAGGAAGCCGTCGGCCGAATCATAGAGCGCGACCATGATGCTCCCTTGCGCGGACTTGACGTCCTCGATGCGCAGCGTGAGATCGGCGGCGCTGGCGGCGCCGGAAACGAGGAGGACGAGGGCGGCTGCGATACGGATGGCTTGCATGACGGTCTCCATGAGTGGGTTGATGGCCCATTCTGCGGAAGCGGCCGGGGCCGCGCCCGTGCTTGCGACGAAGCTGCAGCGATGCGGCGCGAATTGCATCCGCATGGCGCGAATTGCGCGGCGCGCTGCCGTATGTACTTGCTATGATGGGAACGTGTGGCGGCGAGCCACTTGCCGCCGGTTGCGTGTCAAGCTACAGGGGGAGTGCCATGGTCGAGTACGGCAATGAATATGTCGGGACGATATTCGTCCTGCCCGAAACGCGCTGCTTCGAGCTCAGGACCACGGTCCATGGGGAGCAGCATCTTGTTCACGGCACCATTACCCAGCAGCTTGCGGCGCGCTTCATGGAAGGGGCGCCGGATTACATCGACCCACGCCAGCTGTCGCTCCAGCCGCGCCGGGTCGAAGTGATGACCCGTGAGATCCACGAACGCCATCGTGCGCCGCGCAAGGTGTATTGCCTGAGCCGGCTGTTCGACTTCGAGCCTCAGGCGCAAGGGACGCCGGCCCCGGCCATGGCCGGCTGAAGCCTGGCGGCCTGGGCAAAAAAAAGCCGCCCGGCTTGCGCGGGGCGGCGTTGTGGTGTCGGCTTGTTCAGGTGAACGCGATGAAGCGCTGCGGAATATCGATGCTGCCGGATTGCGCGGCAGCGGCGTAGGCACGCATTTCCGTAACGACCGCTTCCAGCTGTTCGTTGTTCGGGTTTTGCAGGAAAAGCTTCATACGCTCCTGCAGGGCAGCCTGCTGGTCGCGCCATTCGTAACGGGAAGACTTGCTCATGCTTCCTCCTCGCGGCGAACAGCCGCTGTCGTTTTATTGTTCATGACATCCTCCATTAATAAGGATGTCAGATTGTCATAAAAGCTTGCCCAAGGTCGGTGCGATGACGCACAGACCCGTTTTTGACCATATGGTCAAAAAATGCTGCGGTAAAACAACTCTAGACGTTCGGCAAGCATCCGCCGCGCTTCCGCGCGCGCAGGCTCGCGCTCCGGGAAGAGATAGCGCACCACCGGGTCGCCGTTGACGCAGGCGATCAGGTGCGCGGGCAGCAGGGCGACCGGCACATCGGGACGCAGCTGGGTACGCACGTCCGGCCGGGCGAAATACCGTTCGAGCATCTCGCGCGTCATGCGCGGCCCCGCCTCGTAAAAGGTCTCGGCCAGCTCGGGATTGGTGCTGGCTTCCGCCATCACCACGCGCTGCAGGATCATCGCGTCCGGCTCGCACAGCATGTCGTAGAAATAGCCGGCGAACTCGTCGATGACCTCGCGGACTGGGCGCTGGTCGACATCCATTTTCCCGACCGGGAAGAAGCGCTCGCGCCGCGCCTGCAGCACGGCCTTGAGCAGGCCGGCCTTGCCGCCGAATTTCACGTAGATGGTACGCACCGCCACCCGCGCCTTGCGCGCGATGGCTTCCAGGCTCACGCCGGCGTAGCCGTGCTTGATGAACAGGCAGCCGGCGGCGTCGATCAGTTCCTGGGTGCGTGCTTCGACCTCCGAGGCCTTGGGGCGGCCGGCGGACTTGGTCGGAGTAGCGGAAACGGGACTGGTGGCTTTCGTCATGGCTTCATTCTAATCCAATAAAAATGAAATGCAACCGTTTCATTTCTTGACTTCGGCCGAACGCTGGCAAATAATGCGCATGACCCATTTCATTTTTCATCGGAGTTTGACCCCATGGCAGAATCGCACACCTCGGCCCCGGCTATGCAGCAGGCTGTCCAGACCCCCGCGGCACCGGGCAAGGCGCCGCCCAACAAGCGCGTGCTGGGCGTGGTCGGGCTGATCGCCGTGCTGGCCCTCGGGGCAGGCGGGCGCATGTGGTATCGCAGCCAGCATTACGTGGAAACCGAGAACGCCTACGTCACCGGCCGGGTGCACCCGGTATCGAGCCGCGTGGCCGGCGTGGTCACGCGCGTGCTGGTGGACGACAACCAGCTTGTCAAGGCAGGCGAGGTGATTGCCGAGCTGGACCCGGCCGACCACCACGTGCGCGTCGAGCAGATCGAGGCGCAGATCGCCAGCGCCCTGCAGCAGATTGCCCAGGCCGACGCCCAGGTGACGCAGGTGCGCGCCCAGGCCGCCGCGGCCGGCGCCCAGGTCAGGCAGGCCGAGGCCCAGCTGGTGCGTGCGCGCCAGGATGCCGAGCGCTTCGGCCAGCTCTACAACGAGACCATGAAGGCGGTGTCGAAGGCGGAAGTCGATGCCTCCAGCGCCGCGCGCGCCGCTGCCGTCGCCGACGTGGCGGCGCGCCGCGACAGCGCCGGCGCCGCCCAGGCCCAGGTGGCCGCAGCCAGCGCCGGGCGCGACGTGCTGAAGGCCCAGGTCAAGGTGCTGCAGGCCCAGCTCAAGGACGCCCAGCAGCAGCTGGCCTACAACCGGATCGTCGCGCCGGTGCCGGGACGCGTGGGCAAGCGCAGCGTCGAAGTCGGCGCCCGCGTGCAGCCGGGCCAGCAACTGCTGGCCGTGGTCGAGGACGAGGTCTGGGTCACCGCCAACTTCAAGGAAACCCAGCTGGCCGGCCTGGAGCCGGGCCAGCAGGTCTCGCTCGAAGTCGACGCGCTGCCGGGCAAGCACCTGGTGGGCCGGGTGCACAGCTTCTCGCCGGCCTCGGGCAACCAGTTCGCGCTGCTGCCGGCCGATAACGCGACCGGCAACTTCACCAAGATCGTCCAGCGCGTGCCGGTCAAGATCGTGCTCGACCCGGCGGACGTGAAGAAGTACGCCGGCCGCCTGGTGCCGGGCATGTCGGTCATCGCCGAAGTGGAACTTGGCCAGAAGGTGGCCCGCGGTTCGGATCGCCAGACCGCGGCCGTCGCCCACTAAGGAAAGACGATGACCAGCCTCACCAAGGCCGCTCCTCCTGGCGCGATGCCGGGAGCGCCGGCCAACGGCGCCCGCATCGACGCGCGCACCTGGATCGCGGTGGCCGCCGGCATGCTGGGCGCCTTCATGGCGGTGCTCGACATCCAGATCACCAACTCCTCGCTGCGCGACATCCTCGGTTCGCTGTCGGCCACCCAGGAAGAGGGCTCGTGGATCTCGACCGCCTACCTGTGCGCCGAGATCGTCGTGATCCCGATGACGGCGCTGTTCACGCGCGCCTTGGGCGCGCGCGCCTACATGATCGGCACCACGGCGCTGTTCCTGCTGTTCTCGACCCTGTGCGGCGCGGCCTGGAACCTGGAAAGCATGATCGTGTTCCGCATGCTGCAGGGCTTCACCGGCGGCGCCCTGATCCCGATGGCGATGACCCTCGTCATGACGCGCCTGCCCGCTTCCAAGCGCGCGGTCGGCATGGCGATCTTCGGCCTCACCGCCACCCTGGCGCCGGCCATGGGCCCGACCCTGGGCGGCTACCTGTCCGAGATCTACGGCTGGCCCTCGATCTTCTACATCAACTGGGTGCCGGGCGTGCTCCTGATCGCCGGCCTGGTGTACGGCATGGACCGCGAAAAGACGAACCTCAAGGCGCTGGTGAACGCGGACTGGCTCGGCATCGGCCTGATGGCCATGGGCCTGGCCTGCCTGACCATCTTCCTGGAAGAGGGCAATTCGAAGGACTGGTTCGAGTCCTCCTTCATCGTCACCTTCGCTTCGCTGTCGCTGGTGGGCATCCTGGGCTGGGTGGCGGTGAGCTTTACCAGACCCGATCCCTTCGTGAACCTGCGCCTCTACGGCCAGCGCAACTTCCTGGTGGCGACCGTGCTGTCGGCGGTGACCGGCATGGGTTTATACGGGTCCTCGTTCCTGCTGCCGCTGTATCTCGGCCAGATCGCGGGCTACACGCCGATGCAGATCGGCGAAGTGATCGCCTGGGTCGGCCTGCCGCAGCTCCTGGTGATGCCCTTCGCGGCGGCGCTGTCCTCGAAAGTGGACAACCGCATCCTGTGTTCCTTCGGCCTGCTGCTGTTCGGAGGCTCCTGCCTGATGAACGCCTTCATGGACGCGACCACAGGCTATGACCAGCTGATGGTGACCCAGGTGATCCGCGCGATCGGCCAGCCTTTCGTGATGCTGACCCTGTCGAACTTCGCGATGCAGGGCCTGGCGCCGAAGGACATGCCCTCGGCCTCGAGCCTGTTCAACATGACCCGCAACCTGGGCGGCTCGATCGGCATCGCCCTGCTGGCTACGGCGTTGACGGTGCGCGAGCACTTCCACTCGGCGCGCCTGGGCGAGGCGGTGTCGAGCTATGCCCCGGCGACCCAGGGGCGTCTGGATGCGCTGACCCAGGGTTTCATTGCCAATGGCATGGATCCGGCCACGGCCGCCAGCCAGGCGCTGGCCGTGGTCGACCGCATCGTGCGGCGCGAGTCCTACGTGATGGCCTACAACGACGGCTTCCTGATCATCGGCGTGGTGCTACTGGGCTGCATCGCCGCGATCTGGCTGGCGGACAAGGTCAAGTCGCCGGGCGGCGCCTCGGGTGCACACTGATAGAGAGAGAATGAAATGTTGAAGAAGCTTGTACTCGTCTCCGCGCTGGCCGCGGCACTGGGCGGCTGCGCCACCGTCGGCCCCGACTTCAAGGCGCCCGCCGGCGCAGCCGACGCGGCCTACCGGCATGCTAGCCCCACGAATGAGGCGGCGCGCCTGCCGGCCCAGTGGTGGACCGTGTTCGGCGACGCCACCCTGGACAGCCTGGAGGGGCGCGCCCTGCGCGACAATCCGGGCGTGCAGGCCGCGGCGCAGCGCCTGCTGCAGGCCCAGGCCCAGCTGGGCGTGGTGCGCGCCGGCCAGGCGCCGAATGTCGCGCTCAGCGCGGGCGTGTCGAATTCGCGTACCTCGGCCGAGACCGCGCAGGGCATCGCCCTGGGCGGGCGCTCGATCGAAGGCAACAATTTCAGCGTCGGCGCCTCGCTCTCGTATGAACTGGACCTGTGGGGCCGCGTGCGCCGCGTGGTGGAAGCGGCGGACGCCGGGGCGCTGGCGGCCCAGATTGATCGCGACGGCGTGCTCCTGATGCTCTCGAGCCAGGTGGCCCAGTCCTACTGGCAGCTGCGCGGCCTGGACGCCGAGCTGGCGATCCTGCGGGGGGCGTTGGACGCCCGCCGCGAAGCGCAAGACCTGGTGGAAGCTCGCTTCAAGGCCGGTCTGTCGAACGAGCTGGACGTCTCGCGCGCGCGCATCGAGCGCGCCAATGCCGAAGCCGACCTGCACGAGGTGCAGCGCCAGCGCAATGCGGTCGAGCACGCGCTGGCCACGCTGGTGGGCGCTTCGCCGAGCCAACCCGTGCTGGCCGACAGCGCCGGCGCACCGTTGCCGCTGCCCCCAAGCATTCCGGTCGGCCTGCCGGCCAGCCTCCTGCAACAGCGTCCCGACCTGGCCGCCAGCGTGGCCCAGCTGAAGGCGGCCAATGCGCAGGTGGGCGTGGCCGAAGGCGCTTTCTATCCGTCGCTGTCGCTGACCTCGAACTTCGGCTTCGCCTCCGAACACCTGCGCGACATCGCCAGCGGCGCTGCGCGCCAGTTCTCGATCGGTCCGCTGGCGCTGTCGCTGCCGGTCTTCGACGGCGGCCGCAACCGCGCCAACCTGGCGCTGTCCAAAGCGCGCTACGAGGAAGCGGTGGCGAATCACCAGACACGCCTGTTGACCGCGCTGCGCGAAGTGGAAGACGCGCTGTCCGACGTCCAGCAGCGCCAGCAGCAGGGCGAGGTACAGGCGCAATCCCAGCAGGCCGCGGCGCGCGCCTTGCTGGTGGCGCAGGCGCGCTACCAGCGCGGCGTGTCGACCTACCTCGACGTGACCGATGCCCAGCGCAACGCCCTGGCGGCGGACCGGGCGGCGGCGCAGATCCGCACCCAGCGCCTGCTGGCCACCGTGGCCGTGGCGCGCGCGCTCGGCGGCGGCTGGGAGCAGGGCGAGGCGCTCGCCACGATCGCCAAGCCCGGCATCTAAGCCAGAGTTGCAGGGCCGCAGGGGCAGGCTACAATGGGTGGATACTCAACCATACGAGGATCCGCACCCATGTTCCTGCCCGCACGTGCCCTGCTCATCGCCGCCCTCCTGGCGTCCAGCGCAGCCTCCGCCCAATCCTGGCAACCCGTGCCGAGCGGCACCGGCGCCGAACTGCGCGGCCTGTCCGTCGTGAACGGCAAGGTCGCCTGGGCCAGCGGCGCCAAGGGCACCGTCCTGCGTACCGTCGACGGCAAGGCCTGGCAGGCGATGCAGGTGCCGGATGCCGACAAGATCGACTTCCGCGACATCCAGGCTTTCGACGCCAGGACGGCTGTCGTGATGGGGGCGGGTCCCGGCGCGGCTTCGCGCATCTATCGTACCGAGGACGGCGGCGCGACCTGGGCCTTGGTCGCCACGAACACGGTGGCGGAGGGCTTCTGGGACGCGATGGCCTTCTGGGACAAGGACAACGGCATCCTG
>JAEAMF010001014.1_pt1 | contig 24317 bp, 25 predicted proteins | sample 8958721 | NCBI WGS metagenome assembly JAEAMF01 (sample SAMN16933255, study PRJNA681124) | bioreactor sludge metagenome | isolation source: anaerobic bioreactor treating anionic surfactant - SDBS | place: India: Bengaluru | collected 2019-02-28 | reverse complement strand
CACCCATATTTGCCTCCGCTACGCTACGGCAAACATCAGATATGCCGAAACGTTGCGGAAAATATTACTCCGGCAAAGTTCTCTTGGAAAAACAAGTTTCGACAATAACTTGGCAGCCTCCGCAATACTTCCCTCAACACGGGCTATGCGGTTCGCGGTGGAAGAGATAGTATTCAAGTCGTGGAGTTGATTAAGAGCGCTCACCCAAATTTAACATTCGCATTCGCTCTGATTAAACTTCGCATAGCCCGAAACGTTATATGAAATATGCTTTTCTTTTTACGGCTAACACCTTACACTTTTCTATAATGAACAAATTTTATTTTTATTTTTTTAAGAGGGGGGTATATGGTGTTTTCTTCCGCTCCGCTTCAGAAAACGATTTATTTTAAATGATTATGAAATCAACAGAATCTAACAAAATTGAAGATAAAAATGGCTTGGCTTTTATAAAGGAAGTTGCCAAGTATTTTATGGATTTTTTGGAGACAGATTTTCATAAAAGAAAAAATCCAAAGAGAAGCATTCAATATAGAAGCAGTAATAATTTACTTGTTGGTCTTAATTTAAATAAGTATCCGACTTTTTATAATATTGTTTGGAAAGCGATAAATCACGCATTTGATAAAAACACGCTTAACACCATACAAAAAGGAGTTTACAGAACCAACATACCAAAAAATTTACTTGATTTGGTAAAATTGCAAACTGAGAAAATCACCAACAAGCAAATTGCAAAGATTATTGGTTTAATCGCAGACGAAATTGAAAAATCCGCCACTCTGCACAGTAAAGAATATGATCAAGCGTTGAATACTTCTCTTGAAGAAACAGCAAAAATTTTGAAAGCCGAATTGGTTTTGACTTTTATCAGCAACATTGAAAAGCCACTAGAAAATCTAAATCTCGGAGATGAAAATAATATTTATCTAATGGAAGAAGAATTGACCGCAGTTTTATCTTCCTCGTTAGAAAATAAAGTTTCTGAAATACTTAAACTTCTGTTAGCGAAAGAAAAAGTTGATATTTCGAAACAATTAAAAGAAGTCTTTGATCTCTCGGAGATAAAAATCAGCATTCATTCTTTCTTTGAGAGTTTTCAGGTCGGCGATTTGTTTGCAGAAATATACGAAATGGAAAGAAACAGGACTATTTTAGATAAACAAGAATTCTATCTTTATTTTTGTGACATTTCTTTTAATAACGCCAAATTCCCAATTTTTTATATTCCTTTCGGAATACAAAAACAAAACGATTCTCTAGGAATAGAATTTGACTCCCAAGTATATATCAATAAAAAAGCTCTTGAATATATAACGCAAGAATACAATCAAGAAAAAGACAAAAAAGGTCAATTGAAAACAATTGCCGAAAGAATAATTTATTTAGCTCAACATCAAAACGATTTTCCGAATGTTATCAGTGAAATATTAAGCGAAATAACAAACTTTTTTGAACTTGATAAAAGTATTGTCATTAGTAATCCCGAACAACAGATAGCAAAAAGTTTTCTAGTTAGAGCTTCCAATAATTGTTATTTGGCATTGTTTGATAAATCTGATGAAGCCTTGGTCAATGACTACGAAGAAATATTAAAACTTCTTACGGCTGGCGATAATGTTTTAGCGGACGCATTTAATAAATTGATTGATGATTTTATTCATAAAAATCCGCAACCTTTTAATCCTGTTGTTGAAGAAGAATGGGACGACACGGAAACAAGTGATCGCTTGGTTTTTAATAGCCCAATTCCTCTAAATAGCGAGCAACTTCAAATTTTATCTGCAATTAGAAAAGATGATTGTAAATATATAATCGTTGAAGGACCTCCGGGTACTGGAAAAAGCCATACAATAACTGCGATTGCTTTTGATTCAATTCTAAAAAATCAATCAGTTTTAGTTTTGTCGGACAAAAAAGAAGCTCTCGATGTTGTTGAAGACAAAATTACTGAGACGATGAATAAGGTTCGTCTCGATAAAAATTTCCAAAATCCGATCTTGCGTCTTGGTAAAACGGGAAGCACTTATAGCCAAATTTTAGCCACAACAGCTGTAGAAAATATCAAAACCCATTACCGAGCCGTTAAAAAAGATTATGGCGAACTTGAAAGTAATATAGAGAAGTTAGGCAATACATTAAAAGAAGACTTAGAGGCTGAAATTTTAGCTTATGGAGAGATTGATATAAAAGAAATTCATGAATTGTTTGATTTGGAATCCTATTATTTCAACAAAGGGTTTCCTGTTGATATTGATGAGATACTAGATCAGACAGAATCGGCTATTGAACTTGAAGAATTCAGAAAGATATTTTTGTCATTGAAGAATAAATTGATTATCAATCAAGATGAAAAAGAAAAAGAGGCACAACTTTTTGAATTGCTCAATTTTTCCATTGATGAATTCAAAGATATAGCAAATTTCCAAAAATATTTATGGCTATTAAATTTTCTGACTTCTTCCGTTGCAAAAATAAAAGAAGTTTACGCAAATGAAATTTCTTTACTTACGACATTTGAAAGTTTCGATGAAAAATCTTTGGAAAAATTAGAGCAGTTTATAACTGCTTACGAGAATGAGAAAAACTGGCTTTTTGGCTATCTATTCAAAAAAGAGAAAATAGAGAATCTAAACAAAGAATTCAAAAAATCCTTACATCTTTCCTCTCAAATAGAACCTCATAACAGTTTGGAAAATTTTAAAAAGATTTTAGGCATTTATCAATTCGCTAAAGATCAGAAAAAACAGCTTGATGAAAAATATAAAATCAATTTTGACTATTTAAGATTTACTCATCAAGTCATTGCTGACGACTCACTTTTAGAGATATTGGGCAATTTAATGCAAATTGGCGATGATTTGAAATTTTTAAATTCAAATTTATCAAAATATCCCAACACAATAAAGAAATTCAAAATTGATTTATCCTCATTTAAAACACTTTGCTCAAACAAACTGATAGAGATTTCTGACCTTGATTTTGATAGGTTGATAAGGTTTATAAATTTGAAGCAAAAAATCGAGAAAGATTTTAATAGTATCCCGTCATTAAATTACGCAAACCAAAAGAAAAATATTGAATCTCTCGTTACGGCTCAAATGACTTTTCTTTTAGACGGTCGCTTGATTGATTTTTATGAAAATAATAAGGCAACGGCAAAAGCACTGCGGGATATTATCAGAACAAAGCAGAGATTTCCCAAAGATGAATTTTTGAAACTCAAAGAGGCTTTTCCTTGCATTTTGGCGGGGATAAGAGACTATGCCGAATATATCCCACTTGAACCAGAAATTTTTGATCTTGTAATCATAGATGAGGCTTCACAGGTTAGCATCGCTCAAGCTTTTCCTGCCTTGTTGCGCGCAAAAAAGATTTTGATTTTAGGCGACAAAAAGCAGTTTAGTAATGTTAAAACTGCTCAAGCCCGAACCGACACGAATAGAGAATATCTAAATAATTTGAAAGATTGTTTTATAAAATGTGTGTCTGATGAAGGAACAAAATTAGTTAAACTTGGAAAATTTAATATCAAAACTTCTATTCTTGAATTCTTTGAATTCATAACAAACTACAATGCTCAATTACTGAAACATTTTAGAGGATACAAAGAGATTATTTCGTATTCAAATAAATACTTCTATCAAGACAGCTTACAAGTGATGAAAATTCGAGGAAAAGCTATTGATGATGTTATTAAATTTTCCTTTATAAAACATGACGGGAAAAAGGAACTTGCACAAAACACAAACACGCTAGAAGCCGAATTTATCATTTCCGAACTCAAAAAATTAAAGGAAATTGATAGCAACCAAAGCGTTGGGATTATCACTCCGCATACCAATCAGCAAAAACTGCTCATGGAATTGATAAATAAAATACCAGAAAAAGATTATTTTTACGACAAACTAAAATTGAAAATTATGACTTTCGACACCTGCCAAGGCGAAGAAAGAGACATAATTTTCTATTCAATGGTTGCCACAGAAGAAGATGATCATTTGTGGGGCGTTTTCATTAAAGATTTAAGCAATGTTGATATTGAAGAAGACGGAAAAATAAAAGCTCAAAGATTGAATGTTGGTTTAAGTCGTGCCAAAGAAACAATGCACTTTGTTTTAAGCAAGCCAATAGACAAATATAACGGGTCAATTGGTGAAGCAATAAGGCATTATCATTATATTTTAGAAGAAGCGAAAAAAGAAAGAAGTGTCAGCGAAGCTGACGAAAAATCAAAGATGGAACCAGAAGTTATGAATTGGTTTTATCAAACCGATTTTTGGAAGAAGCATAAAGACGACATTGAATTTATCCCTCAATTTGAATTAGGAAAATATCTTAAACAGCTTGATAAAATCTACAATCACCCGAATTATAAAGTTGATTTCTTGCTAGTATACAAAGATGAAACTCATAGAGAGCATAAAATAATTATTGAGTATGACGGATTTAGAGAACATTTCAAAGACATCGACGAAATCAACGAATTTAATTATCAGGATTATTACACCGATTCCGATGTTTATAGACAAAAAGTTTTGGAAAGTTATGGCTATAAGTTTTTGAGAATAAATAAATTTAATATTGGGAATGACCCAATTTCAACGCTTAATGATCGAATCGGTGCATTGGTTAAAAATGGAGTAGAAAAAAATAATGTAATTAACCATATACACAATACAATAGAGGGTTTGCAAAATGGAGACATGAAAGAATGTCCGAAATGCAAAGAAATTAGAGATTATAAAGATTTCAGAGATCCCGATTTAATTACTGGCTACGGACGATTTTGTTGTCATTGCAAGGGTTACACCTTGGTAGAAAAACCAGAAAGTGACAAGAAAAAAGAAGAACCTAACTTTAGTGAAAAACTCTGTCCAAAATGTGGATCAAGAATGATATTAAGAACAGGAAGATATGGCAAGTTTTATGGTTGCTCTAAGTTCCCTTATTGCCGAGGAACAAGACAATACAAATAAGGAGTCTTGGCTTCGGGGCATTCACCCCCAGCCCCTCTGCCCCTACGCCAAGACAAAAATAAAATTTGTTCATTACAGAAAAGTGGTCTCGCTAAGGCGAGACAAAAAGAAAAGCATACATCATATAACAGCGTGTATACGGTTCGGGCTTTTTACAAAAGCCCTCTCCCATATTGCTAACGCAACATCGTATACACGCGAACGTTAGCTAAAATATTCCTTTTCTTTTTTCTTAGCTCCGAACAACCATTTAGAAAAATTTTCAAATTTCTTTTTCTTTTCATAATGTTGGGATTTAATTTTAGAGGGGATTGCTTCAATAGCCTCATCGTGTTAGAAATAACAACGATTATCAAAATAACTGCCGAATAAATTTAATAATAAAATATGAAAAATAATTACGAAATTATTATTAGCAAAGAAGATGTTGTTTCCTACATCTATTTCGTCTGTTCAATGGCCCAACGTGGCAAAATGTATGGGGGTATTAGTGGAAAAAGCGATTACATTGGCGGCATTTTTGATCGCTGGATTAATATAATCCCCGAGAGCGTAATTTTTAATAAATATTTTCTTCCAAAAATATCTGATAAATTAAAAGTTATATCAGACTATTATGAATACAATCCTAAAAAGTCTGGAATCGCTCCAGACGTTTTAGGTGTAAAGCTTGGTGCAAAAGCAATTCCTTTTGTTGAATATATAAATAGGTGGCACGCCCTAAATAATGCTCCACAAATTGAAGTTAAATCATTCAAAAAAATGCAATATATGGTTAGCCTACGAAATCAGGGTTATGACGACCAATATCTTGTAATGGTGGAAACAAATCTTGATAGCGACTATCTACTGCCTTTTTTTGAAAAAACAGTTACTAATGACGTTGTTTATAATAAATTAAAAATGGATGACAGTGTCTTTATTAAAAAAAATGATGACAAAGATTTATCAGCAATTACAAAAATTAAACGTAGTAGTAACAATTTAGGTTCATTAAGGCTTATTACAGTTTGTTTAGCAAGTGATTTTATGAGTTATTCTACCTTATGCGATGGTGGAGAAAGCCCATTTTATATAAAAGAAATCAACGAGACCCGAACTCCAAGTTCTTTACAGCAAGCGCTTCCTTTTTCAGATCTAGTAATTAAAAACCCAAATATTTTATATAGTTGGAAAGAAAATAGATTGGATGGCAATAATAAACACAAATTACTTGATATTTTTATTGAAAATATAGATAAAATTAAGATTATAAAAAGTAGTAAAAGTTCAATTACTGTTTATACATCAGATACAGCAAAGATAAATGATAGGGTTTTAGAAAAAAATAAAACTTATATTATAAAATTTCAACTATTAGACAGGTCAGGCTCGCAAAATGGTGAATACTTTATGCATAAATCCATCATTGAAAAAATCCCAAGCAAGGAGAGTGCTATGCTTAATGATATAAGAAAATATATAAATTAAAGTTATATTTTTATAGAATTTTTTTAATTTGTTTTGCAACAGCCTCAACAACCGGTACAGAAACTGAATTGCCAAACTGCTTGTACAGTGCAGAATCAGAAATATTTTTAGGTAATTTAAAATGCATAGGGAAACCTTGTATTCTGGCACATTCCAGAGGTGTTAATTTTCTTATACCTTTTTTGTCTTTAATTATCGGTACATTGTGCCCGCCCATCCCCATATTCGCTGTGAGCGTCGGACACACTCCCTTTTTATTCTCACGTACATATTTCCTCCTCCATTGGTAAACTGTATTCTCATCCTTAACATAATCCTTCAAACTGCCATACAAAGGCTTGCCGTCGTAATAATATTTTTGATCTACACTATTTTCTAACAAATGCGTCACTTTGCGCGTTAGTTTGGCTGGTGCTGGAAAACTAAATCTTTCATAATGTTTTTTATCTTTAAAACCAACTATATAGATTCTTTCTCTATTTTGTGGCACATTGCCATATTCCATGCTGTTTAATACCTTGGCTTTTACATGATAACCCAAACCTTCTAGTGTACTTACAATTATTTCAAATGTTTTACCGTTATCATGAGCTTTTAGATTTTTTACATTCTCCAGCATAAAACCCATAGGTTTTTTCTTTTCTAAAATACGAGCAATGTCATAAAAAAGATTACCGCGGCCTTTTTTATCATTAAATCCTTCTCTATAACCCGCTATAGAAAAAGCCTGACAGGGAAAACCGCCTAATAAAAAATCAAAATCGGGTAGTTTGTTTTCGTCGATTTTCTGTATATCCTCAACAAATAATTTTGTGCCGTCAAAATTCAAATCATATGTGTCTTTACACTGCGGTTCAAAGTCATTGGCAAAGACTGTTTCAAAACCAACTTTTTCAAAACCCAATCTAATACCGCCAACACCTGCAAACAAATCTATGGTCTTATATTTTTTAGTTTTTTGCGGTTCATTTTGAAAATTTCTGATTATTTTTACTACAACCCCTCTTATTTCCACACGCTTTCTAAATATAGGTAAAATATTTTGATTTGCAGGTTGTAATCTAATCTTATTCTTTTCTTTGAAAATCTTCTTAAGTGTCGCTTCATTTTCATCAATTATCGCCACAACTGTTTGACCGTTATCTGCAGTATCCTGTTTTTTTATAACAACTACGTCTCCATCAAAAATTCCGTCCTCAATCATGCTGTCGCCCGAAACACGTAATGCATATAGCTGTTCAGGATCAAAATAACTGTCACGTGCAATTACTATTGTTTCTCCTTTATTTTCCATGGCCTCAATAGGCTGTCCGGCCGCTATAAGACCCAGCAAAGGAATTTCAATTGTCGTATTTTTGCCAGGTTGCCTTATGCTCAATCCACGTGTAGCATTTTCATCCCTTGTTAAATAGCCCTTGTCTATTAAGACATTTACATGTTGATATATACCGGATAAAGCATTAAGCTTTAAATGATCGCGCAACTCCTCAAAAGTAGGCGAATACCCATTCTTTTTTATATAGCGTCCAATATAATCAAAAATTTGCTTCTGTCTTTTTGTTAAATTACTCATATAAAAAGAGTATACCGAAAATTTACAGAAAAATATAGCTATAATTATCCACAATGTATGACTGACTGCTTTACTAAAGAAAAGAGAAGTGAAAACATGGCTAAAATCCGAAGTAAAGATACGAAAATTGAAATTCAGTTTCGCAAAGCACTCTGGCGACAAGGCTATAGATACTTAAAAAATTCAACTCGGTACTTTGGTAAACCGGATCTCGTTCTGCCAAAATATAAAACTGTCATTTTCCTTGACTCGTGCTTTTGGCACGGATGCAAAAAGCACGGAAACCAACCAAAAAGCAATAAAAGCTATTGGAAAAATAAGCTCGAAAGGAACAAAAAACGCGATCAGCAAGTAAATCGATTTTATAAACAAGAGGGATGGCGAGTAATTCGAATTTGGGAACATTGCATACCGAAAAATGATTCAACTAGGCTTTACAAAATCATCTTAGCACTTGACTTGACCGAGTGATAAATATAATATTCGTTAAGGCGAGGCACACCCTCACAGTTTTGCTCCTCTTTATGCTGCTAAGCAGGTGACGACTGACTGCGAAAGCAGTTAGAGAGAAGTAGTCGAGCTCTCTTTTACTAAATGTATAGCAATACATTCATATGTCAAAAGACGCACCTGGCATGAGAGGTATACGTTCTCGAAACCAAAACGGGTTATTACGTGACAAACGTGATGACACCCACATTGGCACAATCGAGAAACAATACTGTATCGATCTCAATGTCAGATCAGACATGCATCTTGGGAGTTTTCTCAAGTCGCATAACATAAAATCCCTCAACGATCTTATTACGGGTCGCTAAGGGATCACACGGTGAGGGTTGCGCCTCGCCTTTTATTATAGTCCATTTTACAACACATTACTAACTTACTTGTTGAAAAGCTCCGAGCAAACCACCCCTTTACCTCCTCTTGCTCCTCTAAGGTACCTGTGCAACCATGTTACAGTAATACGTAAATATATAATGCTCTACAGCTTATGCAAGGGAGTACAGCACAACCAAAAGTCTTTATTTCTTACAGTTGGTCAAGCCCGCAACACGAGCAATGGGTTTTGGATTTAGCTGAACGTTTATCAGGTGATGGCATAGTTGTCGTCCTAGATAAGTGGAACCTCAAGGAGGGTCAGGACAAGCATACGTTCATGGAGCAGATGGTAAATGACATGAGTATTAAAAAAGTTCTTGTAATTTGCGATAGTGTTTATCAAAGTAAAGCCGATAATAGAAAGGGTGGTGTCGGCACCGAAACGCAGTTGATATCAAAAGAGGTTTACGAAAGTACGGATCAAGAAAAGTACATACCGATCATATGTGAATACGACACTGATCAAAAAGCCTGTATTCCACACTATATGGCAAGCAGGATATATATCGATCTTTCTTCAGATCAAAAATTCGAAGAGAATTATCAAAAACTCATCAGAAATTTATATGATAAGCCGCTCCTGAAAAGACCACCGCTTGGAACACCGCCAGCATATATTAACGACGAAGAACAAACCATCCTAAAGACATCACATAAAGTTAGCGAAATAAAAAACGCGCTATTAAATGATAAAAGGAGTGCTAACGGTTTAATCACTGATTATCTAGATACTTTCATCGCTTCGCTTGAAGATTTCAGGCTAACAGGGGGCGCTGATGCAGATTTCGATGAACGAGTTGTTAAATCTTTGGAAAAAATGACACCTTTACGAGATGACTTTGTTGATTTTACTTTTACTGTTTTCAAATACCAAGAAAGCGTTGAATTTGAGAAATTTCAGGATTTTTTCGAAAAATTGATTCCATATTGCTACCCACCTGAACAAGTCCAGAGATATTGCACATTAGACTACGATAACTATAAGTTTTTTATCTATGAACTTATACTTTATTTTGTTGCAATATTACTGCACTTAAGAAAGTATGCAGCGCTAGCTTATTTTATAAATAGCCAATACTTCTATCGAGTTCCGGAATCCAATGATTTGAATTGTTCCGGTATCGAAATACTTAACCACTCTATACGTTCACTTGATGAAGTTAGAAACAAAAGACTGAACCTCAGACGAGTAAGTGTAATGGCAGATCTAATAAAAGAACGCTCAATACGGAAAGACATCAGTTTTGATGAAATCAAACATGCGGATTTGGTTTTGTTTTATATAACGGAATTGCAAGGCAATAGTTGGAGTTGGTTTCCTCATACATCTATCTATAAATCTCGCGGTAGCTCAATCGAACTATTTGATAAAATGATTTCACTTCGTCATTTTGAAAAAATCAAAGCACTTTTCGATGTACAGAACGTGGAACAACTAAAAAAACTTGTAAAGGAATATATCGAAAGTAATAAAGATCACCAACGCAGATTTACTAGACTATGGGACTATGATATTAGGCCGATAGAAAATGTGATCAACCCAACTAAAATAGGAAGTATCAAATAAATTTTTAGCAACTCCGGGCAATTCACCCCTTTATTTCCCCTCTTGCCCTCCAACAGAATCCGGAAAAAGAAATTTGAAAATTTTAACAGACAAATCACAGAAAAAAAGAAAAGGAATACTTCAGCTAACTCGGGCTATGCGGCTCGTGGTAGTTTTGCTAGTATTTAAGTGGCTTAAGCGATCCGGAGCACTCGCCCAAATCCGCTAAACGCGGTCTTCGCATTAGCCCGAAACGTTGTGCGAAATAATATAAAGTTTTAAAATTTCTTTCAGAAATTTGCTTGGACTATTTTTTATTTTTCCTATGAAAACCACAACAAAACTTTTTCTGCTCATTATATTAACAGTGACTTTTGGGATAGCCACAATAGATGCTGTAGAAGCACGAATGCCGCCTATATATCCAATCTGGGGATACAATGCCCAAGATCATATCTGCCAAATAAAACAAAGTTCGGAAGAAAGCTCCATCAACGAAAATCTCGCAGGAGAGCATTGGAGCATAAGAGAGTGCAGATATGATAATCCAGAAATAATTTTCTATACAGGCGGCGGCATTCTGATTTGGTTTGGAATTTTATTATTGGCCTTTTTTATGCACCGCTTAGTGTTCCCAGAATTAGAAAAACGCACAAAGGCAGAAAAGGTTTTGTTTTTTCTTCAAGACATAGTCGTTATCGGGATAATTTTATTCTTCATTGTTTTGTTACAGCATTATTTTGATTTACCTAAAGCTGTTTACCCCTATTCGTCAGACATAGACCATATAATCTACTCAACACTTATCAGAGATCAAATTCCCGCCATGTTTGGTGGAGCTTACGTACTTATATCTTTGGCAAGAGTGGTTTTCATGTATCGGAAAAATAAAAAATAGTCCAAGCTTTTGCTTCGCAAAATAAAACTTTACATTACATCGTACAACACTGCATAGCCGGTTCGGGCTTTTTGCAAAAGCCCTCTCCCATATTCGCTGGCTGTACCGCACTTCGTGCGATATTATACAGCCAGCGAACATCGGCTATGCAGGAACGTTGTACGCTATACCCGTTTTCCGCTTGGTTGTTTTGGTGAACTGAAAAGAATTCGATTTTTTTCTATAATGTAGGGATTTTATTTTTTATAAGGGGATTACAAGGTGTTTCTACGAAAATTTTATTTATAGTATAATAACCACAATTTAAAACCTCTACTATTTAATTGTTACACCTATGTTTCGCAAATTATTTTACCTTATATTGTCCATCGTCATATTTAATTTTATTCCCACTAACAGCATACTCGCCTTATCACAAGACCAAATTAATGCGGAAGTACAAGTACTATGCCCTGATACAAGCGATAACTGGTTCAGTGGTTCAGGTACGATAATATCTGACAAGGGTATCATAATAACTAATAAACACGTAGTAACGGGTGCTGATGGCAATATCATTAAATACTGTTACATCGGTACAACTAATCAGCTGGACACTTACGCAGATTTTTCAAATAACATTATTGCAGAAACAAAATATTATAATACTTCCAGCGATCCCGATGTAGCGATGCTATATGTGGTCAGTAATAACAATAATTTTAATTACTTCAATATATTTAATTCAACTGCAAGTAAACTATATTCCGGCAACACGATAGATGTTATAGGTTATCCAGGATATAACGATTTAAAGCTTACTCAAACTAATGGCAATTTTGTTCAATTTGGTAAAAATAATTTCAGTAATTATTTTCAAGCAACTTCTTACATTAATCATGGAAATTCAGGCGGTGCGGCATATAACAATGATAACTTTGTAGGAATTCCAACATTTGGAATTTCAACCCCAGTAGGTACTGAATATTATTTTTTAACCATTGATAGTGTAAAAAATTGGTTAAATAGTACACTTGGCAGCAACTACATGGAAAAAATATTAGGATATACACCAGAACAATATACTCCTGACAGGCCAATCCAGGCAGACCATACACCACCTGTAATAAAAAATGCACCAAGAGATGTTTTTTGGTATAAGGCTTATAACAATGCCAATGAAAAAGTAAAAGGTATCTATACAGGCGATAACTTCCCTTGGAAAGATCTATACACGACAAATCAATATAATAAAATTCAAATTACAATGAGGAAAAATCAATATCAGTGGTCTATGAATGATATGGATTCTGGTAGTGGCCTCCAAAGTGTAATCTATGCATACTCCAATGATATTCACGAGGTTTTAAATACAGCCGGATTTGAAAAAAATATTAGCCTTGGCTCAACAGCTGATGATAATCAAATAATCGATTTAACACCGATTATAACATTACCAAATATTACAGGTACTTATTATGTTAGCATTAGATTTAAAGATAACGTTGGAAATATATCTGAGCCTTATATACTAACTTACGTTTATGAAAATGATGCATTCCTAAAATTACAGAACGTAAAATTTTACAGCGATCCAAATTATCAAAACATGATCGGTAACTATGATTTCACATTAAGCTCTTGGGACGGCTACCATTACCCGCAATATCATCAATACTGTGTAACAAATAAAAAAAATCTATATGTTAAATGGGAGTATGATAAAAATTATTCAGAATATGCAGTAGCAAGTTATCACGAAGACATCACTGAAATGAGCGCAGCAGAATCTTTGCTAAAGGGTGGTACTCAAATTACAAGTATAAATAAATATCAAATCAACAACCTCGATACCAGTCACCATGATAACAATTGGAATGGTTATAGCATCTGTGACGGTTATTCTGATGAAAGCTGCGTCTTGACCGGAAAAGTTACATCCTTATTATTAAAACCAAACATCAGTAACAACAACCCGACATTTGAAGGATGGAACACGGTAATAAAATTCGCTTATAATCCAAATTACTCATATGGTATTCGATGCGGTGAGTACAACATTCCTCGTGGAAGAAATCAATATGGCCACCTTTATTTTGTTCTCAAGGACAGCAAACCGCTAATTGAAGATAGTGCCGCATTTGATACAGTGCAGCAACAAATTTATGATTCTTTAAATGAAGATACAAATACACTTTTTAACCCACAACCAAAAGAAGTTGTCACAGAAGAACCGCCAGAACAAATTAGCGGTGTCGACATAGATCTTAATTTAGCAAATAGACTTAAAGGAATAATTTTATTGCAAGTTGAGGCGCATGGCGAAGCTTTTTATGTATATCCTAAAGATGGAAGAAGATATTACATGGCAAACGGTAGTGAAGCTTACCGAATAATGCGTTATTTGGGCGTAGGCATAACAAACGCCGATTTAGACCGAGTTCTGACAAATAAAACTTTTGCTAAACAACACAGTGGAAAAATATTTTTACAAGTGGAGGCACATGGCGAGGCATTCTATATAGACTTTGACGGCAACGCTTATTATCTAAAAGATGGCAGCGCTGCTTATAATATTATGAGAGATTTGGGGCTTGGGATTACAAATAGCGATTTGAGCAAAATACCACTAGCTCATCTGTAAAGTATATGAAAGTTCAAATCGCATTACTAATAAAAGTCGCAAGAGAACAATTAGAATATAGCAAAACAATTATCGATCATCCCAAAAAAATGGGTAGAGAGAATTTCGATGTTATTTATCCATTAGATAAATTCTATAAGACTATTTGCAACATGTCCTTTAACGACGCCTTGTTAATAACCGGTTCGTTACTTGATAAAGACAAGCGAGTTATCAGTTTATGGAATTGCCCAGATTTTGTAAGCATGAAACAAAAAGAGCTTGATAAAATATTAGATGATTTTATAAAGACTGGTTTAAAAGGAATAAGAGATCAAATAGTCGCGCATCAGGATTATGGCAATCCTAATAACAATATACCAAATTCGCGTAGAACCGGTCTAATCAATATTCAATGCGTTACCAAGCTACAAAATATCTTAAATAACATCATGAAAGAATTTATGGACTATTCTGCGATAAGCGGAAACCCGTATAGTAGCCAATATTTTAACATTGAAGATGCACGTAACGAAATAAACCTAGCATTAGATAACGCACAACCAAAATTAACTGATAGTGTTGTAATCTAATAATTTTAGTTAGACATTATTAGGGTTACTCCGGGCAATTCACCCCTTTATTTCCCCTCTTGCCCTCCGCCCTAGAAAAAACAAAATCGAATTCTTTTGGATATTAGCGTATAATAGACGGAAAACAGGCACAGCGCACAACAGCGCATATCCAACATTAAAACGATTGCATATGCGCCAACGTTGTGCGAAATTTATTTTTTCTAACACTATGATCAAAAATATTTTTTTCTTTCTTGCAATCTCTTTCTGTGCCTTCCTAATCGCACCAACAACTTATGCTTGCGATCCACTGGGCTGTCTTTTGGGTGGTCACAAACAAGATACTCTAATACTTGGTGAAATTACGTCTGCAGTGGACGATACCCGGGACATAAAAATTATCTTTGTTTTTCCTCAAAACCAAGTTCAATCTCTTAAAGATGGAAATAATATTACGGTCAGAGATATTTTAAAAACTATCAATTTTACAGAGGAAGAAGCAAAAACAGTAACTGTTGGCAAAAAATACCTAATGTCACTTAACAAAAACGATAATTTTTATGTCCCTGCGTGGGGAATTTATGAAATCACTGGCACCAGTTACTCAGACGCAAAATTAGTTAAAAATACATCAATAGACGATGAAGCACTGCAAATATTCATAAATTCCGGTGGCACAGAAAGAGATTTTGCTTTTGATTACAGTGACGATGAGCCAGTTTTAATCCGTAATGGAGTAAGACAAGAATCCGAAACGAAAGAAAAAAATATTTTTTGGTATGGTGCTGGTATCGGAGTTTTAGTGTTAGTAGGAGGCATTTTGCTAATAGCGAGGACGAAAAAATAAACATCATATAACTAATTATATCCCCGTCAACAACCTCTGTGGACAAAAAATAGGATGCAAACATCCTATTTTTGTTTTTCCTCAAAAGGTTTTTTGTTAGACCAAACCGAATAAATGACATGAGTCATTTTATTCATTGTGGCAACAAGGGCTACACGATACGGCTTTCCCTCCGATCTTTTCTTTTGAAAATATCTTTGGAACAAATTAGGGCGCAAAACCGCCACTGATGCGGCATTGAATAATCTTGTCCGCAGTATCTTATTTCCTCTTTTGGAAATATAACCTTTTCCTCTGACACTCGTTCCCGACTCATGCACCCGGGAATCCAAACCGATAAACGCAACTAATTTTTTGGCATTACTGAATTTTGCTATATTACCAACTTCGGAAATAAAGCTGGCGGACGTAATAGGACCGACGCCGGGGATGCTTTCCAAAAGCCTTTGTTCATCCCGCCTGAAGAGTTTCAAATTCTTTTCCAAATCTTTGATTTTTGCCTCAATAATGGCACTTATATCGCCATAAACTGAATTTATCTTTACATCAAAACAGTCTTCCTTATATGCCACATCCTCTATCTGTTTCCTCATCTTTAATACGGTGTTTGCCAAGCTGTTTCGTTGTCTCACCAGGCTTTTTAGAACGATTGCGTCTTTATCGGTTTCAAATTCATATCCCGATCCGTTCGCCACGCAATACCTGATCAATCCGGCGTCTTTCTTGTCATTTTTAACTCTTCTTAAATTGGTTTGATTTTGTTTTTTAACAATCAATGGATTGATTATCTTAATAGAAAAACCCGCCTCAAAACAACATGCGCATAGAAGCAGATGATAGCTACCCGTTGATTCCAACCCTATCGTCGTCTCTTTATTACTAAATTTCTTCTTTTTAAAACATTGAAAAAATCTCCAATCCCATTCTTATTGTTATCAAATTTTTCACTGTCTCCGTTTTCTTCAAAACAGGCGTAGAAATCGGATTTGGCGACATCAATACCCACAAATTTGTTAATTTTTAACATATTTGTTATATTTATCATGTGAGTTAAGCGAAATAGCTCAAAAGAAAAGAAGAGAGAAGAAAAGAAAACGGTGAGCAGAAAATTCACTTTCTTAAAAGAGGCTTTAAGCAGGTTCGTTTGTTATGCGGGGATTGGCGCCCCAACTAATTTATCCGCTTATTTTACCTCCACAAGAAAGCCGCACGTTAGACGACGGGGATAAAACCCCAACACGACGCTTCGCGGATCTCACCTGTGAAAGTATACCATTTAGTGGTATGCTTTTATTATACGAACAGCGTGTATGAGGTTCAAGAAAAAGTGCGTTAATAATTTTCAAAGGTTGCACTTTTTCTTTCACCCAAATTTCGCCTCCTCTATGATAAAATAATAAGGAAGTCGGCGAAACTTCTCATACACGCAAACGTTAGCTGAAATATTTACATTTTCTCTTGATCAAAATCTATGAATCAAAAAACAATCGGTATACAAAAAATATTATGGCATTCAGATCTAAGCATTGAGGATACAAACTTTGATGTATTAATACCGTTACCGGCAAATCATGATGAATGTCTTAAAAGTATCGGTATTACTGATTTTAATGATTCTGATGAACAATGGGATAAAGATTTTCTTATCATTTTGAATAAACTGGTTAATGAAAATAATTGTAATATTGAAATCTATGATCCACGTTCAAAAGAAATAGATAAAAAAATATCTCTTAAAATTTCAGATATACCGTTGTTCCTATCACAAGCTGACCATTTAAATATTCGTATAACATACAAAAACAAGAAAATCATATTTACCAATGGCCATGAAATATTTTGGACAACAGGATTTTCACATTTAGAAATAGAATCGCTGGGTTATAAAATAGTGAAAATAGAAAACAAAAAATTAAATGAAATCTATTAAAAATAGAAAATTCAAATACTATCGGAAACTATCGCAATAGTAAGATTATGACAACAGAGGACAGAGTCATTAAAGATATTAGGTATTATATTGGCTATACAGAACTCCTTAAAAGACAACCGATTACCGTTGGCAATTTTTGGTATTCTTTTATTGACAACATAAAAAAAATCTTAAATTTAGATAAAAAATATAATGGAGTTCCCGCAATTGGACAGCGGATAGCTAGAAAACTTAACGAGTATAATTTCGTCTCAGGAGTCTTTGATCATATTTACATTAACTATAGAGCGACTATCTCTGAAGGCCAGATAAATATCTCACCAATGCCTTATGAAGAAAGAATCATGAACCTCGACTTTGGCGTATCCGCAGATAAAATTCAGGAGATGACTGACAAGCAAAAAGAAGAATTTATAATCCGGTCCACATTCAGATGCTTAGAACACTTGTACAAAGATAATAAAGAAAAGATTGCCATGATAAAGAAGGTAGAGGCCGAAGTGCAAAAGTTTGGTCCTCAATTGGAGATAAATTATTTGACAAAGGAGACAAAGGAATACGCGATAAAAATTTATTACAAAATCAGACCGGATAACGATCTATCATACGCTTTTATCGAGTATTATGATAAAAAGAATGATTTAAGAAAAAGAGCGTGCATCGAGTTACAACTACATGATGACATTTATTATTTAATTGACAGAGTTTCAGTTAAAGAAGATAGAATTGTGCTTAGTCCTAAAACTTCTTTTACAGCTGACATATGGAACAAGCGATATACAACTCCAATCTCTCTAGAGATTAGTAAAATGCCTGTTATTTAGGGCGATTATCATATAACATGGATTTTATAGCTCGGGCTTAGCTTTCGGCTTAAATCCAGCCATGGCGCTGAACTATGTAAAAGCTGGAACGTTATACGCTATACCCGTTTTCCGCTAGATTATTCCAGTGAACTGACAATAATTGTAATTAAACATACAAGTTGTTCAGGCTTATACAAGGCTAACTGTCATGTTCGGCATTTAAAAATCGCTTACATGAACGTGTCGCCCGGATTATGAAACAAATCCATCTACAGAATTCTTGGCTAATAAAAGCTCCTATCGAGGAGGTCTTTAAAATTATTACTGATTTTGAAAAAATGCCAAAACATTTCCCCAAAGTTTCCGAGAAAATCACTATAACAAAAAGAAAAGGTAATAATTTGGAAATTGACGCTCAAGTAAAATCTTTTGGCACCACTTTTCCGGTAAAAATGAAAACCACAATTATTCCGCAAAAAGGTTTTATCTCTGATAATCAGAGTCCGAAATTCGGCACATCGGGACACGAAGAGCTTTTGCTGGAAAGTGTCAACGGAGGCACTAAGGTTCACTATATCTACGAGGTTGATATTCATAAAAGATGGCTGCGAATCATTGCCAAGCCTCTTATCGGTTGGTTTGCTATGAAAGCATGGGAAAAAGCATATATTAATAGACTTAGAGATATGTTAGAAAATAAAAAATAGAGAGAGATGATTAAATTAAAAATATCAGTAATTACAAAAACAATTTCGATGATAAAAAATACTGCCTGGAAAATTCAAAGTTATTTACAAATGTCAGCCGGATTGCAATACTTTGAATAATCTATGACAAATGTAATATTCTCAATAATTATCATTCTTTTAATCTTCCTTCCGGGATGGATTCTTTTTGATTTAGTCGGGAAAAAGAAACAACTAAAGGAAATTATCTTTATCCTGATTTTAAGTATATGGATGGTAGTAATCAGCTATTATGCCTACTATTACTTCCGATTTCTTTTCACCGGAATTAGTCCATAAAATAATAAGCGCCTAAAAAATGCTGAAAATAACAACTATGAAAAAACCTCTCATCATCATAATCACGGTATTACTCATCACACTGCTTGGAGCTCTGTATTTTTACAATGATAAAAAACAAAGTCAGATTCAGGAAGAGGCTGTTTTGGAGCAAACCCTGACAATTTCCAGAGAATATGTGTATCTTCGTCTGCAAACCGACGATGTTTTAACAAATGCCAAAAACTATCCCGATTACGAATCGTGGGATGCTGAAATGACAAAAATCATCGAGGACTGGGGGAATTTGGCGCAAAAATCACAAGAGCTGGAGAATTCCGCCAATAAAACCGCGGAAAAAGTCTCCGCGGAATACAAGCTGATCAACACAGCGCATGCATACACAGCCAAAGAAATATCTGATATTTACGACAAAGCGCCTCGTTTTAAAGGCATAGCCACCTTGGCCAATCATTTGGGCGTGGATGCCAAAAGAGCGCAAAGCATTTTGGATCAAGCTCAAGCCGAAATCACCGCAGGTGTCTTTACCGAAGAAGGGGACGCGTTTAAAAAATTGGAAAACACGGCCATAGTTGTCAAAGACGGCTGTAAAGTCGCCGGTTTCGTTGGCGGAGTGGTGCTTACGGGCGGAACCGCGGGTTTGGCGGCGGCCGGCACTCTGACAAAAGTTACAGTGGTTGTGGCCGGAGCGGATCTGGCGTTGGAAGTTACCGAAGACGGTGCTCAAATAGCCTTGGGCGACAAAAACAAGGTTACCTCACTTGTCAGAGACGTTAGAACCGTCACCGAACCGGTGGCAAGCGTATTAAGCATTACCAACATCCCCGGCAATCTTGGCACAGCATACGGCAAAATCGACGCTGTAATGATTGGCTTGGAACAATTCAGAGAATCAGCCCAAGAGGGAAAAGTCGTCGGTGTGGATCTAACCACCTTCGAATCCCACAGATCTTTTCAAGTGATTCGTAAAACGCAATACCCCGGAACAATCAGCGCCGCGGAAATGGAAATGGCCGAAGTGGAAGCATGGCTGAACAGCCTGAATAAAAAACAAGAGCAAATGACACCCGCGGAAGCGATGGCATATTTAAAACCCGCAACGGCACAAACCGAACCCGCGGAACAAATCGTGGAAGAAAATACTGAAAATATTACGGAAGAAACAAAATCAGAGCCTGTTGAGCAGGTTGAAAACACTCAATCTTCTGATCCGAAAGACGAGCAAGACACCGCATCAAATTCCATCACAACGCAAAGTATGGCCGGCACTTATAGCGGAAGCGCCATCCTGCAACACGTCGAAGAAGATGTGGAAACTCCGGATAGCCTGCCTGTAACCCTGCAGATTAACGAAGGCGGTACCGGCACGGTAAATGTAAACGGCTATACCGGTGAAGCCAGTATGGCGGGAAATAACGTCACTTTCTCCGTAACCATGAAAGATAGCGGTGCCGCCATATATTGCACATTCAGAGGCAGAGCCGCCTCAAACGGCGACAGTGTTACAATCAGCGGAACCATGAACTTTACCATGATGGGTGTTACTTTCGCCTCATACAGTTGGAGCGCGCAAAAATAACATAACCCTTAAAAGAAATAAAACAATGCTGCAAATCGATTGCAAAAATTGCACCAATCACTGTTGCGGTAACAATCCTCATCTGACTCCGGTTCTATTGCCTTCCGAAGAAAAATTATTCCTCGGATCCTCGCAAATTATCCAAACACCCAATCGAAAAATTCACGTGTTGTCAAAAAAAGAAAATGGCAATTGCATCTTTCTGAATGATGCGACCTCCCAATGCACAATCTATAAAGATAGACCACTGGAATGCCAACTTTATCCTTTTTTACTTGACTTCAGTCAAAACAAACCAAGCTTAAAACTCGACAACAGATTCTGCCCGCATCTAAAATCCCTCACGCACGATCCAAACAGTATCCAAGCTCTTATTGATAAACACAATTTTCCACTCGATTGGATAAAAGCCTACGAAAGCTTGGAGGATTGTTAGCTGATTAATAAAACGGAACCGCGAAACTATGAATCTATGAATCTGAGAAGCTAAGAAACTGAGCATCTAAGCCCTCAATAACAAAATCCTGCTACATAGGTACATTCTCCTAAGGCGAAGCATGTCCTTAAATACTCAAACACGAAGCACCTCCTTAGTAAGGAGGCGGGGAGGATCCGCCGTAACCAAACAAGTAGCTTGTAGCTGATAATTATGAAAACTCATGCTTTTCGCTTATTGCCCGGACAAGATTTAAAACAATCTCTGCAAGATTTTGTTTTACAAAATCAAATTTCCGCCGGGTTGATTTTGACTTGCGTCGGCAGTTTAAACGGAGCGGTTTTGCGCTTGGCTGACGAAACCGTTATTAAAACCTATACCGGCAAGTTCGAAATCGTCTCCTTGGTCGGAACTCTTTGCGCCGACGGCTGCCATCTGCACCTCTCCATCGCCGACAAAGAGGGGAATGTATTCGGCGGTCATCTCAAAGAAGGCTGTATAATTCACACAACCGCCGAAATCATCATCGGCGAAAACCAAGACCTTATTTTTACCCGCGAGCACGACGATAAAACGGGTTTTAAAGAATTGATAATTAAATCTTAAATATGCGCAATTTTAACAACAAAATCCTAACAACAATTTTACTTCTCAGCTCTCTGACTTTGGTTGGATGTACGGACAAAGAAGATTATACCTACAGCGAATCCAATGATACGAATAGCCAAAAAATAGTAGATGAGAACGCGCGTCCCAATGAAACTGTTCCCGCGCCCGAATTATCATCCGGCCAAATATTAAATATACGGCTCGTTTACGCCGTTGATGAAAAAGACAAAAATAATGACGAATGATACATGGTTGAATTAAAAAGAAATGACAGCCGTTGGCATGATCTGGTAAAAATTCAAGGTCTGATAAGAAGCGCACAAAGGCATTGGGACGATTACACTTTCAGTTCCAATAACTTTAATTGGCAAGTCGAGATGGAACAATACGGCACAAAATCTTTTGACGGTGACTACACTTTAATAATTTCCGGCAGCAACGGATACAACAAAGAGTACCAATTGAATTGGAAAAACGGCAATTGGACAAATATTAATCCGGCAAGCATTTTTTATGTACCATAATCAACAAATTCCTGATTTATCAGCCGTCCACGTCCAAAAACAAGGTTACCGTAATTATCCGATCGACAAAAACAACCCTCTTTACAACGAAGGCTTTGCGGACATAAGAGATCATGATCTGATAGGGGAGAACTATTATCATCGCGCCGATAATCCTCCGTATAATCATCAAATCCCGCACTCCATTCCCAATCTGTTTTTAAGGTTAACCGTCATAAAAAAACTGCAAGCAATCAATCATGCTTTATCCGCTCACAATCTGGAGCTGTATTTTTTTGATTGCTACCGCCCCATCGAAGTTCAAAACTATTTTCACGATATTTGGGTGCCAAAATATCTTAAACAACAGCATCCCGATTGGCACGAAGCTGCTGTCGCCGAAGAAGTCGATAAATACTGGGCCAAAGGAGCTCCCGACAGTTCCAAAGTCGATCCCGACTCACCGCCTCCGCACTCAACCGGTGGAGCATTCGATGTCACGATCCTCCGGTTAAACGGCGAGGCATTCAACATGGGTTCAGCTTTTGATGACCCGTCCGCAATCTCCAACACTGATTATTTTGAAATTCAAGCTCAAAAACGCGCTCTGCAAACCTCTGAAACAAACGCTTTGCAAAATCGCCGTCTCCTTTATTGGCTGATGATTGATGCCGGCTTCTGCAACAACCCTACCGAATGGTGGCATTACTCATACGGCGATCAAATGTGGGCAAAACTGCACAATCAACCGTCGGCGATATACTCCAAACTCAATCTTGATTAAGCAATAATCAAGTTTATGGTATAATCAAATCATTATGACAACCAACAAATCAACTCAAAGTTACGATTACACATCCGCCGGCACCAAGGGGCCTGATACTTTTTCCTACAAAGGCTGGATGAATTCCGATAACTTTCTTAAACGCGCCTTTGGCGTCTTTGGTTACCAGATGCTGGCCGGATGTATAGTCCAAATCGTTTTCATGCTGATTTTTTTGGTCTTTGCCGCCATCTTCGGAGGCATCGGCGCAATATTAAGCAACTAACATGCGAAATTCAGTTTCCATATACCCCGTATTAAAGGCTCTTATCCCGCCGGCTATTATTTTTATCTTGCATGTTTTTGCGATGAAATTTTATTTTTATTCATCCATCCCGCATCTTGATATTCCCATGCACTTTATGGGCGGAATGGCCATGGCCGCAAGCGCCATACTGCTTATCAATTACGTGGAAAAAATTAAACTCATCACCATCAAAAACAACATTGTCCGCGCAATTATTCTTATCACTTTTGTAAGCGCCATCGCCTGTTATTGGGAAATCTACGAATTTTTGGTCGACACTTTTTGGGGCTTGAGCTTGCAAATGGGGGTCTTCGACACAATGAAAGACCTGCTGATTGGCATAACCGGCAGTATCATCGTTATCACCTCCTGGTCCTTCGGCAAAAAATAACCAACACACGACGGATACAAATTATGAATTATGAATTAAGAATTACAAATTCATGTAACGCTTTGCGTTTTTTTATTATATTATTTATCAAATACAATCATTCTTAATTCTTAATTCATAATTTGGTTTAGTATTAATTGTTTTAAATGAAAAAAACTCCAAGTGGAGTTTTTTGAGTTAGGCGGCCAAAAGTTCAAACATCATCAGCCCGAAAAGGGCTGTGGCCATATATTGATCTTCCAAGGCATAAGTTTCCGAAAGATCTCCATTGATTTGCGAGCAATACACGATGTCGTCATTTCTGAACACGTATATGCCCAAATAAGGTCCGTAAGCGATCATGAAACCATCAGAAGTTAATTCAAGCTTGGGCTCAACATGCAAAGTGGAGAGGTGACAGGCAAATGCCACGCTTCCAACCCCCATGCCCGCCTCAACCAACAAATCCACAACCTGATCGACTTTCATCCAACCTCCTTTGTCAAAGGACGCAACAACATACCTCTTTCGAGCGTTTTTGTCAATTCATGGTTCCAGCCCCCGCATTCTACACTCAATGCACCACCCCTCGATCCGTTCAAAACTCCGCTAAC
>JAEAMF010001010.1_pt1 | contig 24396 bp, 16 predicted proteins | sample 8958721 | NCBI WGS metagenome assembly JAEAMF01 (sample SAMN16933255, study PRJNA681124) | bioreactor sludge metagenome | isolation source: anaerobic bioreactor treating anionic surfactant - SDBS | place: India: Bengaluru | collected 2019-02-28 | reverse complement strand
TGGAAGACGCTCGGCCCCAAGCTCGTCGGCAAGATCCACATCTACGTCGGCGACATGGACAACTACTACCTCAACAACGCCGTCTACCTGATGGAAGCGTTCCTCGAAGGCACCAAGGACCCTTATTACGAAGGCGAGGTCGACTACGGCGACCGGGCCGAGCACTGCTGGAACGGCGACCACGACCGGCCCAACGCCCTGTCCCGGCTGCGCTACCACCAGATGTTCATCCCCCGCATCGCGGCCCGCATCGAGCGGACCGCCCCGGCCGGGGCCGACCTGACGAGCTGGCGGTACTGACGGGGGGGCGCGGCCCCGGGCCCGGCCCGCGGGACTCGTTCCTTGACAGGGTCGCGGGGCCGAGACTATCATTCCGGCCTCGCGAACTCTTCGGGAAGGAAGTCCCATGAACACACGCGCTTCTCGGTCCTTCGCCGCGGCGGCCCTCATCGTCCTCGTCGCGGCCTCGGTCGCGGCCGCCGGCCCGGCCAAGCCCAAGCCGGCCGTCGACCCGGTCGTCCAGAAGATCATCGACCTCGGCCGGTCCGACAACCGGGTCATGGTCTGGAACGATTACGCCAGCAACCGCTTCGGCGGCCGGGAATCCGGCAGCAACGCCTACAACGACGCCACGGAGTGGGCGGTCTGGCAGTTCCGCCAGTGGGGGCTCGAGGCGGCCCTCGAAGAGGCCGGCCAGGTGCCCGTGGGCTTCAACCGCGGCCCCTGGTTCGGCAAGATGGTCAAGCCGGCCGAAAAGGCCCTCTATTTCGGCACGCCCAGCTTCACGGCCGGGACCAAAGGCGTCGAACGCGGGCCGGTCGTCCTCCTGAAGGCCGACCCGTTCTCCATCCCGGGCCGCAACGCCAAGCCCGAGGACGTCGAGAAGAAGCGGGCCGCCGTCGAGGCGGCCATTGCCGAGGTCCAGGCCAACCCGGCCGCCTTCAAAGGCGCCTGGGTGCTCATCGCCGGCCTGAACACGGGCTTTGCCCGGGACGGCCGGCGCGGCACGCCCGAGTACGCCGACGCCCAGCTCATCCCCAAGCTGACGCAGGTCCTGGTCGAGGCCGGGGCCCGGGGCACCATCCAGGCCTCCAGGACGGACCCCTTCCCGATGCTCGACGGCTTCGTCGAGTCGTGGGACAAGCTGCCGGTCCTGCCCGACATCAAGCTGGCCGAGGACCAGTACAAGGAGATCAAGGGGCTGGCCGAGAAGGGCGAACCGGTCGAGCTCGAGTTCGACATCCGCAACTGGTTCAAGATGGGCCCGGTCAAGTACCACAACGTCGTGGCCACGCTGCGGGGCTCGGAGTTCCCCGACGAGTATGTCGTGCTGGGCGGCCACTTCGACTGCTTCAGCGCCGCCACCGGCGGCGTCGACGACGGCTCGGGCTTTGCCCCGGCCATGGAGGCCATCCGGCTGATCGCCGCCGCCGGCGGCAAGCCCAAGCGCTCGGTCGTCGTCGTCCTGTTCGCGGCCGAGGAGATCGGCCTGGTCGGGTCGCAGGCCTGGGTCAAGGCCCGGCCCGGCATCGGCCCCAAGATCATGATGATGATCAACCGGGACGGCAGCCCCAGCGCCATCACCGGGGCCGCGGTGCCCGAGACGTGGTTCGCCGATTTCCAGGCCATCACGGCGCCCCTGGCCGCCGTCGATCCGCGCTGGCCCTTCAAGCTCGAGCGGGCCGTGCCCCGCGCCCACGCCACCAGCCCGGGCGGCTCCGACCACACCTCGTTCGAGATGGAAGGCGTGCCGACGCTGCGCTTCATGACCCAGACCGACTACCGCTACCAGCACGCCTGGCACACCCTTCACGATCTCTACAGCGAGCTCGTGCCCTACACCGATCACCAGCGGCATTCCGCGCTGGTCACGGCGGTCGTGGCCTACGGCGCGGCCAACCTCGGCCGGCCCCTGCCCCGGGACGGGGTCTACCTCGCCGACGGGCTTTACGCCGACTTCGCCATCGGGGAGGGCGACGCGCCCGTCCACGTCATGGCCGAGCTCGATTTCGCCAACGCCCCGCTGCAGACCGCCAACTTCGTCCGCATCGTGGAAGGCCGGGGCGGCAGCGCCGCCGGCCCGCGCGGCATGGGCCCCGGCGGGCCTCCCGGGCCGGGCCCGCGGCCCCAGATCCCGCCGATCGGGAAGGTCGACGTCCGGGACGGCCTCGTCGCCGGCCTGGTCGTCTCCGACACCCAGAAGTCCGTCGCCGTGCCCGCGCTGCCGCTCGCGCCGAATCCCGCCCTCAAGCACGACGCGGCCGGCGTCCTCGGCGTCAACGGCCCGAACGCGTTCTATCTGACCCTGAAGAAGAAGCCGGGGCTGGACAGGACGGCCACGGCCATCGGCCGGACGATCGCCGGGCTCGACCTGCTCAAAACACTCAAGAAAGGCGCGCCCATTCGGAGCATCCGCATCGTCCGGGTCGGGGCGGCCGCCCGGGACTTCAAGACGGACGACGAGACGTTCCGGAAGCTGCTCGGTAAATAGCGGCTTGGCCGGCCGCGGCCCCGGCCGGGGCCCGGCGGGCTAGCGGAGGAGCTCCCGGTCGATGCGGCTCAAGACCGCGTTGGAGGCGAAGGCCGTCCGGTTGACCATGACGACCGAGCCCCGGCCCCGGTCCGGGTAGGCCCTCATCTCGCAATGAAAACCGGCCCCGCCGCCTTCCTTGAAAAAGTAAGGGCGGCCGTCGAGGCCGCCCACGTGCCAGCCGAGGGTCATGGCCAGCTCCCGTCCGGCGCCGTCGCGGGCCCGTTCGTAGAGCAGGTCCCGCGTCTCCGCCGAGATCAGGGCCGGCCGGGCCTTGAGGAGGTCCCGCAGGATGGCGGCAAAGGCGGCGGCCGAGCCGATGGCCCCGCCGAACGCCGGGCCGTTCGGATAGACGTCCCGGATCCGCAGCCATTTCCCCTCGTAGCCCCCCCACGCGTCGCGCTCCATGAGAAAGCCCTTGAGGAGGTTCATCAGCGACCAGGCGGCCAAGTAGCCCTTGGCTTGGTTCCGCGGGGCGGCGATGGCGTAGTCGATGTCCGCGGGGCCCAGGCCCAAGGGCCCGAAAACCCGCTCCTTCATATACGCGGCATAGCTTTGGCCGGCGACGCCCTCGACGACCCGGCCGAGGAGCCAATAGCCGATGTTCGAATAGCGGTACCGTTCGCCGGGCTTGGACTTGGAGCGGCCGTGCCTGGCCAGAACGGCGGCCAGGGCGGCCCGCTCGTCGAACCGGTCGTGCCGGTCGGCCGGGTGGACCCAGCGCAGGGGGATCGGGTTGGGCAGCCCGGCCGTGTGGGTCAGGAGCTGGCGGACCGTGATGCGGGCATCGTAAGGATGTTCCACGTACGAACGGGCCTTGTCGTCCAGACGCAGCGAGCCCCTCTCGGCCAGCTGGAGCACGGCGATCGCGGTCAGCGTCTTGGTCATGGAGAAGGCCGCCTGCGTCGTGCCCACGGTCATGGGGACCCGGCCGGCGATGTCCGCCCAGCCCCCGGCGTGCTCGCAGACCGGGCCCTCGGCATCGGTCATGACATAGGCCAAGCCGGGGCCGCCGGGCTTCAGGACGCGGCCCAAGATGCGGCGAACGCCCGGCGGAACGCCGATGACTTGCCGTTCCGGCGCGAGGGCGTCGCCGAAAGGGACCGGGGCCCGGCGGCTCTCGAACTCGTCGCGCTCGGTCATCCCATCGTTCTCCCGCCTCCCGGCATGGCTTCGCCGGGCCGTGATCAGTTCATAATCCACCGGGGCCGGGGCTGTCAAGGCGGCGGCCCGCCATGCGGCCGCGGACGCCCGGCGGCCGCCGGCGATTGCCCCGCCCCCGGTTCGGGAGTATCATCCCTGTGCCCCAAGGAGGCTCTACCCATGAAAAGATCCTGTCTTGCCGCGCTGGTCGTGATCGCCGTTCTAGCCGGATCGCCGGCCTCTCCGGGTCAGGTCCGCCCGGCCGACACCGCGGACACGGTCATGCTCAACCGCATCTGGCTCGAGGGGACCAACAATTCCCGGGTCATGGAGCATATGAGCTGGCTCACGGATGTTTTCGGGCCTCGCATCCCCGGTTCCCCGGCCTACAACAAGGCCGCGGCCTGGGCGGTGAAGAGATTCACCGAGCTGGGCATCGCCAACGCGGCCATCGAGCCCGCCGGAGAGCTCGGCCTGGGGTGGTCCTGCGAGTACGTGTCCGCCCACATGACGTCCCCCTCGTACATGCCCATCGTGGCCTACCCCCGGCCCTGGACCGGAAGCACCAAGGGCAGGATCACCGGCCGTCCCGTCCTGGCCGTCATCTCCTCCAAGGCCGACATGGACACGTTCCGGGGCCGTCTCAAGGAGGCCATCGTCCTCGTCAAAGAGCCGCGGCCCGTCCATCCCAGCTTCAGCGCCCCGGCCTCGCGGCTGGACGACAAGGGCCTCAAGGAGATCGAGGAAACGCCCATCCCGGTCCGGCCGGCCAAGCCGGGCGGGCCCGAAGCCGGCGGCCTGAAATGGGAGGAGCTGGAGGAGTTCTTCAGGACCGAAGAGGTCGGATGTCTCGTCGAGCCGTCGAGCGGTAGCCGTTCGGATTTCGGCACGGTCAAGGTCGACGCTTACGACGGGAACGGCAAGGACCATGTGACCCGCGGCCAGAGCCCGCGGATCATCGTGGCGGCCGAGCCGTACAACCGCATCTGCCGGATCCTGGACCTCCAGGTCCCGGTGACGCTCAAGATCGAGGTCCGGACGACCCTTCAGGACAAAGATACGCAGGGATACAACGTCACGGCCGAGATCCCCGGCACGGACAAGAAGGACGAGCTGGTCATGCTCGGCGGCCATCTCGATTCCTGGGCCGGCGGGACGGGAGCCGTGGATGACGCGTCCGGCTGCGCCGTGGCCATGGAAGCGATGCGCATCCTCAAGGCCCTCGGGGTCAAGCCGCGCCGGACCATCCGGGCGGCCTTCTGGACCGGGGAGGAGGAGGGCTTCTACGGCTCCCGGGGCTACGTCGTCCGCCACTTCGGCGATACCGACACGCAAAGCCTGGCCAAGATGGACTTCGAGGCCCTCGACAAGAGCTGGCGCAATCCCCTGGGCGCCGCGAAGACGCTCCTGGCCAAGCCCGATTACGCCAGGATCTCGGGCTATTTCAATTACGACAACGGCTCGGGACGCATCCGCGGCGTCTACCTCCAGGAGAATTTCGCGGTCCGGCCGATCTTCGAGGCCTGGATGAAGCCGCTCCAGGACCTGGGGGTGACGGCCATCGCCCTGCAGAATACGGAGGGCACGGACCACCTGCCGTTCGATTACATCGGCATCCCCGGCTTCCAGTTCATTCAGGACCCGCTCGATTACTTCCCCGGCCTCCACCATACGAACCAGGACGTCTACGACCACGCCGTGGCCGAGGACCTCGTCCAGTCGGCCGTGGTCATGGCCTACTTCGTCTATCAGACGGCCATGCGCGAGGAGATGCTGCCCCGCAAGCCCCTGCCGATCCCGGTCGAAATGACGGGAAAGGCCAAGTAGCGCGAATGGACAGCCCCGCCCTCGAGGTCATGCGGAGGCGCTATTCGTGCCGTTCTTATCTCGCCCAGTCCGTGGACGACCGGACCCGGGCCGCGCTTGTCCGGCGGCTCGAGTCGCTCGGCCGGGGACCGTTCGGCGTCCCGGTCCGCTTCCGGCTGGAGGCCTCGTCCCCCGGCGACGAGCAGGCGCTCAAGGGCCTGGGCACTTACGGCAACATCCGCAACCCCCGGGCCTTCGTCATCGGGGCCGTGGGGCCCGGCCCGGGCGGCCTGGAGGATTTCGGCTACCTTATGGAGAAGGCCATCCTGGATGCCGTCGACCTGGGCTTGGCCACCTGCTGGCTGGGCGGCGGCTTCCGCAGGAGCCGCTTTTCCGGGCGCATCGGCGCGGCCGGCGGCGAGACCGTCCCGGCCGTCGTCGCGGTCGGCTATCCCGCCGACGCCGCGGACCCGGGCGGCTGGATCGGCCGGGCCTCCGGCCGGACGACCCGATTGGCGCGGGAGAAGCTCTTTTTCTCGTCCGAGTTCGGCCGGCCGCTCGGCCCCGGGCAGGCCGGACCGCTGGACCCCGCCCTCGAGGCCGTGCGCTGGGCCCCGTCGGCCTCGAACAAGCAGCCGTGGCGCCTCGTCCGCCGCAACGAGTGCTGGCACTTTTATTTGCAAAGGACCAAGGGATATCCTTCCGTCCTGTCGCGGAAGATCATCGGCATGGCCGATCTGCAGCGCGTCGATCTCGGCATCGCCATGGCCCATTTCGAGCTGGCCGCCCGCGAGCTCGGCCCGGCCGGGGCGTGGGAGACGGCCGATCCCGGGCTGGCCCGCCCCGACGACCTGACCGAGTACATCGCGACCTGGCGCGAGACGGCGGCCGGCCGGCGGGAGAGCGAAGAACGATGAACGTCCGTCCGGAGCTCATCTGGAGCCGCTTTGTTCCGCTCGTCCTGTCCGGTTGGCTGGCGCTGTCGCTCTCCTGCGCCAAGTCCGCCGCTCCGGGCCCTGCTCCGTCCTGGACCGTTCAAGCGAGCGGCACCGCGGCCAGCCTGCGCGGCGTTTCGGCCGTCGACGACCGCGTCGCCTGGGCCAGCGGCGCGAACGGCACGGTCCTCCGGACGCTCGACGGCGGCACGACCTGGGCCGTCATCCCGGTGCCGGGGGCGGAAAACGTCGATTTCCGCGACATCGAGGCCTTCGGTCCCGATGAAGCGGTGATCATGGGCATCGATCGCCCGGCCCGGATCTACCGGACGGCGGACGGCGGGCGAACCTGGGCCCTGGCCTTCACCGACGACACGCCGGGCATCTTTTTGGACGGGATGGCCTTCTTCGACGACCGGAACGGGCTGGCCTTCGGCGATCCGATGGACGGCCGGTTCTTCCTGATCGCGACGGCGGACGGCGGCGCCTCCTGGACGCCGCTGCCCGAAGCCTCGCGCCCGGTCGCCCAGGAGGGCGAAGCGGCCTTCGCGGCTTCGGGGACGAGCGCCTTCGCCCTCGCCCCGGGCCGCATCTGGCTGGCCACCGGAGGGTCGGTGTCGCGCGTCTGGCGGTCCGAGGACCGGGGCCGGCGCTGGGAGGCCGTCGCGTCGGGCCTGCTGCAGGGCCTGTCGTCGGCCGGCGGCTTTTCGGTCGCCTTCCTCGGCGGCCGGACCGGCATCGCCGTCGGCGGCGACTACCGGGCCGAGGCCGCGGCCGCGGGCAACGCCGCCGTCACGGCCGACGGCGGCCGGACCTGGACCCCGGTGACCGGCCGCGGGCCGGGCGGGTTCCGCGAGGCCGTGGCTTTCGTCCCCGGCGGGAGATCCGCGGCCGCCATCACGGTCGGGCCGTCGGGCTCGGACCTGTCCCTCGACCGGGGCCGCACCTGGACGCCGATCCCAGGCCCGGCCGGCTTCCACTCCCTGTCGTTCGCCAAAAAGGGCCGGGCGGGCTGGGCCGTCGGCCGCAACGGGCTCATCGCCCGACTGACCCTGTAGCCCGGCGGCGGCGATTGACAGCGCCCGGCGCCCGGGTTTATCATCACTTCAACGGGTTTCATCTCACAGCGGAAAGGACGCCTCTCATGGCCAAGATCCTCGCGTTTTGCGGGCTCGATTGCAGCGAGTGCGAAGCGTATATCGCCACCCAGAAGGACGACCGGGCCGGGCTCGAAGCGGTGGCCAAGGACTGGTCCCGGCGCTACGGCGGCCAGAGCATGGGCGCCGAGGTCTGCATCTGCGACGGCTGCTCGACGGGACAAAGGACCAGCACGGCCCACGCCGCCACCTGCGGCATCCGCGTCTGCGCTTCCAAACGCGGTGTCGCCAGCTGCGCCCATTGCCCCGACTACGGCTGCGAGACCCTGCAGCAGTTCTTCGCCTTCGCCCCCGTCCTCAAGGACAAGCTCGAGGCCATCCGCCGGGAGATCGGTCATTAAGACCGGGCCCCGGTCCCGCCGGGCGCGCCGCGATCACGAGCCCCCGGCCGTCTTGGCCGAGCTCGGCGCCCGCTTCCATCACCTGGGCATTCCGACGACCGAGCCGCGCCCGAACGAGGTCCACCTGCCGAAGCTCAAGATCCACGTGGCGGGGTTCCCGACCAGTCCCTTCGGCATCGAGTGGATGCGCTTCGACCCCGGCTGCCGGGTCTCCGATCTCGTCCGGCGGGTCCCCCACGTCGCCTTCGAGGTCGACGACCTCGAGGCCGCCTTGGCCGCCCTGGGCCGGACGGCCGAGATCACCTCGCCTTCCACGGGCGTGCGCGTGGCCATGATCGAGGACGACGGCGCCCCGGTCGAGCTGATCGAGTTCCGCAAGGGCCGCGGCCCGGGCGGCTGATCCGCGCGGGCCGGGCCGTCAGCTCTTTCCCAGCTCGTCGAGCCAGGCTTGGGCGAAAGCGCGGGCGGCTTCCGTCGCCTCACGGCCGGCCCGGAAGCAGATCTTCCAGAAGGCCGGCTTCTTCTCGTAGGCCTCCTTGACGAAGACCTTCTTGTTGCCGCGTGCGGCCAGCTCGGCCCCGTAGTCGACGTCGGCGCTGGTCTCCAGGAACTGGCGGATCCGCTTGGCGATGAGGGCCGCCGGCTCGGCCGGGAGGTCTTCGGCCCAGGCCTTCATCCGGGCCTCGTGCTGCTCCTGGCGGGATTTCTTCTCCATCTCCGCCCCGAGCCGGAAGTTGTCCATCATCTGCGTGTTCTTGTCCAGGTCCTCGAGCTGGGCCTGCATCTGCTTGATCGTGTCCTCGAACGTCTTCTTCATCGCCGCGTCGGCCGTGGCCTGGGCCTGGCGCAGGTTCTCGATGCCCTGCTTCATGTCGGCCTTCATTTTGGCCATGATCTCCTCGGCCGTGGCGACCGGCTCGGGCGGTTCCGGCTTGCGGCTCTGCCGGAGCTCCTCGTAGGCGGCCTTGAAGGCCGCCGACCCGGCGTAGGACTTGGCCCAGGCCAGGCCGGCCCGGACGACCTCCGCCCGGGCGTCCGGGGGCAGGGCCTTGAAGGCCTTGAAGGCCGCCCCGTCGTAGACGTAGCCGGAGGTCAGGGACGAGAGGACGCTCGAGGCCGCCGAGGCGCCGTCGATCCCGAGCCGGGCCAGGACTTCGGAGCCCGCCTGGGCCAGGACGAAGCCGCCGGCGAAGGCCGTCAAAACGAGGACAGCGAGGCCTTGGACGCGCTTGCTCATGATCCCCTCCTTCTCAACGGGTCAATTCTGACAAAAACAGTAGGGAATGTCAAAAACCCGGCCGCCGCACCGCGCTTCATGCGCCTTGACCGTCCCTTGCGCTCCGGGCTATCATGGGCCCACTTCGCGTTCGAGGAGGTCCCCATGTCCCGTTCCCGCCTGCTGCCGGCCTTCGCGCTTCTGGCCGCGCTTGTCCTGGCCGTCCTTCTGCCCGCCGCCCCGGCCAAGCCCGCGTCTCCCGTGCCGCCCGGCCTCGACGCCGCCGTGGCCCGGACGATGAAGGCCTTCGAGGTGCCCGGCCTGGCCCTGGCCGTCGTCAAGGACGGCCAGGTCGTCTGGGCCAAGGGCTACGGCGTGCGGAAGCTGGGCCAGCCGGACCCGGTCGACGCCCGGACGCTCTTCGGCATCGCCTCGAACACCAAGGTCTTCACGGCCACCGCGCTCGGCCTGCTGGTCGAAGAAGGCAAGCTGGCCTGGGACGCGCCGGTCGTCGATTACCTGCCCTGGTTCATGATGTACGACCCCTATGTCACCCGGGAGCTGACCATCCGCGACCTCCTCGTCCACCGCAGCGGCCTGGGGCTCGGGGCCGGCGACCTGCTCTGGTGGCCCGAGTCGACCTACAGCCGCGAGGAGGTGGCCCGGCGGCTGCGCTACATCAAGCCGGCCGCGTCCTTCCGCAGCGCCTACGCCTACGACAACGTGCTCTACACCGTCGCCGGCGAGGTCATCAAGGCGGCCAGCGGCCGGGTCTGGGAGGACTTCGTGGCCGAGCGCATCCTGAAGAAGGTCGGCATGACCGGGAGCAATGTGCGCCACTCGGCCGCGGTCGAGGGCGGCAACGTGGCCACGCCGCACGCCCGGGTCGAGGGGGCGGTCCGGCCCGTCCGGCCGTTCACCAGCGACAACACCAACCCGGCCGGCGGCATCAACGCCGGGGCCGAGGACATGGCCAAGTGGATGCTCGTCCGCCTGAACCGCGGCCGGCTGGCCGACGGCACGGCCCTCTACTCCGAGCGCACGGCCCGGCAGATCGAGACCCCGGTGACCATCACCCCGAACTCCGCGCCGCCGGCCGAGCTGGCGGCCCTGAAGTCCAACTTCACCGCCTACGCCCTGGGGGTCGGGGTCCGGGACTATCGCGGCCAGCGCGTCCTGACCCACACGGGCGGCCTGCCCGGCTACGTCTCGCAGGTGACGCTGCTGCCCGAGCGCGGCCTGGGCATCGCCGTCCTGACCAACGCCGAGTCGACGGAGGCCTTCGAGGCCCTGACCTGGCAGATCATCGATCACGACCTCGGCGCCCCGGCCGCCGATTGGACGGCCGCCTATCTCAAGCTCAAGGCCCGGGTCAACGCCGAGACGGCCGCCGCCCTCGGCCAGGCCTCCGCGGCCCGCGACGCATCGTCGAAGCCGTCGCTGCCGCTGGCCGCCTACGCCGGGACCTATACGGACGCCTGGTACGGCGACATCGTGCTGGCCGAGGAGAACGGACGCCTGGTCATGCGCTTCACCCGGACGGCGGCCTTGACCGGCGACCTCGAGCACTGGCAGCACGACACCTTCATCGTCCGCTGGCGCGACCGTGAGCTGCGGGCCGACGCCTACGTCACCTTCGCCCTGAACCCGGACGGCACGATCGAGCGGGCCCGGATGGAGGCCGTCTCGCCGGAGACCGATTTCAGCTACGACTTCCAGGACCTCGACCTCCGGCCGGCGCGCCGGCCGGGCCGCTGATCCGCGCTCTGTCCGGGAGCTTGACCGGTCCGGGCGACCCGGCTATCATGCCCGCGGGAAGGAGAGTGGTGTCATGGTCGATTCTACTGTCGTCCTCTTCGGTCAGACCCTCGGCTACACGATCTACTGCATCTGCATCATCCTGCTCGTCGGCTGGTTCGGCTGGCGGCTGACGCACGCCGGCAAGGCCGGTCCGGTCAAGCCCAAGGTGTTTTACGCTTTCGTCATCGTCCTGGCCATCCTCGGCTTCTCCCTCCATATCACCACGTCGCTGACCATTCCCTGGGTCAAGCCGGACCTGGCCCGGGCCAGCATTCAGGCCGACCGGACCTTCGAGATCCGGGTCGGCGGCCACGAGTTTCGCCTGCCGGCGGATAAAATGGTCGTCAAGACCGGCGAACTGGTCCGTTTCGACGTGACCTCGGACGACCTGACCTACGGCTTCGGCGTCTTCCGGCCCGACCACACCATGGTCTTCCAGATGCAGGTCGTGCCCGGCCACAAGAACGACGTTCTGTGGCGGTTCACCAAGCCCGGGCTCTACACCATCCGGTCGACCGAGTACTCGGGCCCCAAAGGCTACGCCATGATCGTCCCCGACGCCATTGAAGTCGTCGGGGCGGAGTGAGGAGGGCGCCATGAGCTTCGTCAAGACGCTCGTCGAGGGCCAAGAGGGCCTGTTCAAGCCGAAAACGCTGACGCCGATGCAGAAGCTGACCCTGCGCTTCGTCGTCGTCGGCCTGGTCTATTACGCCTTCGCGCTGATCGAGGGGATGCTCATGCGCATCTTCGAGGTCAAGCAGATCCCCCTCATCCACACCAAGCAGTTCTTCGCCATGATGACCGCCCACCCGCTGGTCGGCATCTTCGGGGCCAGCTACGCGCTCGTCTTCGGCGCCTTCCTGTTCCTGGTCCCGTACCTCATGAAAAAGCCGCTCTGGAGCCTCAAGCTGGCCCACTGGACCTTCGGCCTGGTCACCGGCGGCGTTTTCGTCTTCTGGGCGGCCGGGTTCGTCTCCCACTACGCGCCTCTTTACACGCTGTACTGGCCCCTGCCGGCCGATTTCAGCCAGTTCGGCCCGCTGGGCGGCTCCTTCTTCATCCTGGGCATCGCCCTGGTCATGGTCGGGACGCTCTTTTTCGTCCTCAACATCTTCAAGACCATCACCTACACCCCCGAGGGCCGCGAGAAGCAGCCGGGCGGGGCCCTGCTCGGGGACGCCCTGGGCTGGACGGCCGTGCGGAACTTCTTCCGGAGGAAGAAGACCGAGCACACGGTGCCCCTGCCCGTGGCCGCGGTGGCCCGCGGCTCGGTCGACCTGGCCCTCAACTCCGGGATCATCCTGTTCACCGGCGTCCTCATCCTCGTCTACATGGTCGCGGCCCTGTTCGGCCACAACCTGAAGAACACGGCCATCGACGCCCTGCTCTACAAGAACTGGTACTGGTGGGGCCTCGACCTGATCGCCGACGGCCTGGTCCTGATCTTCGTGGCCGGCACCTGGTACCTCCTGGCCATGCTGATCACGGGCAAGAAGCTGTTCATGGAGAACGTCGCCCGGGCGGCGCTGCTGGTCGAGCTGGTCGTGTCCTGGACGGTCTGGTCGCACCACCTGCTCTCGGACCAGGCCCAGCCCGGCATCCTCAAGGTCCTGTCCGGAGAGATGGTCACGGCCTTCGAGCTCATCACCCAGGGCCTGGCCTTCTTCATCACCCTGGCCACGCTCTGGAGCGCCCGCCCCCTGAAGATGACCAATCCGCTGAAGTTCCTGCTGGGCGGCCTGCTCGGCTTCGGGCTGGGCGTCCCGGCCGGCATCATCCAGGCCGACGTCGGACTGAACCGCATCCTCCACAACACCCAGTGGGTCATCGGGCCGCACGTCCACGTGGCCGTCCTGGTCGGCCTGACCATGACCCTCTACGCCGCCATTTACCTGCTCTTCCCCATCCTGACCAACGGGGCCAAGCTCTACAGCCAGGCCCTGGCCAATGTCCACTTCTGGGCCCACCTGACCGGCGGCATCGGCATGGGCGCGTTCATGGGCATGGCCGGGCTGAAGGGCATGTTGCGGCGGACCCTCTACGCCAACGGCGAGTTCAACGTCTACATGATCCTGGCCGCGCTCTGCGGCGGGCTGCTCGTCCTGGGCTTCCTGTGCTTCTTCGTCAACATCGTCATGAGCGTCGGGCTGAAGGGCCTGCTGGGCCTCTTCAGCCGGTCGACGCTCGACAAGGACAAGCTCCTCCCCGGGCAGGATTGAGCCGGGGAGGGGAGAGGGAGAGGCCGGGCCGCCGGTCCGGGCAAGGACCCGGCGGCCCTGCGGGGACGATCAGAAGCCGAGGCCGACGAGCACCGAAATGCCCTTGTGCTTGAGCGAGACGATGTCGTCCTCGACGCCGGTCGGCTGGTAGACGTTGGTCAGGCCGAGGTGGTAGCGGCCCTCGATCGACAGGATCACCTTGGGCAGCTTGATGTCGAAGCCGGCGCCGAAGACGGCGGCGAACTCCGTGTCCTTGAAATAGTCCGCGGTCTCGTACCGGTAGCTGTAGTCCGGCTCCTCTCCGGTGAGGTAGTTGACGTCGTAGCCCTGCTGGGCCTTCAGGACGTAGCCGATGGACGGGCCGGCGTACAGGAACGGCTTGATCGGCCCGGACAGGAGGCTGTACTTGATGAGGACCGGCATTTCGACGTAGTCGACCAGGAACCGGCCGGTGACGTCGACGGTCTCGTCGGCGTACTCGGGATAGGACAGGCCGCGGCGCGAATAGAGCACCTCGGGCTGGATGGCCAGGGCGCCGAAATTGAAGCTGACGAAAATGCCGCCGGTGAGACCCTGCTGGGTCTTGAAGACCGGGATGTCGGTCGCCGTTTCGGTGGCCTTGATGGCCATATTGGCGAAATTGAGGCCGCCCTTGAGGCCGATGGTGGCTGCTCCGGCCCAGGGGGTGAGGCAGGCCAGGGCCAGGGCCGCGAGAAGGACCGCGGTGAGCTTCTTCATGGATTCCTCCGTGCGCGAATATTCCGATCGCTATCCATCCTAACCGGCCGGGCCGCCGCCGTCCATCCCCGGCAAGGGTGATTGGGGGGATGATTCCCCGCCCGCCGCGGGGAGGAGCCGCCCCTGGGGCGAGGGGGCAGGCCGTCCTTGACTCGCTCGCCCGTCCGCCGATATCATCGCGGCGGACCCTGTCCTCAAGGAGGCCGCGGATGAGCCCGAAGAGCCGGCGCCTGACGTGTCTGCCGCCGATCGTCCTACTCGCCGCCCTGGCGGCCGTCGCCACCCCGGCCCGGGCGGGGGCCGGCGGCCCGGCCGGCCTGCGGGCGGTCCGGCTGGCCGGCCCGCCCGGCGCGGAGACGGCGGTCGCCGGCCTGGTCCTGGCGGACGGCGCGGAGCTCGCCCTGCCCGCGCCGCTGCCCCTTTTCACCCTGCTCGTCGACGCCGCCCTCGCGGCCGCCCCGGCCCTTCCGCCCGGCCTGGACTTGAGCGTCCGCCGGGAGGAGGGCTTCGCGCCGGGCGTGAAGCTGACGCTCGTGCTCCGCAACGCCGGACGGGCCAAGATGACTCTCGAGAACCTGGTGCCGCTCGGCCAGGGCCCGGACCGGGCCTACATCACGGCCGGCCTGCCGAACGAGCCGCCCCACACCCTGGACCGCAGCCAGCTCTTTCGGCCCGGCCTGCGGCCGGTCGGGGTCGTCCTGCCCGACAACGCCTGGCACCTCGGCTTCTGCTCGGTTCCGGCCGGACCCGGACCGGCGCTCACGGCCATCGCCCGCCGGACCGGGACCGACAAGGCCGAGCGCACCCGCTGGGCCGTCACCCTCCAGCCCGGTGGCTGGGTCGAATATGCCGTCCATCTCGAGGCCCACGACGGGGACTGGCGCCGCGGCCTGGAGATCATGTTCCGCGAGCGCTTCCTTTACGACCTCGAGCGCTTCGACGACGCCCTCTTCGAGCGGGCCGACCTGGCCTGGGTCCGGCGGGCCTATCTCATGGTCCTGCAATTCGCCTGGGACCGGACCTACTACGACGGGGAGACCGGCGGCTACGCCTTCGACCGCACCCTGACGGCCTGGGACAAGCTCCTCGGGCCGATCGACATCTTCACCATCTGGCCGACCTGGCCGCGGCTCGGCCTGGACGCCCGCAACCAGTGGGACATGTACCGCGAGCTGCCCGGCGGCTTGGCGGAGCTCCGCCGCCAGGTCGACCTGGCCCACCGGCTCGGCAAGAAGTACTTCATCTCCTACAACCCCTGGGACTCTTCCACCCGCCGCGAGGACCACTTGGCCGGCATGGAGGACATGCTCCGGACCCTGGACGCCGACGGGGTCGTCCTCGACACCCGCGGCGAATCGAGCCGCGAGTTCCAAGCGGCGGCCGACCGGGCCAAGCCCGGCGTCATCATGTACAGCGAGGGCATGGCCGTGCCGCGGGACATGCCCGGCATCGTCTCCGGACGCGTCCACGACGCCCTTTACATGCCCCCGCCGCTGAACATGAACAAGTTCATGAAGCCCGCCTTCGCCATCTTCCGGGTCCTGCAGCTGGCCGAGGGCCCGCTCCACCGAGAGGCGGCCGTGGCCTTCTTCAACGGCTACGGCTCGGAGATCAACACCATGCGGCCGGGGCGGCCCGACTGGATCGCGGAGGATCTCGGCTACCTCGGCCGGACGACCCGGATCCTGCGCCAGAACGCCTCGGCCTTCCTCGACCCGGACTGGCGGCCGCTCGTGCCGACCCTCGAGGACGGTCTGTGGGCCAACCGCTGGCGCGACGGGGCCAAGACCGTCTGGACCGTCTACAGCCTGAGACCGGAGGGATTCAAGGGCCCGCTCGTCCAGGCCGATATCCCGCCCGGCTCCCACGGCGTCAGTCTCTGGAACCACGAGGAGCTCTCGGCCGTGGATCGCGGGGACGGCCGCTATCTCCCGGTCGAGGCGGCTGCCTTCGCCGCCGCCGACCTGGGAACGCGGCGCGAGGGGAGCGTCGATTGCGTCGCCGTCCTGCCGGCCCTGCTGCGCGTCGAGGCCGACGGCGAACGGGTGACCTTCGAGGCCTCCGGCGCGCCGGCCGGCAGCCGCGTCGCCGTCTCGGCCGGGGACCCCTCCTACGCCAACGAGCCGGTCCTCTTCGGGCCGGAGCGACGGACGATCGCCCTGCACGAGCACTTCGGTTTTCGCGAGGAGAAATTCGTCGTCCAGCTCCTGGACGGCCGCGGCGAGCTCCTGGACGAGCGCGTCGTCCGCCTGCCGCTGGCCTATCCGCGGCTGGTGACGAAGGTCGAACGGACGGCCCCGGCCGGGTCCGCGCCTCCGGGCATGGTCGAGGTCCCGGCCGGACCGTTCGTCTTCAAGACCGCCGGCAACCCCGACGACGCCAATCCCATCATCCCGTACCCGGACACGGCCAAGCCGCGGACCCTGGAGATGCGCCGCTTCTTCATGGACAGGACGCCGGTCACGAACGACGCCTTCAGGGCCTTTCTCGACGCCACCGGCTATGCCCCCGCCGACCGCTCCAATTTCCTCAAGCACTGGGTCGACGGCCGGCCGCCGGCCGGGGAAGGGGGCCATCCGGTGCGCTGGGTCTCGCCCGACGACGCCCGAGCTTATGCCCGTTGGGCCGGCAAGCGGCTGCCGACCGAGATCGAATGGCAGTACGCGGCCCAGGGCCGGGACGGCCGGCCCTACCCTTGGGGCGCCAGGATGCTCCCGGGGCGCTGCAACGACAAGCTCAACCGGACCACCCCGGTCGGCGCGTTCCCCAAGGGGGCCAGCCCGTTCGGCGTCCTGGACCTGATCGGCAACGTTTGGCAGCTGACGGACGACGTCTACGACAACGGCGTCTACCGATACGGCATCATCCGCGGCGGCAGCTTCTACGCCCCGGAGACGAGCGAGTGGTACGTCAAGAGCGGGCCGCTCGCGGCCGACCGGGTCCAGATCCTGCTCCTCATCGCGCCCGGCCTCGACCGGGCGGCCACGGTCGGCTTCCGCTGCGTCAAGGACGCGGAGTGACGGCCCGGCCGGCGCGGGCCCGCAGGGCGGCGCCGGTGTGCGACGCGGGGCAGGCCGCGATGTCCGCCGGCGTCCCTTGGGCTACGATCCGCCCGCCCTCGCCGCCGCCTTCGGGGCCCAGGTCGATGACCCATCCGGCCCGGGCGACGAGGTCGAGGTCGTGCTCGACGGCCACGATGGTGTGCCCGGCGGCGAGGAGCCGGCCGAAGAGCCCGAGCAGACGGTCGACGTCCGAGGGGTGGAGGCCGGTCGTGGGCTCGTCGAAAAGGTAGAGGGCCCGGCCGGCCGGCGGATCCATGAGCTCGGCGGCCAGCTTGAGGCGCTGCCGTTCCCCGCCGGACAGGGTGTCCAGAGACTGCCCCAGCCGCAGGTAATCGAGCCCGATCTCGGCCAGGAGCGCCAGGCCGGAGGCCACCCGGGGCAGGGCGGCGAAGGCCGCCGCGCCCTCGGCCGCCGTGAGGTCGAGGGCCCCGGCGATCGTCAGCCCCCCCGCCGTCACTTCGAGAACGCGGGCATCGTAACGGGCGCCCTGACAGGTCTCGCAGGGCGTGGAGACGTCGGCCAGGTGGTCGAGGCTGATCGTGGTCCGGCCGGTCCCGCCGCAGGCCGGGCAGCGGCCCTCCGGGGTCAGGAAGGAGAAGTGGGCCTTTTTATAGCCCCGGGCCCTGGCCTGCGCCGTGCCGGCGAAGGAACCGCGGACGGCGTCGAAGAGCCCGAGATAGGTGAGGGGGATGCTCGTGGGGCTCTCGGCGGGGGCCCCCGCTCCGGCCGCCACGATCCGGGCGAAGCGGTCGAGGCCCCGGACGGCGTCACACTCCACCGGCCGCCCGGCCTCGGCCGAGGCCATCAGCACATCGAAGACCAGGCTGCTCTTGCCGCTGCCCGAGACGCCCGTCACGGCCGTCAGGACCCCCGTGGGGAAGGCGGCATCGACGGCCCGGAGTGTGTGGGCCCGGGCCCCGGCGATCTCCACGGCCGGCCCCGGCGTTCCCGGCAGGGGACCGGGCCGCACGGCCCGCCCGGCGAGATAGGGACCGGTCACGGAGCCGGCCGCCCGGGCGACCTCCGCGGGCGCCCCTTCGGCGACGATGCGTCCGCCGTGCCGGCCGGCGCCCGGGCCGAGGTCGATGACGTTGTCGGCGGCCCGGACGACGTCGAGGTCGTGCTCGACGGCGACGACCGTGTTGCCTTCGGCGGCCAGGCCGCGAACGAGCCCGAGGAGCCGGCCGGTGTCCCGGGGGTGGAGGCCGAGGGTCGGCTCGTCGAGGACGAACGTGACGCCCGTGAGACGGACGCCGAGGAGGCCGGCCAGGCGCAGCCGCTGCGCCTCGCCCCCGGAGAGCGTGGCCGAGGGCCGGTCCAGGCCGAGGTAGTCGAGGCCGACGTCCCGGACGAGCCCCAGCCGGCGCAGGATCTCCTCGCGCACGGCGGCCGTCACCGCCGCGGCCCGCGGCTCGAGCCCGGCCGTCCCGCCGTCGTCCCCGAAAAAGGCCAGGCTCTCGGACACGGACAGCCCCGCCAGGTCGGCGATGCCGAGCCCGCGGTAGGTCACGGCCAGCGATTCCGGCTTGAGCCGCCGGCCGCCGCAGGCCGGACAGGGATCGTCCCTCATCAGCAGCCGCAGGGCCTCGCCGCGGCGGTCGGCGTGTTTGCGCCCGTACTCTTCGGCGACCAGGGCCGCGAGGCCTTTCCAGGGGCCGCGGAAGCGGAAGTCGCCGGCGCGCCGGCCCCGCTGGTACGACCAGACGATGTCGTAGACGAGGTCGCCCGAGCCTTTCCAGGCCAGGGCCCGCTCGGCCGCGGTGAGCGCCGCATAGGGCTTTTCGAAGTCCATCCGGGCCGCCGCCCCGGCCGCCCGGAGCGCGGCCACGAACTGGCCGTGGGGGTCGCCGTAGTACCGCCCTGTTTTGGTCCCGTCCATGGCCCCGGCCGTCAGCGGCTTGGCCGGGTCCGTGATCAAGCTCTCGGGGGCGGCCACGGTCACCGTGCCCAGGCCCCGGCAGGCCGGGCAGGCGCCCTGCTCGTGGTTGAAGGAGAACATCGAGGCCGTCAGGGGCCGGCCGCATAGCTCCGGCGGCGCCGTCCCGGCCCTCGCGTAGAGCAACCGGTAATAGTCGAGGATCTCGGTCATGGTCCCGACGGTCGAGCGGGGGTTGGCCGCCGCGGCCGTCCCGGCCACCGCCACCGGCGGCGTCAGCCCGCGGGCGGCGGCGAGATCGGCCCGGCCGCCCTTGTCGATGAGGGCCCGGACGTAGGCCGAGAAGCTCTCGATATACCGCTCCCGGGAGGCGGCGAAGAGGGTGTCGAAGGCGAGCGAGGACTTGCCGCCCCCCGACGGCCCGCAGACGACGGTGAAGCGGTTGAAGGGGATGCGGACGTCGAGGCCGCGGAGGTTGTGGGTCGACACGCCCTCGAGGACGATGGGCCCGGCCGGATCGGGGCGGGGCGCCGCGGCCGTTGCGGCCGCTGCGCCCGGAGCCCCCGCCGCGAAGCCGCCCCGCAGGGCCCGGCCGGTGAGCGAATCCTCGCAGGCGGCGATGGCGTCCGGCGGGCCGCAGGCGACGACGCGGCCGCCCTCCTCGCCGCTCCCCGGGCCGAGGTCGACGACCCGGTCGGCGGCCCGGATGACGTCCGGGTGGTGCTCGACGGCGACGATGGTCCGGCCGAGATCGACCAGGCCCTGGAGCGCGGCCACGAGGTTCTCGACGTCGGCGCGATGCAGTCCCGTGGTCGGCTCCTCGAGGACGTAGAGGACCGGGCCGGAGCCGGTTCGCCGCATCTCGGCGGCCAGCTTGACCCGCTGGGCTTCACCGCCCGAGAGCGTGGTCGAGCTCTGGCCGAGCTTGAGATAGCCCAGACCGAGCCGCTTCAGGACCTCGAGGTCGGCCGCCAGGCGCGGCACGCGGGCGTAGAACGCGGCCGCCTCGTCGACGCTCATCTCCAGGACATCGTGGATCGACCGGCCGCGGTCCCGCACGGCCAGAGTCTCGTCGTTGAAGCGCCGGCCCTCGCAGGCGGGGCAGACGACGTCGACGTCGCCGAGGAAGTGCATCCCGATCTGGAGGAGCCCGGCGCCCTGGCAGGTCTCGCAGCGGCCGCCGGCGACGTTGAACGAGAAACGGCTCTTGCCGAAGCCCTTGGCCTTCGCCTCCGGCAGGGCGGCGAAGAGGTCGCGGACGCGGTCGGAGATCCCGGTGTAGGTGGCCGGGTTGGAACGCGGCGTCCGTCCGATGGGGGACTGGTCGACCGCGACCACCCGGCCGGCGGCGCCCTCGATCTCGACGGCCTCGGCGTCGGGCCCGGGCCCGAGGCGGCCGGTCCGCAGGCGCTCGGCCAGGACGTGGCGCACCAGTGTGGATTTGCCGGCCCCGGAAACGCCGGTGACGACATTGAGCGCGCCGAGACGGAACTCGACGTCGATTCCCTTGAGGTTGTGGAGCCGGGCGCCGCGGACGGCCAGGCGGCCCGTCCCGGACCGTCCTCGCGAGCGGACCGCCGGGGCGCGCTGGCCCGTCAGGAAATCGCGGGTGGCGCTGACGCCCGGGGCCAGTCCGGCGATCCCCGACGCGGGGCCCTGGTAGAGGACGCGGCCGCCCGCCGCGCCCGGGCCCGGCCCGAGATCGACGAGGTGGTCGGCCGCCCGCATGACGTCCTCGTCGTGCTCGACGACGAGGACGGTGTTGCCGTTGTCGCGCAGCTCCGCGAGCAGGCCCAACAGGCGGGCCGTGTCGGCCGGGTGGAGCCCGGCCGTGGGCTCGTCGAGGACGTACAGAAGGCCCCGCAGGCCGTTGCCGGCCTGCGACGCCAGCCGGATGCGCTGGACCTCGCCGCCCGAAAGGGTGTCGGCCGCCCGGTCGAGGCGCAGGTAGCCGAGGCCGAGCCGCTCGAGGAGGTCCGTCTTCTTCAGGGCCGAGGCGCGGACGGCCTCCCCGGCCTCCCGGCGCCCGGCCCCGAAGGCCATCGCCCGCAGCGCGGCGGCCAAGCCGCGGACGCTCAACGCCGACAGGGCGTCGATCGTCCAACCCTCGACGCTGACGCGCAGGCTCTCGGGCCGCAGGCGCCGCCCGCCGCAGGCACGGCAGGGGAGGGTCCGGGCGAAGCGCAGGATGTTGTCGTTGCGCTTCGCCTTCAAGATGGCTTCCATGACCGGCAGGATGCCCTTGTAGACGCCCTCCTCGCGCGGCTTGGCCACGATGCCCTTCCAGCGCAGCCGCGATTCGAGCGGGTGCTTGCCGTAGCGGATGAGGATCTTGTCGCTGCCGTTGAGGACGATGTCGCGCTGGGGGTCGGTCAGCTCGCGCCAGGGGACGTCGACCGAGAAGCCGTGGGCCCGGCAGACCTCGTCCAGGACCTCCATGGTCACTTGGGAATAGATGATGTAGCCGTTCGGCGTGGTCAGGGCCAGGGCGCCCTGGCGCAGGGTCCGGGCCGGGTCGGCGACGATGAGGCCGGGGTCGATGCGGTCCTCGACGCCCAGGCCGCGGCAGGCCGGGCAGGCCCCCTCGGCCGCGTTGAAGGAGAACATGCGCCGCGACAGGCGCAGGCCGTCGGGCGACACGCCCAGCCGGGCGAAGAGCAGCCGGAGGTCGTCGTGGAGCCCGGTCAGGGTGCCGGCCGTCGAGCGCGGCCCCGCGGCCGAGGCCCTCTGGCCGACGGCCACGGCCGGGGCCAGGCCGGCGATGTGGGCCACTTCGGGCCGGCGCAGCTTGCCCATGAACTGGCGGGCGTAGGACGAGAACGTCTCCAGGTAGCGCCGCTGGGCCTCGCGGTAGATGACGTCGAAGACGAGCGAGGATTTGCCCGAGCCCGAGACGCCCGTGACAACGGTCAGCCGGCCGTGCGGGATGTCGACGTCGACGTCCCGGAGGTTGTTCTCGGCGGCGTGGCGGACGGACAGGACATCCATGGGGGACCTATTATCCCCGCCGGCGGCGGCCCGGTCAAACCCTCTTGGGGACATGTACCTCCGGTACGTGTCCCCATACTAAACCCGCGTGGGGACCCGCCTGGAGACATGTACCTCCGGTACGTGTCCCCAGGGGACTCGCTTGGGAACATGTACCTCCGGTACGTGTCCCCACAAGGTACGTGCCCCCATGTTAAAGCGACCGGGCGGGAAGCCGGGAACGGGAGATGCGTTTTATCGCAGGTACAGCCGGGCGCCGGCGAAACGGGTCCGGAAATAGGCGCTTTCGAGGGACTCGCGGCGGACCTGCTTGCCGCTGCCGGGGGCATGGATGAAGGCCCCCTCGCCGATGTAGATGCCCACGTGGGTCAGGTCGCCGTGAGGCGCGGCCGAGAAGAAGACGAGGTCGCCTTTCTTCAGCCGGTCCCGGGCCACGGGCGTCCCGGCCCGGAACTGGTCCCTGACGGAACGGGGCATGGCCAGTCCGTTCAGCTGGTAGACCGCCAGGACCAGGCCGCTGCAGTCGAAGCCCGAGCGGGTCGACGTCCCGCCCCAGGCGTAGTCCACCCCGACGAAGCTCTCGGCCGTGGCCACCAGCCGGTCGCGCAGGCCGGCCGCGGCCAGTCCAGGCTCCGCCGCCGCCGGACCTGGCGGCTGGGGACGGGTGGCGGCGTAATCCGCCGGCCCGACGATGAAGTATTCGCCGATGCGCCCGGCCGCCTTCTGCGCCCGGGCCTCGGCCTGGGCCGTCTCGCGGGACGGGAAGTTGCCGAAGCGGACCTTGAACAGGCCGGTGCCCGACGGGAAATAGAAGGCGTCCAGGCCGGCCGCCGCCAGCGCGGCGGCCAGTTCGCGGGCGTTGTCCAGGACGGCGAAGGCGCCGACCTGGACGGTGTAGCCCATGCGGGCCAGGACCTCGCCGGCCGCGGCGGCCTGCCCGGCGGGCGCGGGGGCCTGGGCGGACGGTTCGGAGGTGCCGGGCGAGACCCGGGGGGCCCGGCGGCCGGTCGCGCACCCTGCGGACCAGAGAGACAGGGCGACGACCGCCAGGGCGGCGATCGAGCGGGCTTTCCTGCGGAACGCGTCCACCGGCTTATCCTATATCCGTTTGGTCGGGCGGGAAAGCCGCTATTTGAGCTGTTTCAGGATCTCGATCTCCTTGAGGGCCAGGTCGGCCCGGGCCTGGGCCTTGCCCAAGGCGAGCTCCGCGGCTTTGAGGGCGCCGGCCGGGACGACGCCGGCGGCGACCTGGACCCGGAGGTTCTCCAATCCCGGCTGGACGACATCGATCTCGGCCCGGGCTTCGAGCAGCTCCTTTTCGGCCGCGCTCGACCGGGCCTGGATCTCCAGCTCGGCGGCGGAGATCTCACCGGCGATGAACCGCCGCCGCAACGCCAGGCGGGTCTCGATATCGTCGATGCCGGCCTCGTCGCCGGCCAGCCAAGAATGGACCTGATCAAGGTCGCTCTTGGGCGCAAGCCCGAGCTCGACCCGCTGGCGAAGGGCTGGCAGGATGCGGTCCCGGCGCAGCTTCATGGCGGCCTGATACGCTCTCTTCTCGATCTCGAGCCGCTCGCTGACGAAGTCCCGCCCGCCGACCAGGGGCGCGTAAAGTTCGTCGCGCGGGGCTTCCCCGGACTTCCGGGCTTCCTCGAGATCGAGGACCGCCCTTTCGAGCTCGGCCGCCGCCTCTTCCGTCGCCGACCTCGCGGTCAAGAGATCCCCTTCGCTGATGACGCCGACGGCGAATTTGTTCTCCGTCTGAACGGACCATTCTTTCTTGAATTCCAGGAAGGCCGTCTTGATCTTGACCTCGGTCTCCAGGCGGGCGACCTCGATCTTCTTGCGCCAGGAGTCCTTGATGAGGTCGGCGGCCTTGGTGGCGGCCACGCCCAGGAGCAGGACGCCGGCCGCCAGGCCGATGACGGCCACGCTCCGCGGCACGGCGACGCGGCCGCGGGCCGGCTGGAGATGCTCCCCGCGGCGGAGCTCCGAGGCCAGCTGCCACTCCAGGCGGTCCACGAAGCGGGGATCGGGTTCGAAGCGCTTAGACATGGGTCCCTCCTTCGGGCCGGGGGTCGGGGAGCGCGGCCCGCAGCGATCCGCGGGCCCGGCGCAGCAATCCTTCGACGGCCCGTTCGGACAGGGCCATCTCCGCGGCGATCTCCCGGACGCTCAAGCCGTCGAAATAGAACGCCTCCAGGGCCCGGGCCTTTTTCCGCCCCAGGGCCGCGACGGCCATGAACAGCTCCAGGGACTCGAACTCGTCGGCCGGCGTCCGCGGCTCGACGCCCTCGGCGCGGGCCGGCCCGGCGTCGGCGTCCCATTTCTTTCGCCGCAGAACGTCGATCAGGATGTTGCGGGCCACCTGTTTCAGCCAGGCCAGCGGCGCATCGGGAACGGCCCGGCCCTTCCAGCGGTCCAAAGCCCTCAAGTAGGATTCCTGGACGATGTCCTCCGTCAGGGCCCGGTTCCCGCCCGTCCGCCTGGCCAGGTAGCCGTAGAGGGGGTGGACCGTGTCGCGGTAGATCTTCAGCCACTGCTCGTCTTGCACCGCCTCGGGCTCCTTTCCGGGGTCGTCCATC
>JAEAMF010001009.1_pt1 | contig 24485 bp, 18 predicted proteins | sample 8958721 | NCBI WGS metagenome assembly JAEAMF01 (sample SAMN16933255, study PRJNA681124) | bioreactor sludge metagenome | isolation source: anaerobic bioreactor treating anionic surfactant - SDBS | place: India: Bengaluru | collected 2019-02-28 | reverse complement strand
CTGAGCCCGGCGCCTGCCAGGAAGGTCGCGGTCAGGAACAGGACGACAAACCGCTCACGCTTGTTCATCAAGGACAGAAGGCCAGGGGCTCTGGACACCAGACCACGGACTCCGGTCTTCCTCCGGTCCTGGTCTGTGGTCGAAGGTCCTGACTCCATGGTCCAGAGTCAAGAGTCTCGAGTCTCTCCTAGAATCTGAACAGCACCCAGATGTCGAGGTCGGTTGTCTTGGTAGCGGTGCCGGTCAGCCCTTTGGTGTAGCTGTAGCCCGCGTTGGTGCCGGCCTCGATGGTCCGTGAGAAGCTGTACGAGCCGGCGAGCCGGGTGGAAACCGAGTTGTCGAGTTGCTGGGGCACCGGCGACTCGGGAACGCCGTTGGCCCAGCGCGTCGAACCGCGGCGCGTCTGGGCGTACTTGAGGGTCCACGTCAGCCGCAGGTCCGACGAGAACTTGATCTTCTTGAGTATCGGCAGCTTCAGCCCGCTGGGCGCGGAGAAATAGTAGCTCATCGACAGGTCGGCACCCCGGCTGTCCGAATCGGTTACGCTGCGATTGTCGCCCGCCTGGCTCTGGAAGTTGGTCGCGGCGGACTTGGAGTAGTTGATGCCGACCGTGCTCGAGACCCGCTTCTTCCAGGTCGTCTGCCAGGAAAGCAGCGGGCTGAACTCGTGGGCCAGCGACACCGTCCGGCCATACATCCCCAGCGTGTCGTCGGCGAGTTCGCCCGAGACGTCCAGCCGGCGGCGGTACGCGCCCGATATCTTCGAGTCGGTCGCCAGCTGCTTGAACAGGTTGTGGACCCCGCCCAGCGACAGGTCCACGTCCGGCCAGCCGACGCTCCGGTCGACCGCGGTCGCGAACCGGTTGGTGTTGCGGCCCTGGGACCAGTCGTAGGCGATACCGGCGTTGAACTGTTTGACGCGCACGCCTGATGAAACCCGGACGCTGTTGTCGAGTTCGCGGTTCACGCTCGGCGTTTCCCTCGTCGAGTCGAAGGTGAACCCGTCGATGAAGCCCAACCGGTAAAGCCACGGCGCCCGGTCGTAGACCTTGATGAGTTCGCTCGATCTCGATACCGAGTAGTCGAAGTCAATCGGGTCGATGCTGCCGCTCAACGCGCTCAGGACGCGCTTGACCGGGCTCGGCTTCGGTGCCGGCGCCGGCTCCGGCGCCCCGGTAGAGTCCGGCTGTCCCTTGGCCGGGACGGGCGGTTTCGGTGCCGGTATCTTCTCGGCCAGCCGGTCCAGCAGCTCGGGCAGGTCCAGCGCCAGCGATGCGTCAATGTCGCCGGCATTGTCCATGTTGCGGAAATCGGCGTAGACGGTGTCGGTCTTGGACCGTTCGTCCGAGTATGTCCCGTCGAAGTCCACCGACGGCGACAGGAAATCGCCGATGTCGCCGAGTTCCGGCGAGAAAGACGCCGTGAAGTCTTCGCTGTGCGCCGCCTCGCTGCCCAGCTTGAGAAACCAGAACGTGTCCGGGTTACCGGACAGCATATCCCGCTCCGAATCCAGGCTGTAGTCGAGGTTGAAATCCTCGATGGGCGAGTAGTCGGCCTCGAGGTTGGCGGTCAGGCCCCGGCCCCGCGTGGTCGTCACCAGGAAGGTGTCGGAAACCGACTGGCGGCTGGCGCGCTGCTGGTACTGGCGGGCGTCGGCGACTCCGAGCCTGATGTTCTGGGGCAGGAACGACAGCTCGTTGTCTTCTCCGAGATCGATCGACAGGTCCGGGCTGATGGCGTAGCCAACCTGGTAGCCCATGCTCCAGCTCGAATCGCGCGCCAGGGCGGCCCGGCTCAGCGCCCGGCGCTGACGCCAGGACAGGTTGAACGCCTCGATCGTGTAGTTCATCAGCTTGTTGCCCGAGCGCTGCTTCTGCACGTTGGACAGACTGATGTCCTCGCTGCGCGATACCGCCACCTCGGCGTCACTGCCCTCGGGCAACCGGAGGTCCGGATACTGGGGCGAGTACTTGGGCACGTCCTGCTGGCGCGCAATCGAGTAGGCCAGCGGGATCGACAGCCCCCAGCTGTAGGGCAGCAGGCGGTCGAGGTTCGTGCGCAGGTCGGCAGCCAGTGTCGTGCCGAATCCGCCGGTCTTGACGCCCCGGCCCTCGCTGAACCGGCGGAAGTTCGGGTCCGAGTAGCCGAAAGACAGGTTCACCGTCGCCAGGTCCGAAAGCGAAGCCGACGCGCGGGCCTGGAACCCGTACCCCGGGTCGCGCCGGGGAGCAGTCAGCCGAACGTCTCCAAACCAGACCCCGCCCGAATCGGTCCGGCCGGTGCTGTTGGCGATACCCAGTGCAGTGTAGCGGACATCGGCCAGCGACGGCGTGCCGCGCACGACGTAGGGCCCGCTGCGCAACGAGTCGGCGCCCGGCGCCAGCGAATCGCGCAGGAGCTTGAGCAGCGGGAAGGAATCGAGCGGAAGGGCAAACTCATACCACTTGCCGTCCCGCCCGGCAACGAGCCGGCCCGAATCGACCGGGGCCCGGAACTCGTAGTGGTTGGCCGAATCCGCCCCGAACCGGAACAGGAAGTCCAGCCCGTTGCCATCGTCGTGGACGTACAGCCTGAGATCCGAGTACTCACGGTAGTCATCCTTCTCCGACGACGTCTTCTCGACCAGCCCGCCGTGCCCGGGCACGAGGTCGTTGTACCCGAACAGCAGCGACGCCTCGGTCTCGATCCGGCCGTAGGCGTCCTTCTTCGGTTCGAACGGCTCGACGTATCCGGTGTCGGTCTCGTTCGATATCTGCGCCACCCACACCCGCTCGTCGGGCACGAACCGCTCCTGGGGCACACGGACGCTCGTGCTGTCGCCGAACGACCGGGCCTCGGCCGAACCGGGTATCAGGAGCTTCGGGTTGCGCCACTTGCTGCCCACGAACTCAACCGAGTAGAAATCGACGGTGTCGGTGGCGTCGAAGCCGTCGAACCAGAGCCGCACGATCCGGATGTCCTCCCACTTGGGAGAGCCGATTCGCTCGAACAGCGTCGAATCGTGCAACGGTATCCGGTACAGCCGCCAATCGTGGTACAGCGGCGTCGCATACCGGCTGCCGGACAGGTCGACTTCACATTCGTAGTAGTGGTTGTAGGTGGAGAAACCGCTGCGGTCCAGGTCCTCGCTGTCCAGCCGCCGGTTGCCCTCGGTACCGGCCGGGTTCGTCTCCGGGTCGTAGTCGTCGTTGCCCTGGTCGGCGCTGTCCGCCGTCCACAGGCTGTCGACGCCGTAGAGCGTGTCCAGCCCGGTGTCTTCGCCGAGCTCGTCGAGCACGCCGTTGCCGTTCCGGTCCTCGCTGTCCAGCCGGCCGTTCAGGCCCAGGATGGCGCCGGACCGGCTGCGCCGCGGCGCGTCCTTGTCGATACTCATCCCCACCGTCACGTGCAGCTTGCCCCGGCCTCGCCGCGAGCGCATCACCAGTTGCAGGTTCTCGAGGTCCTTGAGGTTCATGCCGGCCTGGGACGGGCAGTTCGCCATCGCTGCCCAGGACTGCAGGTCGCCCGCGTCGGGCGTGAACACGACCCGCAGGAAGTCCTGGGTTTCGCTGGCCTCATCCCCGATATTTGGGCCGTACACCGAGTCCTTCCGGATCGGGTCCTCCGGGGTCTGCCAGAACAGCGGCGTCGCGGCGAACTGCGCCGTGTCCTTGTCGACCGGCACCGAACCGTGGTACCAGAGCAGTGCGTTCATCGAGGCGTCCCGGGTGATCACCGTGCTCTCGAAATCGTCGAGGTAGGCGACGCCGCGCGTGTTCGGGTCGGGCAGCGACACCGCGCCCTCGACCGCGGCCGAAAGCCGCGACGGCGCCTGGGCCCGAACCAGCGGCAGCCGGTCCACGAAGGCGCTGACGTCGTCCGAACTGGCGTCGTAGGACGCGTCGCCCTCGGCGATCATCCGCCGGAACGGCTCCGACGCCAGCGCCGGCTTGTCGTCGGGCACGCCCTCGCTGCGGTAGAAGACCGAGGAACCCGCCTTGCCGGCGGTGCCGAACTTCCACTCCGCGCGCGTGCCGACCAGCGACTTCTGGGCCAGCGAGAACCAGGGCCGGTACTCGAACGTCACGCTGATATCCGCGTCCGCCGGCAGCGTTCTCAGGAACGTCAGTGTCCCGGTGGCATAGTTGATGCTGTAGTCGGTGTCCTTGGTCCAGAGCTCGCCGGACACGCGCACCCGCTCCGAGTTCTCCAAGATGTCCGGCTGGCCCAGGTAGTACGACTCGGTCTTGCTGGAGTACTCTGCGACCAGGTAGTACTTGCGGCCCTCGTCGGTTTCCAGCTGGTTCTTGCGGTAGAGCACCGAGTCCCTGACCGACAACCGGTCGCTGGCAAACGGGTGCAGGATCGTGTCCGGGAATCGTATCAGCCCGGTCTTCGAGTCGAACTCCGGGTACTCCAGCCGGCCGTCACCGTTCGGGTCCAGACCGAGGAACTCGATGAACTTGCGGCCGCTGTAGCCCAGATCGTCCTCGTACTCGGTATCCTCGCCCTGCTGCGGGTCGTCGCGATAGAGCCGGATCGAACTCAGGTCAACGCCGGACTGCGGCAGGCTGTAGACGTTGCGCAGCTCGTACTCCCAGGTCAGCGACAGCGAATCGACCCGCTCGGGCTTGAGCAGCGACAGCACCAGCGAATCGCCGTAATAGCTGCCGCCGATCGTGTCGGTCGCCGTGAAAATCACCAGCCCGACCACGTCCTGGGGCCCGAGGCCGGATAGGAACTCGATGACGTTGTTGGCGTGCAGCGCGTAGTCGGTGCCCAGCGATTGCAGGTCGAAGTCGCCGCCGTCGCGGTCCCAGTCCCAGCCCGCGGGCATCGAGTCCGGCCGGTCCGGGAACACCGTCGCGATCGCCTTGACCGCCGACTGGTTGTTCGCCGGGCTCTGGTCGTCGACGTACACGCGCAGGTTGACCAGGTCGCCGGGCGCGACCACCTTGTAGAACCGCTGCCGGACGTACTCCCGGGCGATGATCGTATCGGTGCTGACGGTACGCTTGCCCGTGAAGCTCTGCGACTGGCTCTGGGACTCCTCGCGGGACGCGACGGCGTAGACGTCCGCGCCGGCGAGCTTGCCCCGCGCCGACGCGCCGAACAGGCCGCTGTGCGCCGGCAGGTCGCCGGTATAGGCGGTGCCCGGTATCGACAGCCGGGTGTCACCCAGCTCCACTGCCTGGACGACGTCGTCCTCGGTACCCTGGTAGGTCAGCTTGATCTTGTTCTGGCCCTCCTGTCTCTCGGAGTCGTGGTCGATGCTCACGGTCGTCCGCTCGCCGACCGTGCCGTTCAGCCGGACCGCCAGCTGCTGCTCCATCTTCAGTTCGGGCAGCAGGCTCTGCCCGCCGATGGTCCGGGTCGCGCCCTCCACCACCGTCTGCCGGCCGCCGAGCGTCACCCGGTCCTGCCCGGATATGTCGATCTTCGACCCCTCGCCGAACAGCGGCAGCTTGGGCAGTTCGATGTCCGGGATCAGCCCCGAGGCGTCAAGCGACAGCTCCTGCTGCTTGCGGGTCTGTTCGACCGTCTTCTTCCAGTCCCGCACGATCGACTCGCGCAGCTGGTAATCAAGGTACTCGTCGAGCGGGATGACCTGTTCGGTGCCCAGGAAGTGCGTGCCGCGCCAGCGCTCGACGAACACCAGGCCCAGCGAGTAGTCGACGCGCGGCTTGACGGTGACCGGCTCGGTCAGCGAAAACGCCCCGGCCAGCGTGCAGATCGCCAGCAGCGACAAGAGGACCCGCGGGCCGCTCGCCATACTCCTAGCCGGCATCGGCGACCCGACCCGCGGCCGCCGGCACGTCCCCGCCGGCTGCCGCGCTGCCGAAGAAGTCGCGCAGCCGGCCGGCGATACCCTCCGGCGACAGCCCGCAGGACTCCAGCAGCCTCGGCCGCGGGCCGTGCTCGACGAAACGGTCCGGCAGCCCGATGCGCAGCAGCTCGGCCCCGACCCCGGCCCGTTCAAGAACGCGGCTCACCGAGTCGCCGAAGCCGCCGGCCAGCACGTTCTCCTCGACCGTGGCCAGTTTCCGGTGGCGCCTGCCCAAGCTGACGACCATCTCCTTGTCCAGTGGCTTGGCGAAACGGCTGTTGACCACCGCCAGTCCCAGCCCGGCTGCGGCCTCGATGGTCGGCCTGAGCATCACGCCCAGGGCCAGTACCGCGCCGTTCGGGCCATCGCTCACCTTCTCGGCCCTGCCCCATTCGAGCGGCCGCCGCACGCGCTCGGCCGCGCCTGACCCGCCGCGCGGGTAGCGGATGGCGACCGGCCCGGGCTGACCCAACGCCAGTTCCAGCATCTCGGCAAGCTCGTCCTCGTCGCTCGGCGCGAGGACCGCCATGTTCGGCAGCATGCCCAGGTAGCCCAAATCGAACACGCCGTGGTGTGTCGGCCCGTCGTCGCCCACCAGCCCGGCCCGGTCAACGGCAAACACCACCGGCAGATTCTGGAGACAGACGTCCTGGATGATCATGTCCAGCGCGCGGGCGAGGAACGTCGAGTAGACTGCCACCACCGGTCTCATCCCGGCCAGCGCCAGCCCGGCGGCGAACGTCACGGCGTGCTGCTCGCAGATGCCGACGTCGAAAAACCGGTTGGGGAACTTCTCCCGGAACGACTTCAGGCCCGTGCCCAGGCACATGCCGGCAGTGATCACCGCTACCCGGTCGTCGCGCCCGGCCAGCTCGACCACCTTGCCGCCGAATGCACCGGTGAAGGTCCGGCCGCCGCTCGAGCAGGGCGCGCCGGTCCGCTCGTCGAACGGCCCGATGCCGTGAAACGCCTCCGGGTTGTCGATGGCCGGCTGGAAGCCCCGGCCTTTCTTGGTGACGACGTGGATCATCACCGGCCCGTGCAGGCCGTTCGTCCGGCGGAAAGTCCCGACCAGTTCCGAAAGGTCGTGGCCGTCCACCGGCCCGATGTAGCGGAACCCGAGCTCTTCGAACAGCAGGCTCGGCACCACCAGGTTCTTCATCCCTTCCTCGATCTTGCGCGCCGCCAGCCGGGCCTTGCCCGACATGTCCTTGGGCATGTGTCCCAGCAGGTTCCAGACATCGGCGCGCAGCCGGTTGTAGACCTGCCCGGTAATCATCCGGTTCAGGTACTGCGCCATCGCCCCGGTGCTGGGTGCGATCGACATCTCGTTGTCGTTGAGGATGACGACCAGGTCCTGCTTCAGCTCGCCGGACTGGTTCAGCGCCTCGAGCGCGACGCCGGAGACGATCGAACCGTCGCCGATTACCACGATGCTCCTGCCGCAGCCGCCGCGCAGCCGAGTGCCGACGGCGCTGCCCACGGCGGCCGCGATCGAGTCGCCCGAATGCCCGGTGTCGAACGTATCGTACTCGCTCTCGGCGCGTTTCGGGAACCCGGCGATGCCGCCCAGTTGCCGCAGCGTCGCGAACCGGTCCCGGCGGCCGGTGACCAGCTTGTGCGTGTAGCACTGGTGCCCGACGTCCCAGAAGACGCGGTCCCGGGGCGTGTCGTAGGCGTAGTGCAGGGCCAGGGTCAACTCGACGGTGCCCAGGTTGGGCGCCACGTGTCCGCCGGTCCGTGCCGTGGTGTGGATAATCAGCTGCCTGATTTCCTCCGCCAGCTTCGCCAGTTCGGCAATCGACAGGCGCCGCAACTCCTCAGGCGAGGAAATCCGTTCGAGCAACTGAGCCTGCCTGTCGCTCATTTCTTCCGGGCGAGCACCACCGCGGGCACGGCCGCGAGCAGCTCGTACCGCTGGCCCAGACCGAGCAGACGCCGCCGGGCCCGGGCCGCCAGCCGGAGCGCTTCACCCTCGGCACCGGCCCGGCCGGCCACGGACAGCGCCGTCTCTTTGCCTCGGTCCTGGCCGCCGGCATCCAGCAGGTCGTCGGTAACCTGGAACAGCCGGCCTAGGTCAATGCCGGCCTGCCACACGGCCTTGACCCGGTCCGGCCCGGCGCCGCCGATAATCGTCCCGGCCGCCAGCGCCGCGGCGATGAACATCGCGGTCTTCTTCTCCTGCAGCCGGGCGACTGCCCGGCGACCCGCCCCCTGACCGGCAGCGAGGTCAAGCACCTGGCCGCCCGCCATTCCGGCCGGGCCGACGGCGTGGGCCAGCAGCCGGACTGCCGACACTGTCCGCCCGGCCGGCGCCGCGCTCCGCGCGAACAGCTCGTACGCCCGGGCAAACAGCGCATCGCCGGCCAGGATTGCGGTTGCCTCGTCGTACTTCCGGTGCAGGCTCGGCCGGCCCCGGCGGAAATCATCGTCGTCCATACTGGGCAGGTCGTCGTGCGCCAGCGAGAAAGCGTGGACCAGTTCTATCCCGCAGCAGAACGGCCCCACCTCCCGGCGTTCCTGTCCCGCCGTGCCGCGCGCGCGGCGGGCGGCGCGGTACGCCTCCAGGCACAATATCGGCCGGATGCGTTTACCGGGCCCCAGCGCCGCGTAGCTCATGGCCGCGCCCAGGACCCGGGGCACGCCCGCCGTCTCGCGCAGTGCGGCTGACAACCAGCGGTCAATGAGCCGGCGGTCTTCTTCGAGCCTCGGCAGGAATGCGTGCGACTTCACTGCTGCTCCGCCGCGGTGACAACGTTCGATAGCAGCATCGCCACGGTCATCGGCCCCACGCCGCCCGGCACCGGCGTGATGGCGCCGGCCTTCGCGGCTACGGAAGCGAAGTCCGCGTCCCCGACGAGTCGGCCGCCGACGCTGTTGGTGCCGGCGTCGATCACCGTCACCCCGTCACTGACCATGTCGCCGGTAACCAGCCCGGCTTTGCCCGCGGCGACGACCAGTATCTCGGCAGAACGGCACACCGACCCCAGGTCCGCCGTGCGGGTGTGACAGACGGTGACGGTGGCATCGCCGTAGTCGCCGCGCCGCAGCAGCAGGGCCGCCAGCGGCCGGCCGATCAGCTGGCCCCGGCCGACTATCACGACCCGCCGGCCGGCGGTCTTGATACCGGACCGCCGCAGCAACTCCACGATACCCGCCGGCGTTGCCGGGACAAAACCGGGCCGTCCGGCCAGCAGCCGGCCGAGACTCACGGAAGTGAGACCGTCGACGTCCTTGGCCGGGTCGATTGCCTCGATGAGCGGCCGCTCGTCCAGCCCGGCGGGCAGCGGCAGCTGCACGATGATTCCCGAGACGCCGCGGTCGCGGTTCCACTCGTCAACCTGGCGCCCGATTTCGCCCGCCGTCACCTGTGCCGGGAAACGTGCGACCTGGACTCTGATGCCGGCTTTCTCTCCGGAACGCACCTTGTTCTGGACGTAAACCTGGGACGGCGCGAAATCCCCGGCCAGGACAATACCCAGCCCGGGTGACCGGCCGGCCGCGGCCAGCCGCTCGCTGCGCGACCCGACCTCCGCCCGCACCGACCGGGCAATGGCCTTGCCGTCGATGATTGCCGCGGTCCGGGCCTGGCCGGCAACCGGCCCGGGCTGGCTGCAGTCGGCTGCGCTATTCAGGGAAACCTCGGCGTCTTGAGCTCGACAAGACCGGGCCGGCAGGGCCCGGCAAGCACATACCGAAGGGTCTTCGCCCTTCGGTCAGGTGGTCTTGCCCGGCCGGCAAAGCCGGCGACTGGACACAACTACGGGCCGATTGGCACGGGACAAACCAACGTTGGATGGCCGCCCGGCCTCTGGACTCAGCAGTGCACATCAAGGACGGCGTCGTGTCTGCTAGGACCTCCTTTCGTGGTCAGGGAGATTCTGTCAGAAAACCGGCCCGAGGTCAACAGCCGCGCTACCGCCCCAGAACCGATATAGCCCCGGGAAACCACCAAGCACGCCAAGACGCGAATCAAGGCAATCTACCACTAAGGACGCCAAGAAGGAACCTGGGCTGTGAAACCACGCCTCTTGGCGTCCTCTTCGCAAGACCGTTCTGTCTCTGAGTCTGGACTCTTTGAGACTTGGTGTCTTGGTGGTGAATATCGGGTCCGGGTCTTGGCACCTGGCCTGCCTTGGTGGTAGGTCCGACATCGGTTCCGGACTACCGCTCCGGCTCCACCGCGATGAACAGCCGCGCGTCGCCCCGCTTCAGGCGGAAGAGAATCGCCTCGCTCTTGCCGGCCAGGTCCACGACGCGCCGCCGGAAATCCGCGGCGTTGTTGATCTTCTGGTCCCCCACTTCGAGGATGATGTCGCCGCGCTGCAACCCGGCCTCGTCGGCCGCGCTGCCCCGGTCAATGCGTTCGACCACGACGCCACCGGAAACGCCGGCTTCCGCGCGTTCGTCGGCCGTCAGCGTCCGGACGCCGAGCCCCAGCTTGACCGTCGGCTCATCGTCCTGGCCGCCCGGTGCCGCCGCGACTTCGTCTTCCGGGTACTCCGACAGCTTGACCCGCTTCGTCAGCCGGCCGGAACCGCGCACTATCGACAGGCTGACCGTCGTGCCGGGCGCGAACTCGGCGACCAGCATGCGAAACTGGTCGACGTCGCGGATGTCCGTCTCGTTGACTTTGACGATGATGTCGCCGTCCTCGACACCGGCCTTCTGGGCCGGCTGGCCGTCGACAACCTCGCTGACCAGCACCCCGTGGGTGTCGGCCAGGCCCTTCGCCTTGCGGATCGACTCGGTCACGGGCTGCGGCTTGATGCCCAGGAACCCGCGGACCACCTTGCCGTGCTTGATCAGCTGGTCGGTCACCGACTGCACCATGTCCACCGGCACCGCGAAGCCGATGCCGACGCTCGCGCCCACCGGCGAACGGATGGCCGAGTTGATGCCGATGAGCTCACCCCGGGCATTGACCAGCGCCCCGCCCGAATTGCCCGGGTTGATGGACGCGTCGGTCTGGATGAAATCCTGGTAGCTGGGCCCTTCCTGCAGCGGCAGCCCGCTCCGCCCCTTGGCGGATATCACCCCGACCGTCACCGTACCTTCGAGCCCGAATGCATTGCCGATGGCTATCGCCCAGTCGCCGACCTTGATGTCCTCGGCCTTGCCCATGCGCAACGCGGTCAGCGAGTGGTCGGTCGTGACCTTGATCACCGCCAGGTCGGTCTTGGAGTCCTTGCCGACGACCTTGACGTCCTTGGCCGGGATCTCCGTGTTGTCCGACAGCTTGACCACTATCTTGTCGAATTCGTTGACTACGTGGTTGTTGGTGACGATGTACCCGGCCGGGTCGATGATCACGCCCGAGCCCAGCGCCGTCCGGCTCTGCTCCGGTAACCCGGGCATGCCTTCGAGGAACCGGCGGAAGAACTCGTCGAACGGCCCGCCGTCGAGCTCCGGTGTCTGCTGCTGGCGCCGGGCGGAAACGGTCTTCTCCGCCGAGATGCTGACGACCGCGGGCATCACGGTCTGGGCGACCGCCACGAACGGGCTTTCACCCGCCGGGTTGACTGCCGCGTAGCCGCCGGCCGCCTGCGCGTTGGCCGGCCGGGCGCCGCACGACAGCGCACCGGAAACTACCATGCCGATAACGAAGGCCGCGAGCACCGCCGGCGCGACGATGGCGCCGACGAGGTTAAGCGAAATCCTGTGTTTCACGACTGCTCCTTTTTGGAATGAATGCTAGCCGGTTAGACGACCCGCGCTCGCATCGGGTTTCCCATCCGGCGCGGCCCCGATGAACTCCCGGCCCACCGCACTTCCGCACATCTCCAGGAATGGCGCCTCCCGCCGCGACGCGCCGTCCGCCTGCCGCTTGAGCTGGCGCACGCACCGCTCCTGCTCGTCGGGCGGCGCCGGTCGCAGCCCCTTCTGCCCTTTCGAGTGCATCTCCAGTACCCCGGACAGGGCGTCGGTCACCATCTGCGCCCTCGGGTTGCTCGACCGGAACTCGTATATCAGGCCTTTGCCGCGGGTCCGCAGGCTGTCGGCCAGGTTGCCGATGGCCTCGGCCGCCTCGGCGCCGCCCAGGTCCTCCATCCGCGCCCGCGCCAGCTGTACCAGCGCGAGCCGCAGGTTGTGCATGACGTCGGCCGACTCGTACTCGACCATCGGGTCGCCGCCCAGTTCGAGCAGCCGCTCGACCGCGCGCAGCCGCGCCTGCGTGTAATAGCTGCACTCCATGACACAACTGATGGTCCTGCCCCGGCCCTTGCCGCAACACAACGGACAGATGGCGGCCGACAGCGCCGGGCAGGCCCGCGTGGCCCGCTTCGAACACAACGCACACTTCATCGCTGAATGATACCGTCACGTGGCAACCGCGCAAGCACTCCCCGTGGCCGCGCTCGTCGCCCGCCCCATGCCCTGCCCCGTGGTTCTCCCCATCGCCCGCCCAATCATCTGCCCCGCTACCCTCCCCGCGATTCTCCCCGCTACTCTCCTCGCCACCCGGCCCGCCACGACCCAGGCGACTCACCGGGCCAAGAGGAGAACCGCGGTCCCCATCTCCCTGCGGGTTGCCCGCCTCATCGTCCTCCCCTTAGCCTCCCAGGCCATCTGCCACGCAGTCTGACCCATGACCTGCCCCGTGACCCCCGGAATGGGGTAGGGTAGATTGGTGTATGTGAGTTAGTCGATTGAAAACTGTGAAGTTACGCACTTCTCGGCCCTGACTTCCGGTTAACTTATAATAAACTGGGCCATTCCGTCCCAAAGTCAGAGGCGGGCTCATCGCCCGCCTCTGCCCGGTCTTCTGTATCCGGTATTCGGTCTACTGCCTCACGCTACCTCTGCACCACCAGCTTCTCGCTCTGCGTGAAGCCGTCCGCATCGAGCCGGACTAGATACACGCCCGCGCTGAGACCCCGGAGGTCGAGCGGGACGCTTGACGCCTTACGCTGCACGCCGTACGCCCGACTCAGCACCATTCTGCCGAGAGCATCATATACCCTGATGCTCACCGGCCCGGCCTTCGGCAGGCTGTAGCGGAGCGTCGCCCATCCGCCGGAGAGCGGGTTGGGTTCGACGCGCATTACGCCGTACGCTGTACGCTCTACGCCCGAGGCGACTCCGTCCCGGGCTGGCGCTTGAGCTTGGGCTTGCGCTCCTGGCACCACATACCGCCAGAACTCAACCGTCTTGTTGCCCTTCAGCGCAAAGAACGCGCCGTAGCCATAGGCGGTCAGGTCGCCGCCCGCCTTCACCTTCTTCTTCTTGCCGGTCGAGCCAAACGACTTCATCGTGTCGAGCTCGCTCCAGGCCGTGTCTGCCGCGTCGTAGCGGTAGAACTGGACGGTGTTGCCGCCCTTGAGGGCATAGATGCTGCCGTTGTACCAGGCGCCCGCGCCGCCGTCTTTGCTCTTCTTGTTCTTCATCTTCCCGGCGTCCTTGCCCAGCACCGGCATCCCCTTGGGTGTTGCCGGCGTGGTCCAGGCCTGGCTCGCCAGGTCGTATTTGAACATGTGGTGCGCGGTCTTGGCCGGGTCGGTGTACTTCGCCTGGTGCGCGTAGATGGTGCCGGCGTTGTCGTACACCAGGAACGACCCGGCCCCATACTTCGGCGCCACACCATACGGCAGGTTGGTCAGAGGCTCCCAGGCCCCGCTCGTCACGCTGTACCGGTAGAACTCGGTCCCGTATCCTTTCATCAGGTACACATAGGCCGGGTCGCCCGGCACGTATGCCAGGTCGGTTCCGCCCTTCACGTTCTTGCCCCCGCCCTGCGGCACGTCCGCCAGCTTGGTCCAAGCGTTGGTGCTGATGGTGTACTTCCAGAACCCCAGGGTGTTATTGCCCTTGGTCATGTAGATGTTGCCCACCCCGTCCGTCACCGCGTTGCAGCCCTTCTTGGGCGGTTTCTCCTTGCCGTTCTCCATCGGGTCGATGGCTGCCAGCGTCGCCCAGGCGTCGCCGACCGGGTCATAGGACCAGAACTCCGTGCTCTTGTTACCCTTGGCCACGTAGAGCAGCTCCGGACCGTCGGTCGGCCCGGGCGCGGTCACCAGCCAACCACCGTCCTTCACCGCCAATGTGCCCGGCACGTGCTTGGCAAGTTCGGTCCAGCCCGAAGGCCACTGGGGCAGCAGCCGGTACTCGAACGCTCCCGGGTTGCAGAACGAGGACTGATTGGTCGCGTAATCTTCTGACTTCACCTGCCAAATGTAGACCCCTTCCGGCAGCTCCTCTCCGGCCACAAGCTGGTAGGAAGACCGGTCTTCCCCTGCACCCTGCATGACCGTCCTGGCGAGCACCAGCGCGTCGGTCGCACTGTACAGCTCGAGATAGAACTTGCGCGCGTCCGCCACCGGCTGCCAGTCCAAGTTCGGCAAAGACGTTGTCACTTCTGCGCCGCCAATCGGCGATGACAGCACGGGCACTGACGGCGGCGTGATATCCACCCACACGTCGAAGAAAGACTCGCACCACGGTCCGTAGCCGGCATCGTTCCTGCCCCGCACCCGCCAGAACCAATGGCCCTCGGGCAGGTCCGTCGGCGGAGTCCACGGCCGGGTTGCCGGGTCGACATCAAACTGGCTGGGCGATGTGAACGTGTTCTCGTCGTCCACCTGGATATGATAGGTGACCCCGCCGCCCAGGTCTGACCAGTCGAATACCGGCATCTGGTCCTTGGTCGTATCGTGGTCTGCCGGCTGGCTGAGAGTCGGAGCCGCCGGCAGTATCACCTGCCTGGTGAAGTACCTTCCCTCATAGTGAGTTGGCTCTCCAACCAGTTGGCCGTACATCACCTTGACGGTCCCGCCGTTGGCATCTGTGAGTTCTCCGCCAGATTCATGTGTTCGTCCCCGGACATCAATCGTCGCGCCGGTCAGCGTCAACGTGCCCTTGCAGTAGAGCGCAACGCCGCCGCCCGCGCCACCGCCGGTCCAGCAGTATCCTCCCCTCACATCCGAATTGCCGGCCCCACCGCCACCGCCGCCCAGCGATGTAATCGCGCCAGCGACCGTCAGGCTGGTCGTCGCCATGAGCCGCATGCACGCGCCGCCCGCACCGCCACCGCCGCCACCACCCTGACCAGGTGGTCCGGAACCCCATCCGCCTCCGCCAGAACCCATGACCACCGACGAGTCCGTGGTGGCATCACCATTTGCGCCGGTGGCAAGGTATCCGCCGTTCCCACCCGCAGCATCGCTGTTGGCCGCCCCACCGAGGCCGCCCCAAGGTCCGGCACCGTTTCCGCCCCGCCGCGCAAAGGCATTGCTGCCGCCGGTTCCACCGCCGCCACCACCACCGGCGCCGTCGTTAGCGCCTGCCTGCCCATCTCCGCCTCCGCCACCAGCGCCGTATCCCGAGGCCCAGCCGCTGCCGCCACCACCACCCCGTCCGCCGCTGCCACCACCAGTCTCGCCAAAACCCGGTTCGCCATCGGACCCCATCACAGACCCCCCCAGCCCTCCAGTCCCGTCAGGACTGCCGCCACCACCGCCGTAGCCGTTCTGCGCCCGCATGCCAATTGCGTTCAGCGCCATCCCACCGTTCCCACCATGGCCGCCGACCCCGCCGTACGCGCTAATGCTGGCGTATGGAGAAGCGCCGCCACCGCCACCGCCGCCATAGCCTCGACCATTGGCCCGGAGCAATGCGCCGGCCCCGATGTTCACCGTGGTCGCCTCGACCACGAGGTAGCCGGACTGGTCACCGATGTTCCGCCACGGGGTCACATTGTTGGTCTGACCGGCAGGTATACTGAACGCGCCGACGTTGTAGTGCCGGCCCGATATGTTCTGACCGGATGTGGGTGTCCAGTCAGCCCCGCCGTGGTCCCCGCCCGCCTCGGCGTCCCAGGCAAAGCCTACGACCGCGCACGCCAGTACTGCCGCGAGCAGTACGCTCTTGCGCATCATGCTATCCTCCCGTGCCCCTCGTCTGATGAAGGGCTTTGTTTCTGCACGAAACCTTGCCGGAATCACTGCTTCTCTCCTCGGTCACCGGCCCGGCCGTATGACAACGGCCGTGCCCCGGAAGGGGCATCGGCCGGTAACCCTGCATTCGTTATACGCCAGATTGACTGTCTGTCAAGCGCGGCGGAGAGAGGAACGGGGTACGAGACCTGACGGTTTTGGATTTTGGGTTTCGGGTTTTGGATTCCGGATTGCCCAACTCTTCGTGCGCTTGGTGCTCTTTGTGTTTGACTCCGCCTCTGTGCTCTCGGTGTTCTCGGTGGTTGACGGCTAGGGGCTAGGGACTGGGGGCTAGGGGCTAGGGAAGGAAATGCATCTGCGTTCATCTGTGTCCATCTGTGGATGTCCGAGAGCGACTGGCGATCCGCGACTAGCGACTGGGGACCAGGGACGAGGTGCGGGACACGAGGTTCGAGGTCCGAACCCTCTGTGCTCTCGGTGTACTCGGTGGTTGACGGCTAGGGGCTAGGGACTGGGGGCTAGGGGCTAGGGAAGGAAACGCATCTGCGTTCATCTGTGTCCGTATGTGGTTTCATGGCCCGCGCGGCCTAGGCCCGACTCTCTGCGCTCTCGGTGTGCTCCGCGGTTCAGTCCTGCTCGACCCGCTGCTCGAACCGCGCCGGCTTGATACCGAGACCGGACAGGAGCGCCAGCGCCCGGTCAATCCCCGTGCCCAGGTCCTCGACCCGGTGCGCGTCCGACCCGACAGTGAACCGCCTGATTCCGGCCCGGACCGCTGACTGGAGCAGACTGACAGCCGGATACGGCTCTGCCTCTCCCCTTCTGAACGCCGATGTGTTCACTTCGATGCCGGTCCGGGTCCGGGCGATATACGCGAGCGTCGTGGCGAACCCGTCTGCACAGGTGGCGAGGAAGCCCGGGCCGAACGCCTTGCCCAGGTACTTGCGGTAGATGTCGAGATGCGCCAGCACGTCAAACAGCCCGGACTCCGCCGCGGCGCGCAGGTTCTCGTGGTAGCGCCGCGCGAAGCCTTCCTGATCAGCACAGAACGCCCGAGTAGCAACCTCGAGTTCAGACCCGGCTGTGAACGCGACGTGACCGATGCAGTGAGTAGCCCCGATGACGAAGTCGAACCGGTACCGGCCCAGGAAGTCGCGAATGGCCGGGTCAAGTTCCGGCTCGTAGCCGACCTCGACCCCGGCGCGGATTCGCAGCTCGGAAAACTGCGCCCGCGCCCGCTCGATGGCTGCGAAGTAGGCGCCGGGCCAGTCCGAAACCGGTGGCTGCTTCCTGCCCCGCACCACAACCCACTCGCTGTCCCGGCGCGCCGGGTCAGGCTCGAAATGAGTAGTGAAGCACAGCTCGGTGACGCCGACCGCGAGCGCCCGGCGGCAGTACTCCTCGACGCTGCCCCGGGCGTCGTGGGAGAAGTCGGGGTGAACGTGGTAGTCGATCATATCAGCTCAAGCACAAGCCCAGGCGCAAGCACGAACTCACGCCCTTCACTCTGCGATTTGCCATCTGCATTCTGCAGTCTGCAATCGTCCGGCCCGTCAATTGACGCCCATCTCAAGCTGCATGCCTGCCTGCCAGTACCGCTCGCTGCCCTCGACGCGCGCCACGCGCAGCCCGAAGCCGGTCCCGCGCCGCAGCCGGTATGAAACTCCAACCGACCCGTACCAGCACGAACGGCCGGTGCTGAAGTCGAGCCCGCTGCTGACTCCGCCGTACTCACGCAGGTTCAGCGCCACGCCGCTGCCCCTGACTATGCACCGGGCACAGGTCAGCGAGCCGGAAAACCGGCCGGGCTCGAGCTTCGCCAGCAGGGCCGCGACCCGACCGCTGCCGGTGTCATTCGCGGGGTACTCGTCCGCCAGCACCGCGGCGAGTTCGGCGTTGCTGGCCGGCCGGTACCGGAACTCGAACCGGCCGGTCCGGGAGCGCCGCTGCTCCAGTCGGTAGCTCTGGCCGACGCCGAGCTCGACCCCGAACCTCCCCGCCTGGTACCCGGCGCGCGCCTCGACCCGCGCCGGCAGTGAATCCTCGGCGAAGTCGCGGTAGGTCCTGCCTGACAGCCCGACCCTGAACCCGGACACGCCGTACCCGATCCGGCCGCTGACCTCGGCCTTCGCCTTCCGGCCGGTCAGCGACCGCGAGCTCGACAGCGGTGCGAAGTAGTCCTGCTGGGTCGCGCGCGCCGCGCACCGCACCGACAGCCCGCGCCAGTCTCCGGCCAGTTCGACGCCGCCCGCCAGCCGGGCGCTGCTGCTGACCCCCAGCTCGGCGGCCAGCCGGTAGTCGCCGGTCAGCCAGTCGAGCACGAGTCCGCAGTTGCCCAACGCCTGTCCTGAAAACGAACCGGCCGTATCGGCCGATGAGAACGGCCGGCTGTACCGGACCCCGGCCGCGACCAGCGACACCCGCACCGGTCGCCGTGAACCCGACACCGCGAACCCGGCCGCAGCCTCGGTCAGTCGGTGCCGGCGCGCCCGCGATGCCGAATCGCGATGCACGCCGCTCGACACCAGCCGCGCGACGTTGCCGAAGCTGTCCAGCTCGGCGTCGCGCGGCGAAACCGCCCCGAAGCCGATGGCCTGCCAGCCGCCGCGCTGCCACTCGACGCCACCGCCCCGCAGGCCCCGGTTCTCAAGCGACGTGCCCGCCAGCCTGAGCACCGGCCCGCTCCCGGCGTCACGGCCGGCCGCCAGCACTCCCCGGCGCTGGGGCCCGCTCAACACCAGTCCCAGGCCGGTACTCGCATAGTAGTCTCCGAGCACCAGCCGCCAGACGGCCCCGCTGTATCCGAGTCCGACGCCCAGCCAGTCCGCGAGCGACGCCTCGCCTCGGTCCTGCTCGGCCACCGCCCGCAACTCCCAGCCCGCCCGCCGGACCTGGACCGTGGCCAGGCTCCGTGTGCGGCTGCCCCACCCCGGCACCGAGTCGGTCGAACTGCGCGCCGCGATATCGGCCGACCATTCCGGTCGGCCGCGCGGGACGACCAGCACCCGCCGCAGCTCGGTGAGACGCTGCTCGTCGATGCCGGGCACGTCACGCAGCTGGCCGATATCGGCGAACCGGCCGACCGAATCCCGGAAAATGATGATGCGATATGCCAGCACCGGCTCGAGCCACGGCAGCAGCAGCAGGTCATCGACCGTCGCCCGGTTCACGTCAATCGGCCTGGCCAGCAGCCGGTCGTACGCCTGCTCGACCTCGTCGTCGTCCTTGTCCGGCATGGCTTCGACTCCGACCGGCAGGCTGGCGACCAGCAGCGCCAGCAGGCTCAGTCCCATGACCCCTGGATTCCGACGAGATGGGTCTCCTTGAGCTGGGGGTGGAACCGGTAGGCGTAGTCCAGCGTCACGAACCCGACCCGGACGCCGAACCCGAGCGCGTAGCACAGCGGCTCGTAGCTGACCCCGGCCCTCAGGTCCAAAGGCGGCACGAGGTTGAACTCAGCTCCGAGCGCCGCCGTCTCGACACTGCCTTCTCGACTCAGGTCCAGGCACAACAGCAGCGGCTCCACCGGCCTGGCCGCCGCCCCGAGCGTCACCCGCAGCGGCACCTCGTCGCCGTTGGCGAACCGCGGCACGTTAACCCTCATGCCCGACGCGCTGACCCGGATGCTGGAACCCTCCCAGGTCAGGCCCGCGTCGAACGCCGGCGCGGCCGCGCCCGCCAGGCCGGTGCCGCTCACCGACAGCAGGTGAACGCCGACGCCGGCGCAGAGCGACGCCAGCGGCCGGGCGGCAAGCACGACCTGCCAGTCATTCTCACGGTAGCCTTGTGACAGCAGGCTCGCGGCGGCCAGGCCCGCCGCCCATCGCCCGGACCGGGCGGCGGCGCCGACCTGGCCCCAGTTGAGCCCGGCGAGCCGATACGGCTGGCAGTAGGCAACGCCGACAACCAGCCGGTCGGCACAGGCGGCTGCCGCCGGGTTCTGCCGGGCGAACGCCTGCCAGTCGCCGGCCGCGGCGCCGGCCAGCATCGACCAGGACCGGGCCGACCCGGCCGAAAACTCGAAAGCCGCCAGGAGCAGCGGCAGCAGCACGGTCATGTTGTCGGGTTGTCGGCAATGTGCTGGTAGGAACCGGACTTCCCGGGCGGCAGGCGGCAAGCCGTCGGCTGTCGGCTGCCCGCGCCACCCGGCTTCACTTCAGGTAGTAAAGAAAACGGCCGCAGTTCGGACAGCTCGCCAGTTCGGTCCGGCAACGGACCGACAGCTCGGACGGCAGCTTGATGTAGCAGCCGCCGCAGAACTCGCGGATCACCTGGACGACTACCCGGCCGCCGTAACGTTTCATGATACGTTCGTACTGGGCGAGCAGGCGCGGGTCGACCTTCTTGGTCAGCTTGGCCCGCTCTCTCTCCGCCGTCCTGATGAACTCGTCGGTCACCGAGGTCCCCTGGAAGCCGAGCGCCTGGTAGTGCTCGCTCTCGATATCGCGCAGGATGTGGTCGAACTCCTCGAGCGAGCGCAGGGTCTCGATCTTCTGGTTCATCGGATTCCCTCCTCGAGCAACCGGACCAGTTCGATGAACTCCTGGGGAGTCTGGGGCTCGAATAGCCGCTTCTTCTTGGCCAGTTCCTGGCAGACCATCGCCACCCGCCCGAGGGTTATCAGGTACTGGTTGCCGCGGTCCTGGGGCGGCGCCATGATCAGGAAGAACAGGTGCGCCGGCTTCTTGTCGATCGAGTCGAACTCCACGCCCTTGGTAGAACGGCCGACCGCCAGTTCCAGCTTGTCGATGAGCAGCGAACGGCCGTGCGGGATCGCAATGCCCTTGCCGATACCCGTCGACCCCAGCTCCTCGCGCTTGAGCAGCGTCTGCAGCAGCGAATCGGCGCCGTCGCCCGGGCTGACCATCTGTACGAGCTCGCGCAGGACATCGGTCTTCTTCTTGCCCTGCACGTCGAGATTGACCCTTTCGGGCCTGAGTAAGGACACCAGGTTCAATCAACACCTCCTGCCCGGCTCGCGCCGGGACTGCCGAATGTCATTTTCGGGAATGGTCGGTGAAGGCCTGCTGCGGCGCGTCACCCCAGAGTCGCTCCAGGCCGTAATACTGCCGCACATCGCCTAGAAGAATATGCACGACAACGTCCACGTAGTCAAGTAGAACCCACTGGCCGGTGCCGGTTCCTTCGACGTGGTGCGGCCGTTCATCCGACTCGCGCAGCCGGGCGGCCAGTTCGCGCCCCAGTGCCTGGCAGTGCACCGACGAGTTGGCGGTGACCAGCACGAAGAAATCGGTCAGCGGCGAACGGCCGCGCAGGTCCAGCACCACCACGTCCTCGCCGTGCAGCTCGACCGCCAGCCGGGCGGCCCGCTGGGCCAGCTTCTGACCTGTCATATCAGCGGAAAACCAGCACCTTGGGGAAGAACCGGCGGTAGTCGCGGCCCAGGACGACCTTCAGCTGGTAGTCGACGCTCCGGGCCGTGTCGACTGACGCCGCAACCGCCATCGCCCGCCTCGGCCCGAGCGGAATCCGCCAGAACCTGGGTTTGACGCTCAGCATCAGTGCCAGCTCCCGGGCCCGACCGCACCGGCGGTCGAGCACGTCGACTACCGTCGTCCGGCTGTAAAGCGACTCGGCGTTCGCCGCGCCGTACACCGAGAAACCGCGCACCTCGAGGTCCTCGGCCACCGCCCGGCCGAGTCGCTCCTCCCCCGACCCGTTCACCACCTGGATCTGGACCGAGCGCGGTTCAAGGTTGACCGCCGGCTCACGGTCGTAGAACCGCAGCGCCGCCGAGCCGGCCGCGACCGACAGCACGAGGAGCAGCGCCAGCCACGGCAGCACCTTCCTCATCGGCCGGTCCGCGCCGCCAGTACCTGCGCTACCTCGGCCAGCTCCGCCGGCGTGTTCGCGCCCAGCATCTCGCGCGCGTCATCAGCGCCGACCGCCACTACCCGTCCGCCCCGGCGGCAGACCGCCTGCACCATGTCCGTCAGGTAGTACTCGCCGGTCACGGCACTGGGCACCAGCTGGTCGACGAGCGGCCGCACCGCGCCCCAGCGGAAGGCGTAGAACCCGGAGTTCACTTCCCGGACCGCCCGCTCGTCGTCCGACGCATCGCGACACTCGACGATCCGCTCGACCACGCCGTCCGCCGCCCGGATGACCCGGCCGTAACTCCCCGGGTCGGCAAGCTCGGCTGTCAGGACGCTGACGTCGGCCTGCGATTCCGCCCGGGCCGCCGCCAGCCGCCTGATCGAGGCCGCCGTCACCAGCGGCGCGTCACCGCACAACACCACGCACTCCTCGTCATCATCCAGCAGGTGCCGGCAGGCGCGCAGGGCATCGCCGGTCCCGCGGGGCTCGGACTGCACCGCGAACTCGACGTCGCCTTCCGGCAGCGCCGCGCGCACTGCGGCCGAGTCGGGCCCGACGACGACTATCAACCGGCCGGCGCCGGCCTCCCGTGCCGCGGCCAGCACGTAGGCGAGCAGCGGACGGCCGTCGACCGGCAGCAGCACCTTGGGCACCGGCCGGCCCATGCGGCGGCTCTTACCGGCCGCCAGGACGACCGCTGTCATCAACTGCCTGGTTCCGGCTGTCGACGTTTATCTTGCAGGGACGGTGCGCACCGGCGGCATCTTCGGCCACCAGCACGTTGCTCATGACGATCAGCTCGTCACCGACCTCGCCCAGCCGGGCCGCGCCGCCGTTCAACACGCAGCGGCCCGAGCCGCGCGGCGCCGCGATGGCGTAGGTCTCAAAACGGGCACCGTTGGTGACGTTGACGACCTGGATGACCTCGCCGGGCAGGATGTCGGCGGCGGCCAGGAGCGCCTCGTCGAGTTCGAGGCTGCCCTCGTACTTCAGGTTCTTGTCGGTAACGCGCGGCCGCTGGATCTTGGACTTCAGGAAGACCCGGAAGCGCGTCGCCAAGCCGGCTACTTCTTGCTCGCGCGCTCAGCCTTCTTGGGCTTGGCCGGCTTCTTCTCTTTCTTGGCCCCGGCCTTGGCTTGCGACTGCTGCTCCTTCCTCGTCTTCTCGCGCACCACCAGCTCCAGCACCGCCATCTCGGCCGCGTCGCTGTCGCGCGGCCCGAGCCGGTAGACGCGGGTCCAACCGCCCTGCCGGTCAGCGAACCGCGGCGCTATCACGCCGAATAGCTTGCTGACCAGGGCCGGGTCGCCCAGCACGCGCCGCGCCTCGCGCCGCGCGGCGACCGTGCCCGCCCGGCCGAACCGGATGAGCCGCTCGATGACCGGCTGGACTTCCTTGGCTTTGTGATAGGTGGTCCGGACCTGCTCGTAGGTCACCAGCGAACGGGCCAGGTTCCGGAACATCGCCTCGCGGTGGGTCTTGGTCCGGCCGAGCTTGCGTATCTTTCTGCCGTGCCGCACGTCTTACTCCTTCTCGAAACCGGTCGTGTCCATGCCGAAGGTCAGGCCCATGTCTTCGAGCACCTTCTTGAGCTCCTCCAGCGACTTGCGGCCGAAATTCTCGATGTCGAGCATGTCCTTCTCGGTCCGTTGCACCAGGTCGCCGACGGTCTGGATCGAAATCCGCTCGCCGGTGCGCTTCGACCGGCCCTTCTTGAGGCAGTTGAGCGCGCGGTTCGACAGCTCGAGCTCCTCGATGTCCATCGCCAGCACTTCCATCAGCCGGTCGCGGTCGCGGTAGAGCTTCTCCTCCTCGATAAACTCCGGCTCCTTCTCGGACGGCACCATCACCGCCATGTGGTTCTTGAGGAGTGTCGCCGACTGGATCAGCGCCTCGTCCGGGCGCACCGACCCGTCGGTCCAGACCTCGAGGACGACTTTCTCGAAATCGGTCCGGTCCAGCACGCGCATGCTCTCGACCCAGTAGTTGACCCGCTTCACCGGCGAGAAGAACGCGTCCAGGAACACCGTGCCCTCGGGCGCGCTCTGGTTCTTCTTCAGCCGGTCGGACGGCACGTAGCCCCGGCCGTTGTCGACGACCATCTCGATGTCCACGGCCCGGTTGCGTTCGGAGACGGTCAGGATCAGCTGGTCGGGATTGGCGACGACGATTTCGGGCGGGACCGTCAGGTCCTTGGCGGTGAACTCGCGCTTGCCCTTGGCGTGCAGGTGGCACGACTTCGGCGTCTCGGACCACAACCGCATCCTGAGCTTCTTGATATTGAGGATGATCTCGGGCACGTCCTCGACCACGCCGTCGATCGTCGAAAACTCGTGCGGGACGTCGCTGATCCGCACCTGGGTGACGGCCGCGCCCTGGACCGCGGACAAGAGCGCCCGGCGCAGGCTGTTGCCGACGGTGGCGCCCCAGCCCTTCTCCAGCGGCGCGATGACGAACTTCTGGTAGGACTCGGTCGCCGTCTCGGTTTCGGACTCGAGCCTCTCGGGGACGACAAAACGCTTGAGCTTCATTTCGAGTACAACTCCACGATCAGCTGGGTGTTGCAGGGGATGTCCTTGACGTCCTCGGCCAGCGGCTCGCGCAATACCCGGCCGGTCAGCGCGGCCAGGTCCACGTTCAACCACGCCACGGTCGAGGACTCCTTGTTGGCGGTAATCGGCTTGATGAACTTGGCGCTGGCGTCGCCCGCGACGCCGACCGCCTGGCCGGCCCGCACCTGGAACGACGGCACCGTCACCGTCCGGCCGTCAATCGTGATGTGGCCGTGCCGGACGAACTGCCGGGCCTGGGACCGCGACTCGGCCAGCCCGAGCCGGAACACGACGTTGTCCAGTCGCCGTTCGAGGAGGATGACGAGCGCGGCGGCCGTATTGGCCTCCTTGGCCGCGCGCGTGAAGTAGTTGTGGAACTGCTGTTCGAGCACGCCG
>JAEAMF010001007.1_pt1 | contig 24593 bp, 15 predicted proteins | sample 8958721 | NCBI WGS metagenome assembly JAEAMF01 (sample SAMN16933255, study PRJNA681124) | bioreactor sludge metagenome | isolation source: anaerobic bioreactor treating anionic surfactant - SDBS | place: India: Bengaluru | collected 2019-02-28 | reverse complement strand
GCGATCCGGCCTTTCGCGGCCATGGCCCGCAGCCGGGCCAGGTTGGCTTCCGAGTAGGGGCTCTTGGGCCGGCGCGGCGAGAACCTCTGGGCGTAGCGGTCCTCGTCGAGCCTCTTGGCGACGCTGTCGATCCAGCCGAAAGCCAGGGCCTCTTCGACCGCGTCGCCGTAGGCCACGCGCGGCTTCCCGGTGTGCTTCTTGTGAAAGACGAGCCAGATTTCCCGGTCGGTCTTGTAATGGCGGCGCAGCCAGGCCCGCCACTCCGGCCGGCGGCTGACGTCGAGGAGCCGTTTCGGGTCGATCTCCGGCATTGTCAATATCTTAGATGGGGTCAAACCTACCTTTTTTCGAAAAAGGTAGGTTTGACCCCCTCTTGATCACTTGATCTCTTTCAGTAGCTCGGCGACGGCGGCTTCCAGCTGCTCGTCGCGGCCCCGGACCACCTTCTCGTACGTGTTCATGACCTTGACGTCCGGCTCGGTCTGGTGGTTGTCGAGATAGCCGACGCCCTCGACCTTGACGCCCATGGGCACGACGCCCCACCTCACCCCGCTCGTCCCGAGCATCTCCCAGCCGGCGAACGAGCACGTCCCCGGCACGGGCATGCCGACGAGCTTGCCCAGCTTGAGGTACTGGTAGGCGAAGGCGTAGCAGTGGCCGTCGCTGTACTGGGCCTCGCCGACGATCGAGATGGACGGCTTGGTCCACCGGAAGTTGGGCTCGTAGCCGGTGCTGCGCGTGTCGGTCGTGTAGTCGAAGAAGCGCTTGCCGCTCAGGAACATGGCCAGGTCGGCCACCAGGTCGCCGCCGCCGTTGAAGCGCGTGTCGACGACCAGCGCCTCCTTGTTGGCGAACTTGCCCATGACCTCCTCGAAGGCCGAGCGGTAGGCGCTGTCGCTCATGCCCGGGACATGGATGTAGCCGAGGCGGCCGCCGCTGGCCTTGTCGACCTCGGCCTGGTTGCGCGCGACCCAGCGCCGGTAGAGGAGGTTGCTCTCCTCGCGCGGCGAGACCGGCTTGACCGTGATCTCGCGCTTGACCGGCGCCCCGCCCTTCGCTCCGCCCGGCCCGCTCGCGGCCGCCGCCGGCCCGGCCAGCGTCAGCAGGACGTACTGCCCGGCCTTGCGGTTGAGGTAGCGCTCGAGGCCCTTGTCCGGTGCGATGGTCTCGCCGTCGACGGACTCGATGATCGTGCCGGGCGCGATGTCGAGGCCGGCTTTGTCGAGCGGGCCGCCGGCCATGACCTCGACGATCCGGGCCCCCGGCCCGGCGTAGCCCGGGTCGTAGAAGGCCCCCAGGGAGGCCGTCTCATCGGCGTTCTCGGCCGCGCCGCCGTAGCGTGCCCCGCTGTGGCTGACATTGAGCTCGCCCAGCATCTCGCTCAAGAGGTCGGCCATGTCGTAACCGTCGCCGATCCCGCCCAGGTGCTTCTCGTAGACCGGCTTGAGACCGGCCCAGTCGGCGCCGTGGTAGCCGGCCGTGTAGAACGTCTCCAGCACCCGGCGCCAGACGTGCTCGAACTGCGAGCGGCGCTCGGCCGCCACGTCGACAGTCATCTCGCCGCGGATGCGGACGGGCTCCCGCTTGCCGCTTGACGGGTCGACCTTGGCGATGGCCCCGTCGGCCATCAGGAAGATCGATTTCTGGTCCTTGTCCCATGCCAGGCGGCCGCTCCCGGCGTCGAGGCCGGCCAGCATCTTGGTCTCGCGGGTCTTGAGGTTGGTCGTCCACAGGTTCAGGCCCTTCTCGAAGCGGGCCAGGTAGTAGAGGGTGTCGCCGTCCTTGTTGACGAGAGCGTCGCCGAGGGCCGACGAGTGGATGGTCAGCCGGGCCTTGCGCAGGGGCAGGTCGGCCCAATCGATGGCCAGCGGCTTGATCTCCTCCTTTTTCTCCTTGTCGGCCGGCGCCTTCTTGTCCTTGGCCTCGTCCGGCTTGGCCTTGTCCTTCTTGTCCTCCATCTCCTTGAGCAGGGCGGCCTCCTCCTTGGTCAGACGGAAGCGGTCCCAGGCCTCACGGGTGAAGAACAGGGCGTAGACGTCGTTCTGGGCCCCGCCGCTCTGGGCCACGGCCTTGAGCCCGTCGCGGTTGCTGAACCAGAGCATGCCCTGGCCGCCCAGGATCCACTTGGCCTGGCGGTCCTCGAAGCCGCTCTCGGTCAGATTGACCACCCGGCCCGAGCCGTCGGCCTTGACCAGGCCGATCTCGCCGGGGGCGAAGCCGGGCACGGCGTAGTCGAACAGGATCCACTGGCCGTCCGGGCTCCACTGGTAGTACTGGCTGCCGTCGGCCGAGGGCGCCAGGTGGCGGTCGGTCAGCAGCGTGACGGCCTGCTTGGTGGCCAGGTCGAGCACCTTGAGGGTGGTGCGGTCCTCGACGAAGGCCAGCTTCTTGCCGTCGGGGGAATAGGCCGGGGCCGCGTTCTGGCGCCCGTTGGCCACGAGCGGCGTCTCTTTCAGCACGGTCGCGGCGTAGAAGTAGGGCTCCTCGGCCCGGGTGCGGCGGGTCTCGTAGATGCCCCAGCGGCCGTCGCGCTCGGAGGCGTAGACGATGGCGTTGCCGTCGGGGGCGAAGGAGACGTCGGTCTCGTCGCCGAAGGACGAGGTGACGCGCTTGGTCACGCCGCCGTCGACGCTGGCGGCGAAGATGCCGCCGCGGACGACGACGGCGATCTCCTTGCCGCTCGGGGCGACGGCGAACTCGCGGGCCCCGCCGCTGACGGGGACGACGATCTCGGCGTTGGCCCGGGCGTCGGCGGCGATGAGCACGGGCACGCGGGCGGGCGCGGCCGCGTCGCCGCGCTGGGTGTAGATGGCGCCGTCATAGCCGTAGCAGAGCGTGTTGTCCGCGGCCATGGTCAGGAAGCGGACCGGGTGCTTGGCGAACCGGGTGACGCGCGTCGAGGGGCCGCCGGCGACGGGCATGCGGTGGACGTTGAAGGAGCCGCTCTCCTCGGAGAGATAGTAGAAGGCCCTATCGCCGTCCGTCAGAACGGGCGAGCGGTCCTCGCCGGCGAAGGCCGTGACCTTGCGGTGGGCGCCGGTTGCGACGTCGTAGATCCAGATGTCGCGGGCGATGGCCGAGACGTGGTGCTTGCGCCACTCGTTCTCGCCGCCCTTCTTGTCGTGGTAGATCAGGAAGCGGCCGTCGGCGCTGAAGCGGGCGTCCTCGGCCGGGGTGCCGAGGACCTGGAGGGCCCGGCCGCCGGCGGCCGGGACCCGGTAGAGCTCGGGCTGGGAGCCGGTCGGGAAGGTCCGGTTGTCGGCCGTGTCGAGACGGGCGGCGCCGAAGAGGACGGCCGCGTCGTCGGGGGTGAACGAATAGGGAAGCTCGGCGGCCGAGTGGTAGGTCAGGCGGCGAGCCTCGCCGCCGGCCGCGGGCATGACGAAGACATCGAAGTTGCCGTAGCGGTCGCTGGCGAAGGCGATGGCCTTGCCGTCGTGGCTCCAAACGGGCATGTAGTCGTGGGCCTCATGGAGCGTCAGCGGGACGGCCACGCCGCCATCGGACGGAACGCGGTAGATGTCCCCCTTGTAGACGAAGGCGATCGTCGCGCCGTCGGGCGAGATGGCCGGGTAGCGCAGCCACAGGGGCGTGTTGCCAGCTTCGGGCGCGGGGGCGCCGGCCTGCAGGGCCGGGAGCGGGGGGACGAGGGCCGGGGACAGCGCGGGCGCGTGGGCGGCGGCCGCGGCGCACAAGCCGAGGACGGCGGCGAGGGGGAGTAGGGCGGCGAGGGTTCGGCGACGCGGCATGGGCGGACTCCTTATTCTTAGATCAGAGGGAGCGATCATAACAAATTCCGCGAGCTGTTGAAAACGCGGATGGGGGATACAATACCCTGTCCCGATTTTTCTTCAGGCGGAAAAGTAGGGACAGCGGAAAAGTAGGGACAGGGTATTGTGTCCCCCATTTTGTCCTCCATTTTGTCCCCCTTCGAGGCGGTGGCCTCACCCCCCGAATTCATCGCCGGGAGTGATGGCGCAGGCGCCTCGGGCGGCTTACCCTCGAAGCTGGACAGAAACGATGGCCACGTCTAAGCTCCGCCTGTCGTTCAAAGGGATCCGCTTCAAGGTCTCGCTCGGCATCGCCCTCCTGCTGGGGGCGGCGATCGTCGTGTCCTACGCCGTCTCGTCCCGGACCATGAGCACCCACATCCGCGAGGAGATCGTCAAACGGGCCGGGTCGCTCGGACGCAGCCTGGCCTCGGCCGCCGGATACAACCTCATTCTCGAGGATCTTCTGGCCCTCGACAACATGGTCTTCAAGATCGAGGAGAGCAATCCCGACATCACCGCGATCGCCATTCTCGGGCCCGGCCGCGAGGCCGTCGTGCACAGCAATACCGCGCTGGCCGGCTCGATCCAGGCTCCGGCCGCCGGGCGGGTCCTGTCCCGGGGCCCCGACGGGACCCTCATCCGTGAGGTGGCCGCCGCGGGCGCCGCCTCCTTCGTGGTGGAAAGCCCGATCACGTTCTCGGGCCGGGCCTTGGGTACCGTCACCCTCGCCGTCGACGGCTCGGTCCTGGCGGCCGCCCAGATCGACGCCCGTCGCCGCCTGATCGGCCTTTTCGGGGCCTTGCTCGTTCTCGGCACGGCGGGCAGCCTGCTGCTGTCGAATCTGTTGAGCCGGCCGGTCAAGGAACTTGCCGCGGGCGTCGAAGAGCTTAAAAGCGGCCGGCACGGCAAGGCGCTGCGCATTTATTCGGACGACGAGCTGGGCCGGTTGACGGCCAGCTTCAATGAGATGAGCGAGGTCATCATCGGCCAAAAGGAGAAGCTCGGCCGCTACGCCCGCGACCTCGAGGAGGCCTACGTGGCGACCATCCGGGTCCTGGCCGCGGCCATCGAGGCCCGGGACACGTACACGCTGGGCCACTCGACCCGGGTCGCCGAACACGCGGTGGCCCTGGCCCGCGAGCTCGGCCTGCCGCCGGACAAGGTCGAGGACATCGAGATCGCCTGCCTCTTCCACGACGTCGGCAAGATCCGCATCCCTGACGCCATTCTCCACAAAAAGGGCAAGCTCGACGCGGACGAGATGGAGGAGATGCGGCGGCACCCGGCCTACGGTGCCGAGATCCTGAGCAAGGCCAGCTCGCTCTATAAGTTCATCCCGGCCGTCCGTCACCACCACGAATGGTACGACGGCAGCGGCTATCCGGACGGCCTGAGCCGCGACGCCATTCCCGAGGCCTCGGCCATCATCTCGCTGGCCGACGCCTTTGACGCCATGACTTCGAACCGGCCGTACCGCGACGCTCTGGCCCACGAGCGGGCACGGGCAATCATCCGCGAATACGCCGGGCGGCAGTTCCACCCGGCCTTCGCCGCGGTTTTTCTGACAATCGTCGAGGACGAGGACAAACGCCCGGTGTCCGTCGAGAACGGGCAGCGCCAGGGGATGCCGGCGTGAGCGCGGCAAGCCGAACAGCGGGCGGGGCGCCGAGGATGCGGGCCGCGGTCTTGGCGGCGGGTGTGGCCTTCCTCCTGGCCCTGGCAGCCTGCGCGTCGGGCCCGCGGACGGCCGCCGTCAAGCCCCCCGCGGCCGATCCGGTCAGCTCGGCCATGGCCGCCGGCGATTATCCGGCCGCCCTCCGCCTGCTCGAAGCGCAACGGGCCAAGGACCCGGGTGGCAAGAAGATCGCGGCGCGCTGCGCCGCGGCGGCCGAGGAGATCCGCAAGTGCGCCGACGGCGCTCTGGCCGGCCGCGATTTCAGCCGCGCCGCTGCGGCCTACCAAGCCCTGCTCGACGGCTGGCCCGGCCTGGGCGGCTTCGCCGGCAGGCTGACGTTTGGCCCCGACGACCTCAGGTCCGGGCTCGCCGCCTGCCGGGTTGGGGAAAGCGCACTCCTCGCCCGCAAGGCCCTTGGGGCGCTTAACTACGGCCAGGCGGTCGCGATCTATCGTTCGGCCCTCAAGGCCCTGCCCGGCATCGCTGGGCTGAAGGCGGGCTACGCGGCGATCGTCGGCGAGATCCAAGCCGCTGGGGACAAGGCCTTCGCCGCCGGCGATTATGCTTCGGCCGGCCGGATCAGCGTGCTGTTGCTCGATAACCTGGCCGGGTTCGAGCGGCTGGGTGTGGCGGGCACGCTGACGGCCAAGTCCCTGGCCGCGATGGCCCAACGCTGTGCCGTGCGGTTGAAGAACCGCGGGCTCGAGGAGTACCGCAAGGGCAACCTGGAAAAGGCCGTCGCCATCTGGGGTGGCTTGCTCGAGTTCGATCCGGGTAACGCCGAGATCAAAAAGGCCGTCGAAACGGCCCGGGCCCAGATCGGCCGGCTCAAGACTCTTGTTCCCGGCACCAAGGACGGCCGCGGATAGCTGGGACCGGGGCATGATGCCCTCGACCCGTTCATAGTGGTTCTCCTCCCATTTCTGTGGCTTCATTTCAGGGCAGCGAAGGGGTCATCCTCGCACACCCCCGTGCCTGAGGGGGGCCGGCAGGCACTTGAGCCCTCCAAGCGACGGCCCCGCGACCGCCTATTCTGGAAAGTGCAGTGTGTCCCGACCATTCTACAGGGGGAAAAGTCGGGACAGGGTATAGTGTCCTCCATATTAAATATTAGTTGACAAATGGCAATAAATATATTATTATGTCTACCGCAAGGGGAAATAATGACACCTCCTCGTTCGACGAGCCATCCCGAGACGCCTTTCGGGGCCCGTCTCCGGGCCGCCCGGAAGATGGCCGGCCTAAGCATGGAAGACCTGGCCGGCAAGCTCGGTGGGCGGGTCACCAAGCAGGCCATCAGCAAGTACGAGCAGGGCCGGATGATGCCGTCGCCGGATGTGCTCGAGCAGCTCGTCGAGGTCCTCAAGATCGCTACCTGGGGCGCTTCGCCGCTCCGGCCGAGCGACCGGGACCTGAACGACGCCGCGCTTGGCGAAGGCCCGGCCCTGTTCGCGGAGGAGCGCATCGCCTCGCCGAAGCTCAGGCGCGCCGGTCTCCTGAAGCGCCTGCGACACATGGGACGCGAGACCGAGCGGTCCGAGAACGTCTCGAGTCCCGCCTTGCCGGCCCCCTCCGGCCCGGCCGCGGCCAGCCAGTCCTTGACGAGGTCCCTGACGGACTCTCCGCCCAAGGACGAGAGCCGGTACCTGTTCTTGGGGGAGCGCGTTTCGGATCCGGCCCCGATGATCCTCAACGGACCCCGGGACGCGGCCCTTGCCCCCTATCCCGGTCTGGCCGCCCGGCGGGCCCGGGCCGCCCGCGACTGGGCCTCCGCGGCCTCTCTCGATAGCATCCGCTTCCGGGCCGGCGAGAAGCTCGGGGCCAAGACCGAAGAGGCCCTCAAGTATCGCATCGCCGATTATCTCGGAAGGTGCCAGGAGCTGGAGGCTATCCTGGGCCAGGCGGCGCCGTTCGAAAATCCCATCGCCGGCCGTCCGGTGGACGCGCCCCAGGCCGTCGAGGAGGCCGCGGCCGAGGTCCGGCGCCGCTGGGACCTCGGCACGGGACCGGTGGTCAACCTGCTCGGCCTGCTCGAGGACAAGGGGATCAAGGTCTATGAAACGCGCGGCATCGAGGGTTTCGAGGGCCTGTCGGGCCGCTTCGGCGAAGCCCCGTTCGTCGCCGTGGCCATGGAGAACCCGGCCGACCGCATCCGGTTCACGGCCGCCCACGAGCTGGGGCACATCCTCTGCGATTTCGGAGGGGCCGAGAGCCCTGAAGGCGAGTGCCACGCCTTCGGGGCGGCCTTTTTGCTGCCGCGCGCGGCGCTCGAACGGGCCTTCAGCCCGGCCCGCCGCAAGGTGACCCTCGGGGACCTGGGCGAGATCAAGCGGACCTACGGCGTCTCGCTCCAGGCCATCATGTACCGGGCCCGCGGACTGGGCCTGGTGAGCGACCGTCAGCTGAGGTCGTTCCGCGAAACGCTCAAGGCCCGGGGCTGGCTCGTCGAGGAGCCCGTGGCCTACGACGGCCCGGAGCGGGCGGCCCGCTTCCGCCGCCTCCTGCGCTACGCCGTGGCCGCCGGCATCCTGGACCTGGGCCGGGCCGCGGGGCTGGCCGGCCTGCCGGCCGCGGAGCTCGAGAAAGAGATCGGAGAGATCTTTTGATGATAGAAGCCAAGGACAAGGGAGGTCGATGATGGGGCTCTTCGCGACCGGCTATCCCTAGCGCGGACGGGGCGACGGGCCGTCCCGCGCCGGCGCGATAGGGCGATGATCGCGCCGGGCGCCGGGCGCCCGGCCCGCAGCTAGGGCGTTCGTATCGCCAAATGAAAACGAAAGGAAACACGAATGGACAAGTCTGTCGAAACGACTCTTCTGGAGATGGAGATCGGCCCCGGGGCGGGCTTCGAGAACATGACCGCCTTCGAGCTGCTGCGGCCGGCCGAAGGCGGCCCGGCCTACATCACCCTGCGCGAGGCCCTCGAACGCGGCGTGTTCACGGTCACCGAGGTCAGCGAGGGCGGCTCCGTGCCGGAGCTGGCCGTGGCCAACAAGGGCGACGCGCCGGTCCTGCTCCTCGACGGCGAGGAGCTGCGCGGGGCCAAGCAGAACCGCGTCCTCAACACGACCATCCTGGTCGGGCCGATGTCCACGATCAAGGTCCCGGTCAGCTGCGTCGAGCACGGCCGCTGGAGCTACCAGGAGCGCGAGTTCCGGGAATCGGGCCACGTCATGCACCGCGAGATGCGGGCCATGAACGCCGTCCAGGTCAGCGAGAGCCTGAAGGCGGGCCAGCGGTTCCGCTCCGACCAGGGCCGGATCTGGGACAAGGTGGCCGAACTCGCCTGCGAGCTCAAGGTGCCCTCGCGGACCGGGGCGATGCGGGACGTCTACGAGGCCAAGGCCGGCGACCTCGACGCCTATCTCAAGAGCTTCGGCCTGCGGCCAAGGCAGAAAGGGATCCTGGTCTTCGTCGACGGCAGGCCCGCCGGGCTGGACTTCGTATCGCGGGAAACAGCCTTCGGCGCGCTCTTCCCCAAACTCCTCAAGAGCTACGCCATGGAAGCCATGCTCCAGGCCGAGCGGCGCCGGCAGGGGCGGGGCCGGGGCAAGGCCGGCAAGGCGGCAGCCGCGCCGACGGCCGACGAGGCCCGGGCCTTCCTGAAGAAGGCCGCCGGATGCGATGAGAAGAAGTACGAGTCGGTCGGCCTGGGTTGGTCCTACCGCTACGCGGCGCCGGGCATCGTCGGCTCGGCGCTGGCCTTCAACGAGCACGTCGTCCACATGGCCTTCTTCAGCGACGAGGAGACCGGCGGGCGCGTCGAGGACCCCGGGACCATGGCCGGCAGCCGGGCCCGCCGGAGCTTTCGGACCTAAAGGCGATCAACGAGGGGCATGATATCCGTTCCCCGTTTCCCCGGGACGACGAGGGGGGTGGGAGAGCGGGGAGGGTATCATGCCCCCTCGTCCATCCGGCGGACGTGCCCCATGCCGAATTCGAGCGAGCCCTTGGGCCGGCACGAATTGACACAGACGGTGCACGAGAAGCAGTCGGGCCTGAAGGCCGCGTCCTTGAGGATCTCGGGCACCGTGGGGCAGGGGGCCTTCTTGGCGCAGGCGCCGCAATCGTTGCAGGCCGGCCGCTTGAGAACGACCCGGAAAAGGGCGAAGTTCTCGACCAGGTTGGTCAGCAGGCCGATGGGGCAGACGAAGTAGCAGAACGGGCGATAGACGAGGAAGGCGAAGCCGAGGGTCAGCAGGAACGGCAGGAAATGGAAGGCGTTGTCGAGGAGCGTCGGCTGGAGCGCGATCTCGAAACCGTGGAAGGCGTTGATGTGATCGTAGGTCGACAGGGCCGCCCGCCGGCCGTTCTCGGCCAGTCCGTTCAGCAGGCCCGTGCCGCTGACGAACACGAAGGCGACGAAGAGGCCGACGCGGACGCCCTGGCTGACGCGGAAGCCCGGCTTGCGGCGCCGGAGGCCGAGCTTGTCGGCCAGCATGGCGATGAGCTCCTGGACGGCCCCGACCGGGCAGACCCAGCCGCAGAAAAGCTTGGGCCCGATGAGGGTCAGGACCAGGATGACCGCCAGCATGGCGATCATGGGCGGCCGGAAGCCGTAGAGGATGGACTTGGTGGCCGCGCAGACCGGCGACGGGTGCATGGAAAATCCGGCGAAGAGCTTGACCGGGAGGTTGGCCGCGATGCCGTAGAGGAAGGTCGACAGGAGCAGGACCGCCACCTTGAGGCCCGTCTTCATGCGCCGGGTCAGCAGCAGGGTCAAGGCGACCAGGCCGATGACAAGCATGGTGACGAACTTGGGACGCGCCAGAACGGCCAGGATGCTCGCGCCGCGCCCGCCTCCGCCGCCCCGGCCCTGGCCGGGCTGGGCCGCGAAAAGGAGCGGATGGGTCGAAAGCCCGATCGCCGCCAGCGCGGCGGACCGGGCGAGCCGTTTCATGGTCCTCATGGCAACCTCCGCGGACAAAGTCCTTTCATTCTATCCGGCCCGAGGGGGGAAGACAAGGCGCCGCGGCGCGACGGACCCGGCCGCGGCCCCGCCGCCGGTCAGGTCCCGGCCACGGTCATCTCGGCGACCTTGAGGGTCGGCCCGGTCACGGAGCTGTTGAAGTCGATGTCCGTGCCGACGGCCTCGACGCTCTCCAGGATGCGCCCGAGGTTGCCCGAGATGGTGATCTCGCTGACGGGGTAGGCGACGCGGCCGTCCTCGATCCACAGCCCGAAGGCGCCGCGGGAGATGTCGCCGGTCACGGCGTTCAGGCCGTGGCCGATGGTCCGGATGAGCAGCAGCCCCTTCTTCGTCCCGGCGACGATGTCCGCCGCGGCGACGGCCCCGGGCCCCGGTTCGAGGAAGAAGTTGCCCGGCCCGACCCCGCCGCCGTCGGCGCTGCCGGTCGAGGCCAGCCCGAGCTTGCGGGCGGCGTAGTAGTTGCACAGGTAGCTCTTGAGCACGCCCCCCTCGACGACGACCGTGCGCCGGCAGGGCAAGCCGTCCGAATCGAACGGGTGCGACCCGAGCGCCCCGCGCATGAGGGCGTCGTCGACGACCGTGACGAGGTCGTTCCCGATGCGCTGTCCCAGCCGGCCCTCGAGGAAGGTCGCCTTCTGGTAGACCGCCGTGCCCGTGACGCAGCCGAACAGGAAGCCCATCAGCCAGGCGGTCTGGGGGGGTTCGAAGATGACCGGCACGTTCTGGGTCTTGATCTTGCGGGGACGGAGCTGGCGGACGGTCCGCTCGACGGCCTTGCGGGCGATCTCCTCGGGCGTCTCCAGGTCCTTGAAGTGGCGCTTGGAGGACGACCAGGAGTCCTCGACCCGGTCGTCCGTGCCGCCGGCCTGGAGCCCGACCCCCAGACCGCAGTAGGTCTGGGCGTATTCGCCGACGAAGCCGTTGGTCAGGGCCAGGACGGAGCGGATCTCGTTGCTGGCGAAGGTCGCCCCGTAGGAATTGGTGATGCGCTTGTCCCGCAGCGCCTCCCGTTCGGTCCGCAGGGCCAGATCGATCTTGGTCTTGGAGTCGAGTCCGGCGACGGCCGGGTCGTAGAGGTCGAGCCCGGCGGGGTCCACCCGCTCTTGCGAAAGCGGGGCCAGGCCGGCGAACTCGTCCGGGCTGGCCAGCTCGGCCCGGCGCACGGCGTTGCGCACCAGCCGCCGCAGCGTCGCCGGGGCCAGGTCCGACGAGCTGGCATAGGCCGTCTTGCGGTCCTTGATGACGCGCACCCCGGCCGCCCGCGAGCCGGCTTCGACCAGCGACTCGACGCGGCCCTTGCGGACGTCGACGTTGAACTCGTAGCCGTCGCCGACGGACACCTCGGCCTCGTCGGCCCCGCAGGCGCGGGCGTACTCGACGAGCGAGGCGGCCAGGTCGGCGAGCGGGGGCGCCGGCGCCGTTCCGGCCGCGCGCGGGCGCCGGGCCCCGGCGGCGCTCACTCTTCGCACGATCGCCCTCCGACCGTCATCTTGCCGATCCGCAGGGTCGGACAGCCGTCGTTGACCGGCACGTCCTGGCCCTCCTTGCTGCACGTGCCCGTCGGCAGGCCGAAGGCCAGGTCGCCGCCGACCCGGTCGATGCGCTTCAGGATGTCGAGGTTGGTGCCGATCAGGGTGGCCTGACGCACCGGGGCCGTCAGCCGGCCGCCCTCGATGAGGTAGCCGAGGGTCACGGAGAAGGTGAACTTGCCCGAGTCCTCGACCTGGCCGCCGGACAGGCTGGCGACGTAGAAGCCCTTGTCCACGGAGCGCACGATGTCCTCGGGGTCGTCGCCGCCGGCCGCGATGTAGGTGTTGGCCATGCGCGGGATGGGCCAGTGGCCGAAGTCCTGGCGGCGGCCATGGCCGGTCGGGACGGCGCCTTTCATCAGCCGGGTCGAGAGCCGGTCCTGGAGCAGCCCCCGCACGACGCCCCGCTCGATGAGCAGGGCCGGCCGGGGCGGCGTGCCCTCGTCGTCGACATTGTAGGAGCCGCGCGAGGACGGGATGGTCGGGTCGTCGAGGATGGTCACCAGCTCGGAGCCGACCTTTTTCCCCATCTTGTTCCAGAAGACCGAGGTCCTCTTGCGGTTGAAGTCGGCTTCGAGCAAGTGGCCGACGGCCTCGTGGATGAGGACGCCGCTGTGCCCCGGGGCCAGGACGATGGGCATCTCGCCGGCCGGGGCGTCTACCGCCCCGAGGAGGGTGACCGCCTCGCGGGCCGCCTGGCCGCCGATCTCGCGCGGCGTCATGACGTCGCGGAAGTACTCGAGCCCGACCCGCCCGCCGCCGCCCCAATAGCCCGATTCGCGCCGGCCGTCCTTTTCGGCGATGGCGACACAGACGAGCTTGACCATGGGCCGGGTGTCGCGGACGAGCAGGCCCTCCGAATTGGCGATGCAGAGATGCGAGAGCGAGTCGGTGTAGTAGGCCTTGACCTTGACGACGCGCGGATCGGCCGAACGGGCCGCGTCGTAGGCCTCGCGGACGAGCTTGATCTTGACGCCCAGGGCGGCGCCGTCCGCCGGCCGGCGGACGGGGAAGCGGCGCGTGGCCCGCGTCCGGTCGCGCAGCGGCGGGGGACAGGCCTCGACGCCGCGGCCCCGGGCGATGGCCGCGGCCGTCCGGGCCGTCCGGCGGACCTTGTCCGGGGCCAGGTCGCTGGTGTAGCCGTAACCGGTGCGGTCGCCGCGGAGGACGCGGACGCCCAGCCCCAGGCTGACGGACTCGGCCGTCTCCTTGACGATGTCCTCCTCCATGTTGACCAGGTTGTAGACGCGGCGTTCGAGGAAGATCTCGGCGAACTCGCCGCCGCTCGACAGGGCCTCGGCCAGGACCGCGCGCAGTTCGGCCGCCGGCAATCCGAAATAGTCGACGGAGGGGAGGGGCGCCGGCGTGTCGGTTCTCAAGATGCGGCCATCATGGCACATTCGCCGGCACGAGGCAAACACCCGCGGCGGGCGCGGCCCGCTCCCGCGGCCGGACAGATCACGGCCGGGCTTTGGCTGCGGGACCCGGGGCTCCGCGGCGCCGGGACGGCCAGGGTCGCGTTTGACGGCCCGCCCGGGGTGGGCCTATAATTCGCCCTGATCATGGGAACACAAGACCTCAAGCAGTCCATCGACGCCGCCATCGACGCCGCTCTCCGGGAGGACGCGCCCGACGGCGACATCACCTCGGACAGCGTCATCCCGCGCGACGCCCGTTCCGAGGCCTTTTTCCTGGCCAAAGAGGACGGCGTCCTGGCCGGCCTCGACGTGGCCGCCCGGGTCTTCGCCCGCATCGACCCGGACGTCATCTTCATCGAGCGCTTCCGCGACGGCGCGGCCTTCCGCCAGGGCGACAAGCTGGCCCGGGTCAAGGGCCCGACGGGGGTCCTGCTCAAGGGCGAGCGGACGGCCCTCAATTTTCTCCAGCACCTCTGCGGCGTGGCCACGGTGACCCGCCGCTACGTCGAGGCCGTGGCCGGCACCAAGACCCGCATCCTCGACACCCGCAAGACCACCCCGGGCCTGCGGTTGATCGAGAAGTACGCCGTGCGGGCGGGCGGCGGCACCAATCACCGGCTGTCCCTGTCGGACATGGTCCTGATCAAGGACAACCATCTCCGCTTCGTCGGCAGCGTCGCCGAAGCCGTGCGCCGGGCCCGGGCCGGCGTCCGCCCCGGCGTTCGCGTCGAGGTCGAGGCGGCCAGCCTGCTGCAGGTCCGCGAGGCCCTGGCGGCCGGGGCCGACATGATCATGCTCGACAACATGCCCCTGGAGACGATGAGCCAAGCCGTAGCCCTGGCCGGCGGCCGGGTGCCCCTGGAGGCCTCCGGCAACATGACCCTCGACCGGATCCGGGCCGTGGCCGAGACGGGCGTCGATTTCATCTCCGTGGGGGCCCTGACCCACTCGGCCAAGGCCGTCGACATCAGCATGGATTTCGTCAAGTGAAGCGGGCCCCGGGCATGAGCGGACGGACCGAGCGCGAACGCGATCTGCGGACCGACGTCCTGGTCATCGGCTGCGGCATCGCCGGGGCCGCGGCGGCCCTCGAGGCGGCCGAGGCCGGCCTGAACGTCGTCGTCATCACCAAGGGCGCCCGGGCCGAGGAGTCCAACACCCACTACGCCCAGGGCGGCATCGTCTCCTTCGCCCCCGACGACGAGCCCGAGCTGCTCAAGCGCGACATCCTCGAGGCCGGCGACAGCGCCGGCGACCCGGCCGCCGTCGACATCCTGGTCGCCGACGGCCCGCGCCTGGTCCAGGAAACGCTCATCGACAAGCTGGCCATCCCCTTCACCCGCAGCTCGCCCGAGTCCCTCGATTACGCCCTGGAAGGGGGCCACTCGCGCCGCCGCATCCTGCACGTCGAGGACGCCACCGGCCGGACGATCGAGGACCGCTTCCTGCGGGCCCTGCGCCGCCACCGCCGGGTGACCCTCCTGACCGGACGGACGGCGGTCGACCTTCTGACCGTGCCGCACCATTCGAAAAACCCGGTGGCCTACTACCGCGAGCCGCGGGCCATCGGCGCCTACGTCCTCGACAACGCCAGCGGCCAGGTCGGCCGCATCTTCGCCCCGTTCACGATCCTGGCCACCGGCGGCTGCGGCGCCGTCTTCCTCCACACCTGCAACCCGCCGGGCGCGGACGGCTCCGGCTACGCCATGGCCTACCGGGCCGGGGCCCGCATCGGCAACATGGAGTACATCCAGTTCCACCCGACCGTCTTCATGCGCGAATCCGGCGACGGCTTCCTTATCTCCGAGGCCGTCCGCGGCGAGGGGGCCCGGCTCAAGACCCGCGACGGCCGTACGTTCATGGAGAAGTACTCCCGTCTCGGCGACCTGGCCCCGCGCGACGAGGTCTCGCGGGCCATCTACGAGGAGATGATCCTCACCAACACCGACTACGTCCTGCTCGACCTGGCCTCCTACGCCAAGCCGGAGAATATCCGCCGGCGCTTCCCGACCATCCTCCGGACCTGCCTCGAGGACGGGATCGACATCACCCGCCAGCCCATCCCGGTCGTCCCCGCCGCCCACTACTGCTGCGGCGGCGTCCTGACCGACGGCTGGGGCCGGACCTCGCTGCCGGGCCTTTACGCCGCCGGCGAGGTGGCCTGCACGGGCGTCCACGGCGCCAACCGCCTGGCCTCGACGTCGCTGCTCGAGGGCCTGGTCTGGGGGACCCGCTCGGCCCGCGACATCGCGGCCCGTTTCGACGGCTCGCGGCCGTACCGGGCCTCGGAGATCTTCCTCTGGCGCCACCCGAAGAAGGAGGACGAACTCGACCCGGCCCTGGTCAACCAGGACTGGCTGACCATCCGCTCGACCATGTGGAACTACGCCGGCGTCATCCGCCGGCCCAAGCGGCTGGAGCGGGCCAAGGCCGACCTCGACTATCTCCGCCACCGCATCGAGCAGTTCTACCGGGCCGCCCCGGTCGACCCGGCCATCGTCGGCCTGCGGCACGGCATCCTGGTGGCCCTGATGATCACCCAGGCCGCCTTGGCCAACCCCGTCTCCCGCGGCGCGCATTTCCTCAAGAAATGAGGTTTCGTCCCTTTGCGCGACGGAGACGCGGCGTCTTCAGCGCGAGGGCAGCGTGAGGGGACATGACCGCGAGGGTAAGCGAGAGGGGACATGTACGCTTCGTACGTGTCCCCGGCTTCAGCAAGATGGGGACACGTACCCGAGGTACATGTCCCCAGCAAGTGCCAGCAAGTGCGGCACTGGCCTAGCTAGTGGCCTCTTCAACGCGAGGGCAGCGTGAGGGGACATAACCCCGAGGGTAAGCGAGAGGGGACATGTACGCTTCGTACGTGTCCCCGGCTTCAGCAAGATGGGGACACGTACCCGAGGTACATGTCCCCAGCAAGTGCCAGCAAGTGCGGCACTGGCCTAGCTAGTGGCCCAGCATGATGCCCGGCCTGCGGCATCTTCCCCCGGCGCCCAGCCGCGACCCCGCAGGCACGCTCCGAGGACGTCGCTCCCCGCCGGAGCCTGGCCGGGGGGACGCCCGGGAAGGATGAGCCCCGATCCAAAGAGTAGCGGGATGGGCCAAGTTATTCTATAATGGCGCATTAGATTTCGACGTGTGGAGTTCCCGATGGCCGACAAGTCCGACGTGAAGGCGACGCTCAACCTGCCGCGCACCGATTTCGCCATGAAGGCCTCCCTGGCCCAGAAGGAGCCCGAGGCCATCAAGGCCTGGGAAGCCGGCCGCCTGTACGAGAAGATCCTCGAGAAGAGGGCCGCCGCCCGCCGGACCCCCTTCATCCTGCACGACGGGCCGCCCTACGCCAACGGCCACATCCACATGGGCACGGCCCTGAACAAGGTCCTCAAGGACTTCATCGTCAAGTCGCGCTCCATGCTGGGCTATTACGCCCCCTACGTCCCGGGCTGGGACTGCCACGGCCTGCCCATCGAGATCCACGTCGACCGGCAGCTCGGCGAGAAGAAGAAGGCCCTGTCGGTGACGGCCGTCCGCGAAGAGTGCCGCCGCTATGCCGAGAAGTTCATCGACATCCAGCGGGCCGAGTTCAAGCGCCTGGGCGTCCTGGGCGCCTGGGACACGCCCTACCTGACCATGCACCCGGCCTACGAGGCCAAGGTCCTGGAGTACCTGGCCGCCTTCTTCGAGAACGGCGAGGTCACCAAGGGCAAGCGCCCGGTCCACTGGTGCATCAGCTGCCGGACGGCCCTGGCCGAGGCCGAGATCGAGTACAAGGACAAGACCTCGCCCTCGATCTACGTCCGCTTCCGCGTCGTCTCCGACCTGTCCGCCAAGGTCGCCGGCCTGGCCGGCCGCCCCGCCTACGTCCTGATCTGGACGACCACCCCCTGGACGCTCCCGGCCAACATGGCCATCGCCTTCCATCCCGAGGCCGAGTACGCCGCGGCCGAGGTCGGCGGCGAGGTCTACATCCTGGCCAAGCGGCTCCTGCCGGTCGTGGCCGAGGAGCTGGGCTGGCCGGCGCCCAAGGTCCTGGCCTCGTTCCCCGGCCGCGAGCTCGAGGGCCTCAAGGCCCGCCACCCGTTCATCGACCGCGACGCGGTCTTCGTCCTGGCCAACTACGTCACCCTCGAGGACGGCACCGGGGCCGTCCACACCGCCCCGGGCCACGGCCACGACGACTATCAGACCGGCGTCGCCTACGGCATCGACGTCTACACCCCGGTCGACGACGACGGCCGGTTCACGCCCGAGGTGCCCCGCTATGCCGGGATGCAGGTCTTCGAGGCCAACCCCCGCATCACCGCCGACATGGCCCGCGACGGCGCCCTGCTCAAGGAAACGCAGATCACGCACTCCTATCCCCACTGCTGGCGCTGCAAGAACCCGGTCATCTTCCGGGCCACCGAGCAGTGGTTCATCTCCATGGACAAGGCCGGCCTGCGGGAGCGCTCGCGCCGGGCCATCGCCAAGATCGCCTGGATCCCCGAATGGGGCCGGGAGCGCATCGACGGCATGGTCGCCGGCCGGCCCGACTGGTGCATCTCGCGCCAGCGCTCCTGGGGCGTGCCCATCCCGGCCTTCAAGTGCCGGGCCTGCGGCGCCTCCCTGGCCACGGCCGAGGTGGCCCGCCACGTGGCCGGCATCTTCGGCCGGGAGGGCTCCAACGCCTGGTTCGGCCGCGAGGCCGCCGAGCTCGTGCCGCCCGGCGCCGTCTGCCCGCAGTGCGGCGGGACGAGCTTCGACAAGGAGTACAACATCCTCGACGTCTGGTTCGAGTCCGGGGCCTCGCAGAACGTCATCCGGCGCGAGCCCGGCCACCAGTGGCCGGCCGACGTCTACATCGAGGGGCACGACCAGCACCGCGGCTGGTTCCAGAGCTCGCTCCTCGTCGGCGTCGGGGCCCTGGGCGGCGCCCCGTTCCGGACTTGCATCACCTGCGGCTTCATCCTCGACGAGCAGGGCCGGGCCATGTCCAAGTCCATGGGCAACGTCATCGAGCCCGGCGAGGTCATCAAGCGCAGCGGCGCCGAGATCGTCCGCCTCTGGGTGGCCATGCTCAACTACAAGGAGGACGCCCGCTTCGGCCCGGAGATCGAGCAGCGCCTGGTCGAGGCCTACCGCAAGATCCGCAACACCTGGCGCTTCCTTCTCGGCAACGTCTCCGACTTCACGCCCGGGCGCGACACGGTGGCCGAGCCCGATCTCGTCGACCTCGACCGCTGGATCCTCCACCGCTTCGAGGAGGTCCGGGCCCGGGTCGTCCAGTCGTATGGGGACTACGAGTTCCACCCCATCCTGCACGACATCCTCGACTTCTTCACCGTCGACCTGAGCGCCTTCTACCTCGACGTGGTCAAGGACCGGGCCTACTGCTCGGCCCGGACGGCGCCCGAGCGGCGCTCGGCCCAGACGGCCATGTTCACGATCCTCCGCGACTCGCTCCTGCTGATGGCCCCGATCCTGTCGTTCACGGCCGAGGAGGCCTGGGCCCACGTGCCGGCCTTCGAGGGCAAGGACGCTTCCGTCCACCTGGGCGAGTTCCCCGGGCCGGCCGACTGGCTGGCCTCGGCGCCGGCCGGCTTCGCCGCGGACATGGAGCGCCTGCTGGCCGTCCGCGAGAAGGCCCTCAAGGAGCTGGAGAAGGCCCGCGAAGCCAAGATCATCGGCAACTCCCTCGAGGCCCGGGTGGTCCTGAAGGCCGCCCCGGCCGAGGCCGACCTGCTCGAAGCGCGCCGGGCCGACCTGGCCGCCCTGCTCATCGTCTCCCAGGTCGAGGTGGAGAGGGCCGCGCCGGGCGCCGAGACCTCGGTCGAGGTCGGCCGGGCCGCCGGGGCCAAGTGCGAGCGCTGCTGGAACTACTCGACCGAGGTCGGGACATGCCCGGACCATCCGACCTTCTGCGCCCGCTGCGACCGGGCCGTCCGGGAAGGCCGGTCATGAGCCGGCCCCGGAACGCGCCCTACTTCCTCCTGGCCGGGGGCCTGGTCGTCCTGGACCAGATCACCAAGAACCTGGTCGCCCGCCAGGTGCCGCTCTACGACTCCGTGCCGGTCATCCCCGGCTTCTTCAACATCACCCGGATCCACAACAAGGGGGCCATCTTCGGCACCTTCTCGCAGGCCGGGAGCCCGCTCGTCTTCGCCCTGCTGACGGCCGCCTCGCTCGCGGCCCTGGCCTTCGTCGTCTACTATTTCTTCAAGACCCCGGCCTCGGACAAGCTCATGAAGGTCGCCCTGGCCCTGATCATGGCCGGGGCCTTCGGCAACCAGTTCGACCGCCTCGTCCGCGGCCACGTCATCGATTTCCTCGATTTCTACGTCGGGACGGCCCACTGGCCCTTCTTCAACGTCGCCGATTCCTGCATCACCATCGGCGCCGGCCTGATGCTCTTCGTCTTGTTCAGGAGGAAACCCGCATGCTCCCCATCCTCGTGAAGATCGGCCCGCTGACCATCCACACCTACGGCTTCATGATGGCCCTGGGCGTGGCCCTGGCCCTGTGGTTCATCCACCGCCAGGCCAGGAAAAGCGGCCTGGACGCCGACCGGATCATGGACGCCTGCTTCTACACCATCATCGTCTCGCTCGTCGGGGCCAAGCTCATCCTGTTCCTGGGCAACATCTCCTACTACACGAGCTATCCCAAGGAGCTGCTGTCGCTGGCCCAGTCGGGCGGCGTGTTCCAGGGCGGCCTGACCTTCGGCACGATCTTCGCCCTGTGGTACTTCCACCGCCGCAAGATCCCGACCTGGAAGACGGCCGACCTGATCGCCCCGGCCCTGGCCCTGGGCCACGGCTTCGGGCGGATCGGCTGTTTCAGCGCCGGCTGCTGTTACGGCCGGGAGTGCGCCGCGCCCTGGGCCGTGGTCTTCCGGAACAAGTACGCCGCCGAGCTGACCGGCGTCCACCTGGACACGCCGATGCACCCGGTCCAGCTTTACGAGGCGGCCCTGAATTTCCTCAACTTCGGGATCCTCTTCCTCCTCCTGAAGCGGAAGAAGTTCGACGGACAGGTCTTCGCCTTCTACATCATGAATTATTCGGTCATCCGCTTCTTCACCGAGTACTTCCGCGGCGACCACGCCGACAAGACCTACTTCCTGCGCGGGGCGTCGGCCCTGACCAGCCTGTCCTACCCCCAGCTCTATTGCGTGCTGGGGCTCCTCGCCGGGGCCGTCGTCTATGTCGTGCTGAAGAGGCGGCGGATTGCCCACGGTTGATCTCGTCGTCGGCCCCGAAGCCGCGGGCGGCCAGCGGCTGGACGTCTTTCTGGCCGACCGGCTCGAGGGCCTGACGCGGACCCAGGTCCGCAAGGCCATCGACGCCGGCGGGACCCGGGTCGGCTCGTTCAAGCGCAAGGCCGGCTACAAGGTCAAGCCGGGCGACCGTGTCCACGTCGAGTACGAGATCCCCGAGCCCGAGGGGCCGCTCGTGCCGCAGGCCATCCCGCTGAAGGTCATCTACCAGGACCCCGACGTCATCGTCATCGACAAGCCGCCCCACCTCGTCGTCCACCCCGGGCCGGGGCACCCCTCCGGGACGCTGGCCAACGCCCTGCTCCATCATTTCCCCGAGGTCTCGGTCGTCGGCCCGCCCGACCGGCCGGGGCTCGTCCACCGGCTCGACCAGGACACCTCCGGGGTCATGGTCGTGGCCCGGTCCATGCGGGCCTTTTCCTACCTGCGCGACCAGTTCAAGCGGCGCGTCGTCTGGAAGACCTACCTGGCCCTGGTCTGGGGCCGGATGTCGGACACCTCGGGCCGGTTGAGCTGGGCCCTGGGCCGCCACCCCAAGGAGGGCGCGCGCATCTCCATCCGCACCCGGAGCCCCAAGCGGGCCGAGACGTTCTTCCAGGTCCAGCGGGCCTTCAAGGACACGACGCTCTGCGAGGTCAAGCCGGTGACCGGGCGGACGCACCAGATCCGGGTCCACATGGCCGCGGCCGGGCACCCCGTCTGCGGCGATCCCGTCTACGGCCGGAAACGGGAGCCGCGCCCGTTCCCGCGCATCTTCCTCCACGCCCACACGCTGTCGTTCCTGCACCCGGAGACCGAGGAACGCCTGACCTTCGCCTCGCCCCTGGCCCCGGACCTCGAGGAGATCGTGGCCCGGGAGCTGCGTTTGAGCATGTGACCCCGGCCCCGAATAAGGGGGCCATTTCCCTTGATATCCGGGCGGATCTCGAGAATGAAGCGTCAGGGATAGGCCGGAGGCGCCGAAACAGGGGCGAGGGGGCTCCGTTCCGTCCGAGCCCCGTATCGCCCCTGCATAGGCGTGTTTTTTCACTTGAGGAATACGCCCTTTTTGGGTAAAATGGCCTTTCGTTTTCGTCGAGAATCCCAGGAGGCTCGAGGATGAAAGACTATACCGCCGAGAAGATCCGGAATATCGCCCTGGCCGGCCACGGCTCGTCCGGCAAGACGACGCTGGCCTCGGCCGTCCTGTTCGACACCGGGGCGACCAACCGGCTGCTCAAGGTCGACAAGGGCAACACGGTCACCGACTACGATCCCGACGAGATCGAGCGCAAGATCTCCATCAACGCCACGCCCTGCTTCTGCGAGTGGGCCGACCACAAGATCAACATCATCGACACGCCCGGCTACAGCAACTTCCTCTGGGACACCCGGGCCGCCCTGCGGGCCGTCGACGGCGCCGCGGTGCTGGTCGACGCCGTGGCCGGGGTCGAGGTCGGGACCGAGAAGGTCTGGGAGATGATCGAGCAGCGCGGCCTGCCGCGCCTGTTCGTCATCAACAAGATGGACCGCGAGAACGCCAATTTCGGCCGGGCCCTGGAGTCCATCCGGGAGTTCTTCGGCCGCCAGGCCATCCCCGTTCAGCTGCCGATCGGGGAGGAGAAGAACTTCGCCGGCGTCGTCGACGTCGTCGAGCGCAAGGCCTACCTCTTCGAGAAGGACGAAAGCGGCAAGATGACCCAGGCCGGCATCCCCGACGCCCTGGCCGACGAGGTCGAGCGCCGCTTCAAAGAGCTGACCGAGATGGTCGCCGAGTCCGACGAGAAGCTCATGGAGAAGTACTTCGAAAAGGGCGAGCTCGCGCCCGAGGAGTTCAAGGCCGGCCTGAAGAAGAGCATCCGCAACCACCAGATCTTCCCCGTCTTCGCCGCCTCCGGCCTGGCCAACATCGGCGTCCAGACCCTGCTCGACGGCCTCCTGTCCTACCTGCCTTCGCCGGTCGAGGCCGGCCCCGTCAAGGCGGCCGTCAAGGGCGAGGACAAGACCGTCGCCCCCTCGGCCGACGGCCCCTTCGCCGCCATCATCTTCAAGACCATCTCCGACCCCTACACGGGCCGGATCTCCCTGATGCGCGTCTTCTCCGGCCGGGTCAACCCGGACGGCGCCGTGTTCAACGCCAACCGCGACGCCGACGAGAAGCTCGGCGGGCTGTTCTTCCTCCAGGGCAAGGAGCAGGTCGCGGCCGGCCAGGCCAAGGCCGGCGACATCGTGGCCACGGCCAAGCTGAAGGTCACCGCCACCGGCGACACGCTGACCGCCAAGGGCTCGGGCATCGTCTTCCCGGCCATCGACTTCCCCCTGCCGTCCATCTCCTTCGCCATCGAGCCCAAGACCCGGGCCGACGAGGACCGCATCTCCCAGGCCACCCACCGCATCATCGAGGAGGACCCGACCGTCCGCATCGAGCGCGACGCCAACACCTCCCAGCTCATCATCTCCGGCAACGGCGAGCTCCACGTCCGCATCATCACCGAGCGGCTGAAGAAGCGCTACAACGTCGACGTCGACCTCAAGCCGCCCAAGATCTCCTACCTCGAGACGATCAAGGGCCGCTCCGACGTCCAGGGCCGGCACAAGAAGCAGACCGGCGGCCGGGGCCAGTTCGGCGACGTCTGGATCAAGTTCGAGCCCCTGCCGCGCGGCAAGGACTTCGAGTTCGACGACAAGGTCTTCGGCGGGGCCATCCCCCGCAACTTCATCCCCTCGGTCGAGAAGGGCCTCCTGGAGGCCCGTAAGAAAGGCGTCTTGGCCGGCTACCCCACGGTCGATTTCAAGGCCATCCTCTACGACGGGTCCTACCACGACGTCGACTCGTCCGACATCGCCTTCAAGATCGCGGCCAACAAGGCCTATAAGAAGGGCATCGCCGAGGCCAAGCCGACCCTGCTCGAGCCGGTCATGAACGTCGAGATCTACACGCCCGAGGCCTACATGGGCGACATCATGGGCAACCTCAACGGCCGCCGGGGCCGGGTCCAGGGCATGGAGCAGAAGGGCCCCATGCGCGTCCTCAAGGCCCAGGTCCCGATGTCCGAGATGCTCGACTTCGAGCCCACCCTGACCTCGATCACCGGCGGCCGCGGCTCCTTCCTCATGGAGTTCTCGCACTACGAGGAAGCGCCCTCGCACATCCAGCAGAAGATCATCGCCGAGGCGGTCAAGGAAGGCCGGGTCAAGCCCGAAGAAGAGGACTGATCCCGCTCAGGCCGACGCGGCCTTCGTGCCCTTGACGAAGACGAGCAGCAGGGCGGCGACCGCCGTCGTTCCCAGGGACACCAGGAAGGGCGTCTGCCGGCCGATCTTGTCCCAGAGGAACCCGGCCAGCACGGAGGCCGGCAGCGCCGCCAGCCCGATGACCAGCTGGAAGCCCCCCAGGACCGAGGCCCGGTAGGCCGGCGGCGCGAGCTCGGCGGCGATCGTCCGCTGGACCGGGTCCAGGGCCGCCTTGTGGACGCCGAAAAGGAAGAAGAGCGCGGCCACGGCCGGCAGATCGTCCGTGGCCGCGACCGTCAGACAGACCAGGGCCCAGGCCGCGAAGGCGACGAACATCACCGGCTTGCGGCCGATGCGGTCCGAAAGGCGGCCGAAGGGGTAGGACAGGAAGGCGGCCGCGGCCGAGAAGACCAGGTACAGCACCGGGATGAAGCCGGGCGTGAAGCCGGCGGCCTTGGCGTTCAGCAGCAGGAACGAATAGGTGAAGGCGCCCAGGGCGAAAACGCCGTTGAGGACGAAATAGAGGGCCAGGTTGCGGTCCATGCCCCGGAACGAATATCCCTTGTAGACTTTGCCGCCCGGTTCCCGCGGCTCCTTGATGGCCTTCAGGATGAGGAAGGCCCCGATGATCGAGGGGACGGCGGCCAGGGCAAAGAGCAGGCGGTAGCCCAGGAGCTTGAACAGGGCGATGGAGATGAGGATGCCGACGACGGCGCCGGCGTTGTCCATGGCCCTGAGCAGCCCGAAGTGCCGGCCCCGGTTGGCGTCGGTCGAGACGTCGGCGACGATGGCGTCGC
>JAEAMF010001005.1_pt1 | contig 24643 bp, 17 predicted proteins | sample 8958721 | NCBI WGS metagenome assembly JAEAMF01 (sample SAMN16933255, study PRJNA681124) | bioreactor sludge metagenome | isolation source: anaerobic bioreactor treating anionic surfactant - SDBS | place: India: Bengaluru | collected 2019-02-28 | reverse complement strand
GATCAACGCGTGGATATCGCCGAGAACCGCCTGTTCGCGGCCCTGGTCGGCCGTCTGCTGCGCCACCGCGCGCAGCGCATCGTATTGCGCACCCATGGGGCTGCCTCCTATACCGGACGGGGCTGATGGGGCGAGACCGGCATCAGCGGCACTGGTGCGGATGGCTCGGCCTCGTCTGCAAGCTGCTCGGTCCGTGCCTCCGCCAACGCGCTGCGGGCGGCCACATCGCTGTCCTGCGCCTCGAAGGCATCGACTGCCGCGTTGACACCGGCCACGTACGCATCCAACCGGTCACGCAGGATCCGGAAGCCGGCGTTCATCTCCTCCAACGCCTCCAGGTAACGGGTCCTGAAATAGTGCGGCCCTCGCTGGACACCCCACTTCGCCACCGACTGGTCTGCTGCCAGGGACGACACCTTGCTCGCTGCGGCGCCTGCCTGCCCGGCGGCCGGCTCAAGCTCCGTCGCCGACCGTCTTGCCCGGTCGGGATTGACGGTAATACCTGTCATGGGGGTGCCTCGTGGTCTCGGGGGTTGTCAGGAGGCCCAATCTAATACATGCCGGCCCATTCACCCCATACAGAGCACGGCGCCCACGCAGACCCCGATCCAGCCGAACACGATCCACAGTGCGACCACGCCCCCATCCCGGCGCCCGCCGACGAGCCGAGAGCCAACAATGCGGTGGAGCAACTCGCAGATGACGGCCGCGGCCACCAAAGCCATCCCGCAGACGAGCCGACGGACCAGCGCAACGGCGTCCGGCACCACGAGCCCCGCCGACAAACAGGCCGCGATTCCGGCCACGCCGAGGACGATCGCCGCAACTTGGTACAGGGTCCGCTGGGCGCCGGGCGTCTGCGTCACCGTCACGGCTTGGGCCCACCATCCAGCACGAAGACCAGCACGACCATCGCGACCACGATGGCCCCCATGGCCAGCCAGAGGGGGTTGGCGTCGGGGCCGAAGAGCTTCAACGGGTCGTCGCGGGCCGCAAGCACCCGCCAAAGCAGCACGTTCAAGACCGCCAGGGCGACGAAACCCACACCGAGACCGCCCAGCATGACGCCCTCCTGGCGGGTGGAAGCCCGCCCGATGCCGATGAACAGACCCACGCCGATCAGTCCGAACATGGCCGTGATCATGGGGAGCAGCAAGCGCATGCATACTATTGTCGCATCCTGCAGCACCCCAACACCCCTGGAGGATCTGTGACCACCTTCCGGCTCAGTCCCGACGACATCTTGGCCAAGGCCTCCGGCCGCTTGGACGATCACGCCTTCTTGTATGGCTTCGCCGGCTCCCACACCGTGGGCTACATGGACTCCTTCAGCGGCTGGCAGGGCCTGGTCAGTCTACTGATGAGGCAGCACGGTGACTGCACGACTGCCGTGCTGACCAACGGCCAGGCAGGCGAACGCGTCTTGTCGGCGGTGGCCGGCAAGCTCAAACAATGCCAGACCGACTACGACCGAGCCGACGACGACATCGCCGTCAGATTCGACGGCCTGTTCGCGAACCTGGGGCAGGACGCCCAGTACCGCGCCGGTGGCAGCCTCGGCACCCCGGGCCCCCAAGTCAGCTTCCCACCAGATGCGCCCCACCTGCGGCGGGCCACGCCCATGGAAGGCATCCCGGAGGGGGTCTTACACCTGATCACCCTGGGCGGCGACTTCATCAGCCCGTCGTTCTACCTGCTGGGTCTGGTCGAGTTGCTGATCGGCCTCGACCCCATCGACTGGGTGGCGAAGGCGGTCGTCGGCGACTACCGGGTGATCTCCGAAGTCGGCGACGCGATCTTGGCCCTGTCGGAGTTCACCGCGCAACAGGCCGACCTGATGGCTACCGACGCCGGCATCATGTTCAACTGCTGGCAGGGTGAGGCGGCTTCGGCAGCCACCCCCTACTTCCGGGAACTGCTCGCCATGATCGGTGCGCAGTCTGGCCCACTGGCAAGCATGGGCGAGTTGTACATCCAGTTCGCCTGGTCGGCCTTCCTGCTGGCCGAGGCTCTCGTCTCGGCGCTGTGCACCTTGCTGGACGCCGTCCTCATGCTCGGGATCGACGCGATCGCGCTGGCACTGGGCATCTCGACCGGCCCCGGCGAGGTCGGCGTCGCTGGCGTCCTCGCGCTCTGGAACACCGTGGTGACCATCCACGGCAACACGGTCGCAGTCTGCTTCGGCCTGGTCGGCCTCATCGCAGGTGCCACCGGGGCCTTCGAGACGGTCTCCCTGGCCAATTTCAAGGAGGCCTGATGACCGACGCATTCGACCCGAACGACCCGGCCCATCCCCTGTTCGGCTTCACCCGGGGCCGGGCGGCCATGGCGTCTCGGCTACACACGACACTGCGGACGCTACGCGACGGCACCGACGACCCCGACCTGCGCTCACTGCTCGACGACATCCTCGCCGAACGCACCAGCCCCCGCCAGTTGCTCGCCCACGAGGGCTTCGGCGAGCAACTGCGCGACGCCGGGGAGGCGCTGCATCGACGATACGAGAACCTGTCTCCCGATCGCCGAGCCGAGGAGGCAAAGGCCTCCGAGGACGCCGTCCAGCGCATCTTCGGCCCTGAACTGGACGCCCTGAGGCGACGCGTCGAGGAGCTGCGAGCAGCCCACGAACCACCGGCTGGCCCGCACCCCGCGTAGTCGAGCGTCCCAACCCCGGGACTTGTCGAAATGGCCAACACGCAGGCATCGAGTACAATCTTGAGGGCGGCAGCTTGCCGTGATGTTGCCGCCACAGAACCTGAGCCGACCCCCACGGCACGAGGTAAGCCGCCCCATGACGCACGCCGCCGCTGTTCGTCCGCACCGACCCCGGCGCGTGCCGTGGCGCAAGCGACTGCCCGTGCTCGGCTTGGCGGTTGGCTTGACTGCCATCGTAATCGCGGCGGTGGTCAACCCGGGCATTCCCACGCCGCGTGTCGACGTGAACGACGGTGGAATCTGGGTGACCAACCGGTCACTCAAACTGGTGGGCCACTTGAACTACCAGTCGCGAACCTTCGACGGTTCGCTGCGTTCGGCATCGTCCGAGTTCGACGTGGCCCAGCATCGCGACACCGTCACCTTCACCGACCTTTCGGTCAACTCCGTCGCCCCCGTGGACGCCGCCGGGATGCGGCTGGGCGTGGCGACCTCGCTGGCCGAACGCGCGCAGGCCGCCCAGGGTGGCGACCGACTGGGCGTCCTCGACGCCGGTGAGGGCAACTTGTGGGTGATGGCGGCCGACGACCCCACCGCATCCCCGATGACAGACGGGACCGCCCTGGCGTCCGACCTTGAGGGTGGGGTGGTGGCCGCCGGCGCCGATGGCACTGTCGCCGCGGTGGCCGCCCAGGCCCGTCGCTTCGTGGTGGTCAGCCCGCGCGGTGCGACCAGCAGGATCACCACCACCCTCATCCCGAACCTGCCCCTAACCGCCGAACTGTCGATCACGCTGGTGGGGGCGCGTCCGGTCGCGTTGGACGCGGTGAGCAACACCCTGGTGCTGCCCGACGGCAGCCTTAAATCGCTGTCGGACGACGGAGTGGCGACCGGCGGTGTCTTGCAGCAGCCGGGCCCGGACGCTGACCACGTGCTGGTCGCCACCGCCTCCGAGTTGGTCTCGGTGCCGCTTGACGGCGGCCGTGCGTCCCAGGTCTCGGCGCCCGGTGTCGGTGCCGGACGCCCAGCCGCCCCGGTCCGGCTGGCCGGCTGCGAATACGCCGCCTGGGCGGGGTCGGGGGCCTACCTACGCCAGTGCGACGACGAGGACGTGCCGCTGGCGATGACCGTCGACACGCTGCAGGCCGCACAATCCGCGCTCTTCCGCACCAACCGTGACCTGATCGTGCTGAACGACATCGACACCGGCTCGGTCTGGTTGCCGAACGACAACATGGTGCTGGCCGACAACTGGGAGCCGGTCGATACCCGGGCCGAGGCCGACGACGCCGGCGAGTCGCCGCAGACCACCGACCAGATCGCCGACCCTGAGCGCTCCGAGACAAACACACCGCCGGTGGCCAATGACGACGACTTCGGCGTCCGGCCCGGACGCGCAGCCACTCTCGACGTGCTGTTCAACGACTCCGACTTCGACGGCGACATCCTCACCGCGCGGCCGGTAACCCAGCCGGAGTTCGGCGAGGTCGCGCCCAGCCGTGGCGGCCAGGCGCTCAGCTTCGACGTGCCCGCCGACGGCACTGGGACCACCAGCTTCGACTACGAGGCCTACGACGGTCAGGCACTGGCGATGGCCACAGCCAGTGTCACCGTGCACCCGCTGTCGGTCAACGACGCCCCACGACAACTGCGCGACCCCGGAGTGAAACTCGGTTCGAACGCCGAGGTCACCTACAACGTGCTACCCGACTGGCGCGACCCCGACGGCGACCCGATCTTCCTGGCCAGGGCGCAGGGGCCAGAGGGTCTGCAGGTGCAGTACCACGAGGCAGGCACGGTGACGATCCGCAACCTCGGCCACGCGCCCGGCACCGCCGTGATCGACGTGACCGTCTCCGACGGCAGCGAGGAGGGCACCGGGCACCTCGCGGTGCAGGTCGAACCACCCGGCAACCTGCCGCCGATCGCCAACGGCGACTTCGCAGTCACCCGCGTCGGTGAGGAAGCGCTCATCCAGCCACTGGCCAACGACGTCGACCCCAACGACGACACCCTGTCGCTGGTCCGGGTCTCCCCGGCACCACAAGGCACCACGGCGACCGCAGACCTGACGCTGGGCACCATCGCCTTCTCGGCCCGCGCCGCCGGCAGCTACTACCTGTCCTATTCGGTGACCGACGGTCCGGCGCAGGCGGCTGGGGTGATCCGGGTCGACGTGGTGGACGCCGCAGCCTCCCAGGCGGTGGTTGCCGAGGACGACCTCGCCCTGCTGCCGACCGGCGGCACCGCACTCGTGGCGCCACTCAACAACGACACCGACCCGACCGGCGGTGTGCTGGTGGTGCAATCGGTCCAGGTGCCGCAGGATTCGCCGCTGAAGGTGACGCTGGTCGACCACCACCTGCTGCGGATCGCCAGCCAGGTCGCAATCGACCAACCGCAGACGTTCACCTACACCGCGTCCAACGGCACCACGCAGGCCGTCGCCGAGGTGCTCGTGGTGCCCACCCGCGCCCTCGACACCCAACAGCCCCTGGAGCTGCAGCCCGACCGGGCCAAGGTACGGGTCGGCGACATCGCATCGGTGCCGGTGCTGGCCAACGACCGCTCACCGGCCGGACTGGCGATGTGGGTCGACTCGCACCTCGAATTCACCGCGGACCCCGAAGTGGGCACGCCATTCGTGACCAGCGACCAAGTGCGCATCGAGGCCGGCAACCAGCCGGGGTTCCTGCATGTCGCCTACACCGTGCGCGACTCCGCCGGCAACCTTGGCACCTCTACGGTGCTGTTCGAGGTGGTCGCGCAGGACGACGCCAACGCAGCCCCGCGTCCGAAGGCGCTCACCGCGTGGGCGCTCTCCGGCCAGACCACCCGGATCCCGGTGCCGCTGGCCGGTGTCGACCCAGACGGCGACTCGGTGACCCTGGTGGGTATCGAACAGCTACCCCAGAAGGGCACGGCGTCGCTGGGCACTGACTGGCTCGAATACACCCCGGGACGCACCCAGACCGGCAGCGACGTGTTCACCTACATCGTCGAGGACCGGCAGGGCAAACAGGCGACAGCACGCGTCCGGGTGGGCATCGCTCCGCCGTCGAGTGTGAATCAGCCGCCGAGCGCCGTGCCCGATACGCTGCTGGTGCGGCCCGACCGGTCACTGGCGGTGCCGGTGCTCGACAACGACCTCGACCCCGACGATGACGTGCTGCGGCTCGACCCCGACGGGGTGACCGCGCCCGATGAGCGCCTCAATGCGTCGGCGAAGGGCACGTCGGTGCTGGTCACCTCGCCTCACGAGCCAGGGTCGTATGTGGCGTCCTACCGGGTCTCCGACGGGCGCGGCGGGTTCGACACCGGTGCGCTCACCCTCAACGTGTCACCGGACGCCCCGCTGCTGGCCCCGCAGGCCCGCGACGATGTGGTGCCCGCCGCGGCGATATCTGACGACGGATCGGCAGTCTTGGTGGATGTGCTGGCCAACGACTCCGACCCCGACGGGGACGCCGCCGCCATGACGGTCGCCTCGTCCGCGAAGGGCGTCACGGTCGTCGGCGACCGGCTGTCGATCACCCCCGAACAGACCCGGCGGCTGGTCGTCTACTCGGTGACCGACCAGGACGGGCTGGTGGGCTGGGCGGTGGTGTCGGTGCCCGGGATGGCCCGCACCCGGCCGACGCTGGACGCCACGCGGCTACCCGTCGAGGTGCGTGCCGGCGAGCAGATCTCCCTCGACCTGCGCAATTACGTCGTGACCCGCCCCGACCGCACACCTCATCTGAACGATCCCGGCAGCGTGAAGGCGTCCCTCGGTTCGGACGGCGAGCCCGGCGTGCCCGACGACCACACGATCGTCTTCAAGTCACAGCCCGATTTCGCGGGCGAGACGGCGGTCTCGTTCGAGGTGAGCGACGGCACCGCCGAAGACCGCGCAGCACTGACCGCGAACCTGACGATCCCCATCCGGGTGCAGGCCAGCGTCAACCACCCGCCGGTTCTCACCCCAACGCCGGTCAAGGTGGCCGCCGGTGACCCACCGGTGGTTGTCGACCTGACGCTGATGGTCTCCGACCCCGACACCGCCGACCCCAGCCAGTTCAGCTATTCGGTGCTGGACGCGCCACCCGGCGTGACGGTCACACCGGACGGCGCCCGGATCACCGTGCAGGTGGACGCCGACCATCCGAAGGGACCCGCCGGCACCATCGGTATCGGGGTCGACGACGGGTCGGGCACGGTGACCACTGCGATCCCGGTCACTGTAACGACCTCCACCCGCCCGCTAGTGCAGGTTTCCGACGCGGTGGTCGCCGCCGCCAATGCTGGCGGCACCGAGGTGATCGACATCGCCAACTACACCATCAACCCGTTCCCGGGCCAGCCGCTGCGCATCCAGAAGACGTGGGCGGTGAGCGGCGAAGTGGCCTCGGTGACCCCCGACGGCACTCTGCTGAAGATCCAGCTGCCGAACGGCTTCCACGGGCAGGTTGCGATCGCCTACCAGGTGATCGACGCCACCGGAGACCAGGACCGCGTCGTCGAGGGGCAGGTGCGACTGTACGTGCGTGACCGGCCCGCCGCCCCGAGCGATGTGCAGGTCGTCGCGACCGGGGCAGGGTCGGCGCTGGTCACGTTCACCCCGGGACCCGACAACGGGGCGCCGATAACCGGGTTCACCCTCACGAACGCGACCACCGGCACCAGCTACCGCTGCCAGGTGGCGTCCTGCCCCGTGACCGGGCTCACCAACGGTGAGAAGCATGCCTTCTCGGTGGTGGCCACCAACGACGTGGGTGACTCGCCCAGTTCGCCGGTCTCGGCGCCGGTGCTGGTCGACCTGCGTCCCGGACGCCCCAACCCGCCGGTCTGCACGGCCGGCGACGGGTCGATCAACGTCAACTGGACGCCGCCGGTCAACCAAGGTTCGGCGATCGAGGGCTACACCTTGTACCTGTCGGGTGCGCAGAGCCGGCAGATCGCCGTCGCAGGGGACGCCAGCTCCGCCGTCATCGACCGGCTGGTCAACGGCGAGGGCTACACGGTTTCGGTGCAGGCACGCAATAGGGCGGTCGAGGCGTCCGAGACCTCCGAGCCCTGCGCGGTCGCGGTGCCGTTTGGCGCCCCGCCCGGCCCGGTCTCGGTCGCCCAGAAGTACCTGCCCCCCGACTCGCCCGGTTTGGCGAAGGTCGAGGTCAGCTGGGTTTATCCCGGCAGCAGCAATGGGCGTGCGTGGGACCAGGTGCGGATCACCACCGCCGCCGGCGAGCGGACGATCTCATCGGACGGGTCGGTGACCTCGGCGGTGGTCGAGGTGCCCGCTGCCGAACAGAGCACGCTGTCGGTAGCCCTACACACCGAGGGTGGCTGGTCCCCGGAGCGGGAGCTGTCGTTCCAGGCCGTCTCGGTGCCGCTGCCGATCGCGGCGCCGACAGTGCGTGCCACCGGCCGCGACGGCGAGATCGCCATCACCGGCGCGAGCCCGGTGGCCGGGAACGGTTACCGACGCAGCCAGTTGACCGTCGAGTACTCCACTGGTGGCGATTGGCGCGAGCTGACCGACACGACCCTCGAGGGGTTCCCCAACGGCGTCCCGGTCACCTTCTCGTTCCGGCAGACAGCGGACGGCCTCGGCTCGGCCGCGGTCGGCCCGAGCGTGACGACACCGGCCGTCACCCCGTACGGTCCGCCGCCGACGCCCACCCTGACCGCCACTTCGGGCGATGGTGCCGTCACCTTCGCCTGGACGTCCAGCGCCGACAACGGCGGCCCGGCGGTCACCTCGATCGTGCTGACGGTGGGCGGTGAACAGACCAGTTCGGCGTCGCTGACCGGCAGCAAGACGGTGGCCGTCGCCGCCGGCCGGACGGCGACCGGCGTCGTCAAGGCCTGCTACGCCGACGGCAGCTGCGGCGACTCGGCATCGGCGACTGCAGGGGCGTGGGGCACCTTCAGTGTCCAGCCAAGGCAGTGCACCGGCGGCGAGGTGCCTGGGTTGGCATCCGGATCCACCGAACAGTGCCACAGCTTCGAGGTGCGCCCGGACAGCAACTGGACCCCGGAGGTCCCGCTCACCTGCACGTTCGTCTCCGACGTCGACTCTCAGCGCCGCACCTTCCGGGTCTCGTCGTACTCGTCCTGGACGGCCTCGGGCCTGCGCACCAACATCACCGACCAGAAGACGCTAACCGGCTGGATCGGCAGCACCCTGACCTGCCGGCCCGCCTCCTGACCACCACGAAGGAGCCACCATGACGCTGAGCCAACAGGACGCGGCGCAGTTCGCCGGCAGCTTTGACGCGCTCGCGGGCAACCTGGGCCAAGCCCTGCTCGACAAGCCGCACCCGATCCGGCTGGCGCTGACCGCGCTGTTCGCCGGCGGGCACCTGCTGCTGGAGGACGCCCCGGGCACCGGCAAGACCGCGCTGGCGAGGGCGATGGCGGCGTCCATCGCCGGCAAGCACTCACGCCTCCAGTTCACCCCCGACATGTTGCCCTCCGACATCACCGGGGTGACCATGTTCAACCAGCAGACCGGCCAGTGGAAGTTCCATGAAGGCCCGGTCTTCGCCCAGATCGTGCTAGCCGATGAGATCAACCGCGCCTCACCCAAGACCCAGTCGGCGCTGCTGGAGGTGATGGACGAGCAGCAGGTCACGGTTAGCGGCGAAACGCACCCGGTGGGGAACCCCTTCATGGTGATCGCCACCCAGAACCCGATCGAGCAGGCCGGCACCTACCCGCTGCCCGAGGCCCAGCTCGACCGGTTCCTGATCAAGACATCGCTGGGCTACCCGGCGCGCGCGGCCATGATCGAAGTGCTGGCGGGGGCGGCGGCGCCCGACCGCTCGCGTCGGCTGCACCCGGTGCTGTCGACCGGCGACATCGGCGTGCTGGCGGGGCTGGCCGCCCAGACGCACACCGACCGAGCAGTGCTCGACTACGTGGCCGGGCTGGCCGAGGCGACGCGCACCGACGCGACCGTTCAGCTCGGGGTCTCCACCCGGGGGGCACTAGGCATGGTGCGCTGCGCCCAGGTCTGGGCGGTCGCGCAGGGCCGCCACTTCGTGCTGCCCGACGACGTGAAGGCCCTTGCGGGCCCGGTCTGGGAGCACCGCATCGTGGTCGATCCGGACGCCTCGTTCTCCGGGGCTACCGCCGCGGCCGTCATCGCCCGCGCGCTCAACACCGTCGCCGCGCCGGCGTCCGGAATCTGAGGCGTCGGTGACCCGTAAGACAGTGCTTCGGCGGCTGATGGCCGGGCTGCGGGCGGTCACCTGGACCGGCTGGGCGGTGGCGGCGATCGTGGTGGCGGCTGCTGTCTTGGCGGGACTGGCCGGCTGGATCGAAGCGGGGGTGGTGGCCGTCGTCGGCGCCTGCTGTCTGCTCGTCGGCGTCGGCAGCGTGCTCGGCGGCTCGTGGGCACAGGTTTCGATCCTGCTGGGCAGCACCCGCGCCAAGGTCGGCGAGACTGCAACCGGTGAACTGCGGGTGCACAATCCCGGCGAGCGGCGGGTGCGCGCCGGTGTGGTCGAGTTGCCGGTCGGTGGCGACGCGCCCCAGTTCGTGGTGCCGGCACTGGGTGGTGGCCAGACGTGGTCGGAGGTCTTCGACATTCCCGCCCGGCGGCGTGGCGTCGTGGTGCTCGGCCCGGCCCGCTCGGTGCGCGGCGACGCCCTGGGGATGCTGCTGAGCGTCCGCGCCTGGGCTGACCCGCAGCGATTGATCGTCCATCCCCGCACGGTTCGCGTCCCGTTCGATGCGACCGGCTTCCTCTCGGACGCCGAGGGCGTCACGACCGCCAAGTTGTCCTCGTCCGACGTCTCGTTCCACGCGCTGCGCAACTACGTGCCCGGCGACGACCGCCGCCATGTGCACTGGCCGACCACCGCCCGCGAGGGTCAGCTGATGGTCCGCCAGTTCGAGGAGACCCGGCGATCCCACCACGTGATCCTGCTCGACACGGCGGCGGCGGACTGGCAGCCGGACGCCTTCGAACTCGGCATCTCGGCGGCGGCCTCGCTGGCGCTGGCCGGTCTCACCCGTGGCCGGGCGGTCTCGTTCGCGACGTCGAGCGGCTGGGTGTCGACCACCTCGGCGATCCGGATGCTCGACGCGCTGGCCGAACTGACCCTCGACGCCTCACCGCCAGCGTTGACCGACCGGGTCCGTGAGGTGCTCGCCCAGCGCCGTTCCGTCTCGGTGCTGACCGTAGTTTGCGGGCCGGACATGCCGGACGCAGACATCGCACGCTGGTCGTCGCTAGCCGGCCCGGACGTCGACACCGGGGTTGTCAGGGTATCGCCGGGTGGCACGCCGGCCCGCAGCCAGATCGGCCGGACCGCCGTCGCCGACTGCCCGGCGCTGGCGGACCTACCCCGTCTGGTGCGACGCGGGGGTGGGTCGTGATGCGCGGGCAGACTGGTCTGCCGTTGTGGGCGGCCGGGGTGCTGGCGGGGTTGTTCGTCCCGGTCGTGGTGCCGTTCGAGCTGGTATTCGGCGACGGAGTGGGCGCGCTGGCCGCGGGCGGGGGCGTCGTGATCGGTCTGCTGATCGCGGTCGCGGCCACCCGGTGGCGCTGGGACGCCTTGACCACGGCAGTCGCAGCGCTGGCCGGGTACCTGCTGCTCGGCGGCCCGGTGGCGCTGCGCACAACCACGATCGCGGGGCTGCTGCCGACCGCGCAGACGCTGCAACTGCTCGTAGTCCAGGTCGGCACGGTCTGGAAAGACATGCTCACCCTCACTCCGCCGGCCGCCGGCTACCTCGGCCCGTCGGTGCTGCCGTGGCTGGTCGGGCTGGCGTGCGGGTTGGCGTCCGGCCTGATCACGCTGCGGACGCGCCATCACGTGGCGGGCAGTCTGCCGATCATCGCGATGGGCGTCGTCGGGGTGGCCTGGGGGTTGGCGGGGACGCGGCCCGCCGGCTGGCCGGTGGCGGCCTGGTTCGCTGCGTTGCTGGTCTGGTGGGCCTGGGCGGGTCAGCGACGCCGGGTCGGGACAGGCGAAACGATCCTGGTGGGCCGTCGCTCCGTCGACGAATCGGCCGGCGATTCGCTGACCCGCACCCAGGGACGCACCGTGGCGCTCGTGTACACCCGGCGCCGAGTGATCGCCGCCGCGCTCACCCTGGCGGTAGCAGGGGGCATCGCAATACCGCTGGCCGCCGCCAGCCCCACCTTCGACGACCGCACGGTGCTGCGCGACCTGGTCGAGCCGCCGCTCGACGTTCAGGAGTACGCCTCGCCGCTGGCGTCGTTTCGGCACTACACCACCGACCTGGAGCGCACACCGCTGGTCACAGTGAGCGGGCTGCCGGCCGGCGCCCGCGTCCGGTTCGCGGTGATGGACACCTACAACGGCATCGTCTTCGGCATGTCCGACCCGACTACCGGGCAGGGCCGCTACGACCGGGCGCCCGAACGCCTGGCCACCCCGCCGGCCGGCGGTGGGACGACAGTCGAGGTCACCGCCACCGGTCTTATCGGGCCGTGGCTGCCCTCGGTGGGCGTCCCCTACCACTGGACGTTCACCGGCACAGACGCCGAGCAACTGGCTGCCGGCCTGCATTTCAACCGTTGGGCGCAGGCTGCGCTGAGCACAGCGATGACCGGAGACGCCAGTTACACCCTTCAGACGGTCGTTGCACCGACACTGTCCGACGGCCAGCTCGCTGGCGTGGCGACCCCGCCCCAGAGCGGGACACCGGACAGCAATCTGCCCGATGGGGTGGCGGCGTTGGCTCTGGAGGTGACCGGCGGCGAGGTTACCCAGCTGGGTCGGGCCAGAGCTATCGAGCGTTACCTCACCAAGAACGGGTACTTCGCCCGTGACGAGAGCCCGGACGCCCGGCCCGGCCATCATGCCGACCGGCTGGCCCGCATGTTGGCGGCCGAAGAGATGGTCGGCGACGACGAACAGTACGCAGTGCTGATGGCGTTGATGCTGCACAGCCTCGGCCTACCGGCCCGGGTGGTGATGGGTGCCTACCCAACCCAGGACGCCGGCGACGGGCAGTCGAGCCTCACCGGCGACGACGTCCGCGCCTGGGTCGAGGTGCCCTTCGAAGGTGCCGGCTGGGCCGTCTTCGACCCCACGCCGCCCCGGGATCAAGTGCCCCAGACGCGAGTGCCCAAACCGAAGTCGGTGCCACGCCAGCAGGTGTTGCAGCCCCCTGCGCCGCCCGAGCCGCCGGTGGAGCTGCCGCCGGCGGTGACCGACGACCCCGCCGACGACCACCGTGACGACGTGCTGCAGATCCCGTGGGGCATCCTTGGGGCCGGTCTGGGCGGCCTGATCCTGCTGCTGGGCCCGTTCGCGGCGATCATCTGGCTAAAGGCGCGGCGGACGCGGCGCCGGCGCACCGACTCCGACCCGGTCGCCGCCGTGGCGGGCGCCTGGGATGAGTTCGTCGACCACGCTGTGGACGCCGGGGCGACGGTGCCGGACTCGCTCACCCGCCGGGAGGCAGCCCTACTGCTGGCCGGCGACCCAGCCGCACTCGAAGCCAGCTGGGAGCCTAGCGGGGTCGCGCTGCCGCCGGTCGCCGGACTGGCGCGGCAGGCGGACACTGCGTCCTTCGCTCCCGAGCCGATCGGCCCACAGCAAGTGGCCAACGCGTGGCAGCAGACCGCCGAACTCGAGTCTTCGCTGGCCGTCGGTGTTGGCCGGTGGACGCTGCTGCGCCGTCGGCTGTCGCTGCGCTCGGTGCGCCGCCGGTACCGCGCCCGCAGAGCGGCACAGCGTCCTGGGCGTCGCAGATGAATCGGTCGGCAACCCCGCCACCCACGTTGGCCGGGTTCACCTGGCTGCGAGAACTCGGCACCGGCGGCTTCGCCGACGTGCACCTGTACCGGCAGCACTCGCCGTCCCGCGAGGTCGCGATCAAGGTACTTCGGACGGTGGGCGACGGCGACGGTGCCGCGGCGCTGGCCCGCGAGGCCGACGCCCTGGTGGCGGTCGCCGGGCACCCGTCGGTGGTCACGTTGCACGGGGTGGGGCAGGCACCAGATGGCCGGGCCTATTTGGTCTTCGAGTACTGCCCGATCGCCGATCTGGCCGCGCAGGTACGCCGGCAGCCGATGCCGGTCGCCCAGGCGCTCGAGACGATGGTGCAGTTGTGTTCGGCGGCCGAGACGCTGCACCGGCAGGGCTTGGTGCACCGCGACATCAAGCCGGGCAACATCATGGTCACCCATTGGTCTCGTCCGGTGCTGGCCGACTTCGGGGCGACCCTGCCGGTCGGGACCCATCAGGCCGAGGGCGGCGAGTTCTCACCTTTGTGGGCACCGCCCGAGCAGCAGCAGGTCGGCGGTCTGGTGCACCCCACCCTCGACGTCTACGCGCTGGCCGCCACGGCGTGGACGCTGCTCGCCGGCCACAGCCCCTTCGAAGACCCCGGCGGCGACAACACCATCCCGGCGGTGGTGGGCCGCGTCCGCTCCGGACGGCTGCCGGAGCTTGGCCGGCCCGACGTGCCCCCCACTCTGGCGGCGGTGCTGCGGATGGCGCTGGCACCTGAGGCGGGCGTCCGGACCCCGTCGGCACTGGCGCTGGCCGAGGCGCTGCGCGAGGTGCAAACCGAACTGAAGCTCACCCCGACACCGCTGGTGGTCCGCGATCAGCCAACCGACGCCCGGCCCGGCCCAACCCTCCTGGCACGCATGTCCGGCCCCGACGACGCCGACCCCGAGGCGACCTTGCCTCCGGGGGCGGCGCCGTTCACCTGGCGGCCGCCCCGCGACGCGCCAACCAAGCGTGGCATCCGGCCCTGGGTGGCCGCACTGCTGGTGGCGGTAGCCGTACTGGCCACCGTGGGTGGGGTGTCGGCGGCGTTGTTGGGCGGCGGGCTCACGGTGCGTCCGGTGACCCCGGCCACCACCACCAAGCCCCAGGACCCGATCGCCGCGCCGCCGGCGCCGACCACCGATGTGGTGGGCAAGCTCAGCGACGGCCGGGTCTACTGGACCTGGCAGCCGACCAAGCAGTCAGACATGCACTATGCGGTGACGCTGCGGCGTCCGGATCGGGAAGACCTCACACGTGAGGTGGCGCTCAGCTCCCTGGACGTCGAAGCGGTGCCGGGACGCAACTGCGCGAGGGTGGTCGTGGTCGGCCCGGACGGCCGCGAGTCGGCGGCAGCGGAGGGCTGCGTCGATGTGCCGTGATCGGCCCGCTCAAGGCCCGGGGCCGACCACGTACAGTTGGCCCATGAGTGGGGACGACCTGGACCACGCGCGGCCCAACAAGTTGGTCGCTGCCATCATGAGCCTGTTTGCCGCCCCTCGCCTGAACATGCAGGAGGACTACCAGAAGGTCAGGCGCTTCCAGCGTCTGCTGGCCGGCCCGACCGGCCGCTACCAGGTGCTCGACCGGGTGATCCTCGCCGACGACGAATCCCACGAGATCCCGGTGCGGGTGCTGCTGCCCGCCGAACGGCGCCACCAGGACGTTCTGCTGTTCCTGCACGGTGGCGGCTGGGTCACCGGTGACATCGAGAGCTACACCCCCGCATGCTCGGCGCTGGCCGACGCCACCGGACGAGTGGTGCTGTCGGTCGACTACCGTCTGGCACCCGAGCACCCGTTCCCGGCCGGCTTCGACGACTGCTTCCGCGTGGCCGAGGTGCTCCTGCGCGAGCCGGGGCTGCTCGACCTGGAAGATGCGTCCCAGATAACCCTGATCGGCGACTCCGCCGGCGGCAATCTCGCGGCAGCTGTCTGCCTGGGTCTGCGCGACCTTGGGCTGCCGTTGCCCGGCCGCCAAGTGCTGCTCTATCCGGCGACCTGGCCCGATCACGACCCCCAGACCTCGCCGTTCGATTCGGTCCGCCAGTTCGGTACCGGCCTGCGGCTGACCGCGCTCGAGGTGCAGGACTACATGACCCTCTACGAGCCCTCCCCCGAGGCCCGCGTCGACCCGCGGATCGCGCCGCTGCTGGCCGACGATCTGTCGGGGCAGCCGACCACGCTGGTCGTGACAGCCGAGTTCGACCTGCTGCGCGACGAGGGGGAGGCCTACGGGCAGGCGCTGGAGGCCGCCGGCAACGCCGTCCGGATCGAGCGGATCGACGGGGCCTACCATGGCTTCCTCACCCTGCCCAGGTTCGCCGCCCCGGTCGTCCGGCTGCATGGGCTGATCAACGACTTCCTCGGTTCGGCACCGGAGGTGGCACGACCGTGAGCAGACGCACCTGGGTGCGGCTCGACAACGCGTCCAACATCTTCCTGGCGGCCATGAGTTCAGTCGACTCCAAGGTCTTCCGGCTCTCAGCCGAGATGGCCGAAGAGGTCGACCCGGAACTGCTACAGCAGGCCCTCGACCGGGTCTTCGACCAGTACGTGCTCTACCACTCCGTGTTGCGGCGAGGCATCTTCTGGTACTACCTGGAAGAGAGCGACCTGCGCCCACGAGTCGTGCCCGACCGCCGGCCGCTCTGCGACCACCTCTACCACTTCGATCGCCGCGAACTGCTCTTCCGAGTGGTCTACCACCGCAACCGCATCGCTCTTGAGGTCTTCCATGCGCTGTCCGACGGGACCGGCGCCATGCACGTCTTCCGCGACCTGGTCGCCGAGTACGTCATGGCGTGCCATCCCGACGACTTCGCCGACCGTCCCAAGTCGGCGCCCGTCGAACATGGCCTTGAGCGCGACAGCTTCACCCGTTACTTCAGGCAAGACCGAACCGACGAGTTCGCCGAGGCGGCTCGGTCGGCGTCCCTGGAGGCGGGCAGTCGCACCGGGCGAATCCCCGACGAGCATGTCCGACGGGCACCGCCCATCGTCAGCCGGGGCAGACGCCGGATTCACCGGGTGCGTGGCAGGAAGGCGCCGGACCACCGCACCCGCGCGGTCGAACTCGACATGCCCGCCGAACCTGTGCTGCAGCTGGCAAGGCAGGCCGGTGTCTCGGTGACCATCTTCCTGACTGCCCTGTTCCTGCAGTCCATCCGGGAGGTCGACGAGCGCGCCCGGGACGCCACCATGGCGATCTCGCTGCCGGTGGACCTGCGCCAGCGCTTCCCCTCGAATTCGACCCGGAACTTCTTCGCCACCACCAGGCTCGAGTATGACTTCGGTGCCGACGACGAGTCCCTGCCCACGGTCTGCCGCTCACTGAACGAGCAACTGCGGGCCCAGACCACGCCCGAAGCGTTGGAGGCGAAGCTGGTGAAGCTGATTGGCTTCGAGCTGAACCCGGCGATCAGGCTGCTGCCTCGTCCGCTGAAAGACGTGATCCTGGGCGGTATCAACCGGTTCAACAATCGCAGCCTTACCGTGGCGATCTCGAATCTGGGCCGGGCCGGCTTCCCGGACGCGGTCGACAGCCACGTCGGGGCGGTCTTCCTGATGGTCTCAGCGGCGCGTCCCCAGTTCTGCATGATCAGCCACGCAGGCCGACTGACGCTGACCTTCACCTCACCGTTCGTCGAACTGGATATCCAGCGGGCCTTCGTCCGAGCCCTGACCGGCAAGGGCGTCCCGGTGGGCGTCTCGGTCTCCCGGGTGACGGTGGACGAGTCTGCGGGAGACCGGTCATGAGCAGGTGCTCACGCTGCGACATCGAGGTCCGCGGCGACTGGATCGACTGCCCGCTGTGTGGGGCCGGCCTCAGGTCGGTGACCGAGCCGACCCCAGCTCCCTGGCCGGACGTGCCGCCCCGGTTCGACGTGGGTCAATTGCTGCGCGTGCTGCTGCTGGTTTCGGTGCTGATCGTCGTCAGCGGGCTGCTGGCGCTGCGGCTCTTCTTCCCCGGGCCGTTCGAAGGCTTGCGCCTGTTGGTGTTCGCACTGGCCGCGCTTTGGCTGGTCACGATCACGGCAGTGCGCAAACGCCGCAACATCGCCAAGTCCATCGTCTACCTGGTCGTGATCGCCTGCCTGCTCAGCGTCTACGGCGACTACCTGGACGGCTGGTCTGGCTGGTCGACCACCTATGTGATCCCGATCACCTGCAGCTCCTCGACGGTGGCACTGCTGATCGCCGCCCGGATCGCCCGCATGAGGCCGGGTGACTACGTCGTCTACTGGTGGTTGACGATCCTGATTGGCGTGGTGCCCGGCCTGTTCATCGCCCTCGGCTGGGTCACCAACCCGTTGCCGTCGTGGATCTCGGTCGGCTTGAGCTTCCTGATGCTGATCATCATGCCGCTGTTCCGGGGTGCCGAGATCCAGCACGAGTTGAAGAAGCGCCTGACCGTCTGAGCTGCGGTCAGGCGACCAGAACCACCGGGCAACGTGCCACGGCCAGCACGCGGTCGAGCAGGCCGGGTGTCGGGGTGATCAACGGCAACGCGACCACCAGCAGCCGCGGGGTCGGGCCACCGACCAGGTCGGCCAGACCGAGCGACATGACGGTCTCCGGATGCGTACCGGCGAACCGGCCGGCCGCCGCCCACGCGCGTTGCTGTTCGGGTGAGTCCTGCTCGGTCGACGCCAGCACTGCGACTGTCGTCCGACCGGGGACGGGCGCCACCCAGCCGACCGCGTGCTGCACTGCGCTGCGGGGTGGTTCCAGCAGCACCTGCTCGCCGACTGCGGCCCGGCGGGCCTCACGGATCGGATCGCCACGCGTCACCGTGAACGACCACGTCACCCCGACCCCGCCCGCCACCTGCGCCACAATGGTCCGCACCTCACCGGCCCGCCGCGCCAGCTGGCGGCGCAGCGCCTCGGTGTCGGCCGGGCGGATCGTCCCGGACGCGACGCCCACTTCTTGACTGAACGGCAGCGACCCCCAACGCAGCAGATCGGCATCCTCCACGAAGACGGCCGCCAGGTCCGCGTCCAACGCCCGCGCCAGCGCGGCACCCTCGTCCAGCAGTCGGCGAGCGTCCACGGCGGCGCGTGGCGCGAGGACGACGCGCAGCGTCCGGTGGTTCATGGCCGGCCCTGCGGGGGGGGGGTGGGCGGGACGACTGGTTCGCGCGGTGGTGCTGGCGGTCCTGGCGTGGGCGGCTCGGGTGCGGGCGGCTCGGGTGCGGGCGGCTCGGGCGCCGGAGGTTCGGGCACCGGCCCCGCCGGTCCGGGTGTGGCCGCAGCGGGCCGTTCGAGGTCGCCCACCTGCTTCAGGTACGCCAGACGCTTGGTGGACAGTTGCTCCAGGCGTTCGGCGACCAGGGCATTGGCGGCGTCCGGGTCGAGACCCGACAGCACACCCAACGCCTCGTCCACGCTAGCCACGGCGTAGACGTTGAAGCGTCCGGCGGCGACCGCCTCAACCACGTCACTGCGCAGCATCAGGTGCCGCACGTTCGCGGCCGGGATGACCACTCCTTGTTCCCCGGTGAGCCCGCGGGTCACGCAGATGTCGAAGAAGCCCTCGATCTTCTCGTTGACCGCCCCGATGGGCAACGCCCGCCCGTGCTGGTCGACTGCACCGGTCACCGCCAGGCCCTGGCGCAGCGGGAAACCGCCCAACGACGACAGCAACGCGCACAGCTCGCCGATGGACGCCGAGTCGCCGTCCACCGATCCGTAGGTCTGCTCGAAGACCAAGGTTGCCGAAAGTGACGGCGGACGCTCCGGCGAATAGCGGGTGGCCAGCAGCGACGCCAGGATGAGCACACCCTTGGAGTGGATCGGCCCGGACAGCGCCACCTCACGTTGGATGTCGACCACGCCGGCGTCGCCCATCCGGGTGTTCGCGGTGATTCGGGTGGGGAACGCGAACGCCTGGTCGGCTGACATGCTGACTGACAGGCCGTTCACCTGCCCGGTCACCTCGCCGCTGGTGGAGATGTGCAGATCACCACGCCTGATGGCGTCGTGGACGCGTTCGCGGACGCGTCCCGAGCGAGCGCGCCGGGCGTCGATGGCGCCCTGGACGTGCTGACCGGTGATGGCGACCGCCTGTTCGCCCCGCGCCCGGTAGTCAGACTCGTGGAGCAGGTCGGTCAACTCCTCAAGATGGGCGGACATCCGCTGGGCGTCACCCGCCCAGCGAGCGGCCTCCTCAATGGTCCGGGCCACTGCCGCGCGCTCCAACGGCAGCCAGCCCTCACGGCCGCCGATGGTGGCGATGAGTTGCGCGTAGAGCGCCTCCAGTTCCGGGGTACGGTCGACCTCGTCCTCGAAATCGGCCGGCACCCGGAAGAGCTCACCGAACTCGCGGTCGTAGGCGACCAGTAGGTAATACAACGCCCGATCGCCGAGTAGGAAGACCTTGATATCCAACGGGATCGGCTCCGGCTCCAGGGCGGCGGTGCTGATCACGCCGTACGCCTGCCCGATCGACTCGGTGCGGATCTCGCCGGTGCGCAGGGCGCGTTTCAGGCCGTCCCAGGCGTACGGCTGGGTGAGCAGCCGCTGGGCGTCCAGCAGCAGGTAGCCGCCGTTGGCGCGGTGCAGGGCACCCGGCTTGATCTGGTTGTGGTCGGTGACCAGCGTCCCGAACCGGGCCACATACTCGATGCGGCCGAGCAGGTTCGGGTAGGTGGGGTTGTCCTCCGATTCGATCGGCGCACCGACGCAGCCGTCACAGTCGCCGATCACGACATTGACGTCGTAGCGGCTGAAGAACTGTTCCTGGTCGATGGTCAACGGATTGGGCTCGGCGTCCGGGCTGCGCCGGAACTGGTCGAGGTGTTCCAGTACATCGGCCTGCAGTTGCTGGAGCCAGTCGAGCACGGTGGGCAGTTCGGCGCAGTCACGACGCAAGTCGTCGACCAGGGCGGCGACGGTCGTCTGGCACATGTCACGGCCGAGATCCTTGATGCTGCCACGCTTGGTTTTCTGCAGCTGCTGCACCTGACGGATTACTTTCTGCAGGCGTTCCTGCAGCGTCTTCATGCTGGACTCGATGCGGGCCTTCTCTTCGGGGGACAGCTGCGTGAACTGTTCGTTGGTCATCACCTCCCCGTTCACCACCGGGGCCAGCGAGAACCCCATCGGAGTCTGGATGAGTGCGATCTGCTGGGCCGCCGCGTCGGCACCGAGCGACTCGAACGCTTGGTGCTGCTGCTCGGTGATCTCGGTGTCGATCTGCTCGGCACGATTGCGGTACTCGTCGCTCTCGAACAGGGCCGCGATGGACGCGCGCGCGTCTTCCTTGAATCGGCGGACTTCGTCGCGGAAGCCGACACCCACCCCGTGCGGCAACCGCAGCGCCCGGGGGCGGTGCTGCTGGGCGAAGTTCTGCACGTACACCCAGTCGTCGGGCAGCCGCTCGGCATCTGCGCGGGCCCGGACGAGGTCCATGACCAGGGTGTGCTTGCCGACGCCGGGCGGGCCGAGCACGAAGACGTTGTAGCCGGGGGCCCGCAGGCCGACGCCGAACTTGACTGCGTCGCGTGCGCGTTCTTGACCGGGTACGCCGATGTCGGCACCCAAGCCGGGCAGGTCAGCCGTGGTGGTGAACTGCACGGCCTCAAGGGTGCAGGGTGTGCGGAGCGACTCCGCAGCCAAAGGCGGGACGGAAGCCATGTTCAATTCTCCTCCCGGCCACGGCCGATTACCAGAGTCCCCCGGTCAATCGCCCGCCTGGCGACACGGAGGGTTGGGCCACTTTCGTTTCACGTGAAACACGATGGGCCTCCCGTCCCCAATCGTGCACCGGAGTCGCCGCTGCGAACCGCTGAGGCTTCGCAGCCGACGAGGCAGGCCTAGGGCTTCAGTGTCGCCAGCCAAATCAGCGCGACCGATTCACCCGCGGTGTCGCGGGCAAATCGGTCGCGCTGTTACCCGGGCGCCGAGCGCGCGTCCGATGCCAACACGGACTTCGTGGACATCGAGCACCGCCGCCCCTTCGACCAATGGTGGATGCGGTTGCGGCCAGCAATGCGGGCGGTGGCCGACGAGCCCCAGGAGGCGCAGTGATCGGCTGGGGAATCATCGGCGTGGGCGACGTCACCGAGGTCAAGGCCAATGCAGCGATTTTCGACGCCCCCGGTTCGCGGCTGGTGCACGTCATGCGGCGAACCGCCGATGCCGCCCGTGACTACGCCGAACGTCACCGGGTGCCACGCTGGAGCAGCGACGCCCAAGAACTGATCGACGATCCGCAAGTGAGCGTGGTCTATGTGGCGACGCCCACTTCTGCCCGTGGCGACCAGGGGCGCAGCTTCGAAGTGGTCGATCCCCCGCACGTGCACGGCCCCTTGGTGGCCTCGATCATCAATGAGCTGCAGGAGCGCGGCCGCTGCCTGGGCACCGGCGAGTCTGCGCTCCGATCGGCCCGGACGATCGACGTGATTCTCGGCTGAGGAGTCAGAGCCTCGCCGTGACGCGCTCGGGGATCTCCACAATTCCCTGATCTGGGTACAGCCACCGCTTCGGTAACCGCTTTCCAGGAGCATTTCGAGTCGTGGCTACGCGCTGTTCAGGGATTCCGGGGTCCGATTTTGCTCGCCGACTCGCCCTGCGGTGGTCCACACGACCGACCATACGGCGACGTCAACCGCGGAAGTCGTCCGGGTCGACGGAGTCGAGGAACTCGGTGAACTCCTCGATCTGGGTCTCCTCGTCCTGCGCCTCCGAGAGCTGGTTCTCGGACACCCCGGCCTCGCGCAGCACTTCTTCAGCGATGTAGATGGGGGCCTCGGTGCGCATGGCCAGCGCGATCGAGTCGGACGGGCGCGCGTCCACCACTTGGATGCCGCTCGGGGTTTCCAGGGTGATCTCGGCGAAGAAGGTACCCTCCTCAAGCTTGGTCACCGCGACCTGCAGGACCGTCGCGCCCAGGACGTCCAACAGCCGCACCATCAGGTCGTACGACATCGGCCGGGACGTGGTGGCGCCTTCGACCGCCAGCATGATGGCGCTCGCCTCCTGGGCTCCGATCCAGATCGGCAAGACCTTGGTCGGGGCCTGTTGGGGGAACTTGGGCTTCAGGATCACCACAGGCTGCCCTCGGGAGTCCACCGCCATGCTGGCAAGATCGACTTGGATCACGGTATTCGCCTCCTCGGTTCAGCTCCACACCCCGCCCGGGGCGAAGACCTCGTCCACCAGTTCGCCGAACCAGCCGATTTCGCGGGCCACGTCGAGCACGGTGTACCGCGAGCGATAGTACATCGCGCGCGGGAACGTCTCCTGCACCGCCTGCGGGGTCAGCCCGATGTCCTCCGGCCGCGATGGCGCACCTGCCGCGACCAGCATCCGCTGTAGCTGTTTCGCCGGCATCAGCTGCGCCTCCAGCCGCTGCTTGGTCTGCGGCCAGGTGCTGACCAGGCGTCCGAGGCGGGCCCGCAACCCTTCGGCGTCGACGTACTTCTCCCGCGTCTCGTTCAGGCCTTTGTCGATCAGCGGGCCGGACATGGTCTTGGCGATGTCGGCGGCGACCTCATCCCACGACGGCCACGAGGAGACCACTGCGTCCAGGTCCAACGCCGCGACGTCGCGCACCAGGAAGCGCTCGTAGAAGGCCGTCATGGCCAACGTGCCGATCGCCACCTTGAAACCGTGACTGAGCGGCGGGTCAAGTTCTGCGCCGAGGTGGTCGAGTTCCCAGAGGTGACTGAAGTAATGCTCGGCACCGGACGCCGGACGGGTACCACGGGCGACCTGCATCGCCAGCCCCGACAGCACCAGCCCGTTGCACAGGCCGGCGTAGGCCTCGGGGACGCCGGCGGCGAGCTCGTCGGGACGAGACAGCGCCTCCTTCACCCCACCCTGGACGAGTTCCCAAGCCAACGGTTCGATCGGGTCGACCCCCACCACGTCGGCGAGGATCCAGTCCGCGCCGGCCGGGATCTTCGCCGACAGGTCACCGTAGCCGGAGGCCGCCATCGGGGCCGGCGCGGCGGCGGCGACGTCCAGGTCGAAGACGACCACCCGGGGCGCCGGGCAGGGCATGGTGATCTTCAACCCGCCGCGGGTCATCGGCGCGCCGAACCCGGTGTAGCCGTCCATCGAAGCCGCGGTGCCGACCACTGCATAGGGCTGGTCGAGCTCGCCCGAAGCCAGCTTCACCAGGTCGTTCAGGGTTCCGGAACCGATCGCAACGCCGACCGCACCGCTGCCGCGCAGCCGCTCGCGGATTTCCTCGGCGTGCTCGTAGGCGGCGTACAGGGTGGGGGTGCCGGGGAAGACCATCGGCTCCACCAGCTCCGCACCGGCGGCGCGCAGCGACTCCTGCACCGCCGCGCCGGCCGCCTGCCAGGTACGTTCGTCGGCCACCAACAACCCCGGCTTACCCTCGTCGACGAGCAGGTCGTTGATGATCCGACCGGAGTTCGCCAGCACCCCACGGCCAACCTCGACCACCCTGGTGGTCTCGGTGTGCTGGAGGGCCTTGCTCACGGCGTCGTCCATGGGTCTTCCTCTCGGTGCGTCGGCTCGGTCAGTCGGCGAGGTGGTTGTGAACGGTGTGCTGGATGTCCTTCAGCGCGGGATAGAGCTGGTGGTACTGCTCAACCCAGAACTTGTACTCCTGGTGCCGTGCGGCATCGGGGCGGTAGACGCGGGCCTCGTGCACCATCGCGTCGGCGGCCTCGTGCAGATCGGCGAAACGTCCGGCCGCGACCGCGCCCATCATGGCCGAACCGAGGGTGGGTCCGTCTTGGACCTCGGTGATGACGATGTCGACGCCGGTGACGTCGGCATGCATCTGCATCCAGGATGGGCTGGACAGGGCACCGCCGCAGGCGATGATCGAGTCCGGCTGCAGGCCGTGCTCACGCAGCGTCCGCAGGTTCGCCTCCAAGCCGTAGCAGGTGGCTTCCTGGATAGCGCGATAAAGGTGCTCGCGGCGGTGGTGCAGGTCGAGGCCGGTGAACGTGCCGCGCACCAAGGGGTCGCTGTAGGGACTGCGATTGCCCTGGAAGTACTCGGTGACCAGCAGACCCTCCGAGCCGGGCGGGAGGTCCTTGGACTGCTCGTTGAGTACGTCCCACGCGGACGGGCCGCCGTTCTTCGCCGCCTCTAGGAGATCTTGGGCCGCTGTCTGGAGGAACCAGCGCATCACCGAGCCGGTGGCCGACTGTGACGCCTCGACCGTGTACTGGCCCGGCAATAGCGCGTCGGTGTGGGCGCCGACCAGCCCGGGGGCGAAGATGGGTTCGGCGCTCTGGGCCAGCAGCGGGTTGCTGGA
>JAEAMF010001004.1_pt1 | contig 24647 bp, 27 predicted proteins | sample 8958721 | NCBI WGS metagenome assembly JAEAMF01 (sample SAMN16933255, study PRJNA681124) | bioreactor sludge metagenome | isolation source: anaerobic bioreactor treating anionic surfactant - SDBS | place: India: Bengaluru | collected 2019-02-28 | reverse complement strand
GGTATAGAAGAGGATGCCGCCTAGTGCTCAAACACAACATTTGACAATAGCTCTGAATCGTTATGGAAAAGGTTGCTCAACGAAGCGGTAACTCCATAGCTTTTCAGGTAGTTGCATATTTGATTATTTTTTTGCCAGCGCATTAATTCTTCTAAATGTTTCAAAACACCTACCATCCCCCTGTCCTGTTTCTAAAATCATTCTGTCGATCACAAATTCGAAGAAAAGAAGCTTTATTCAGTTGCGGTATCTGATTCAAGAAGGGAACGATGCCGGGATTGTCAATCCATCTTCTAAACCATTATATGATGCATATTTTCCGCGTACCGAATAGGGAAGTGTCCCTGCGATCACTTCCGCCGCGGGCAGGCTGCGAGCGCGGCCACGAACAGCAGCCAGGACAGCCCCTCGTTGCGCAGTTCCGAAAGCTGCACCGGCGACATGCCGTCCACCGCGATGCCGAAGAGCCGCACGCCGACCACGCACGCGTTGAAGATCACCAGCACCCACAGGCAATTGACCAGCCGGCCCGGCCGAATCAGTCCGTAGCCGGCATAGAGGGCCAGTCCCAGAAACAGGGCGCCCGGCCCGGCGCGAAGGAAATTGACCGATTCCGGCGACCCGGTGGCGCTGATGCCGAATCCGGCAATGTGCTGCAGGGGTGCGATGATGTAAAGGTACGCAAGAAAAAGGAAGATGAGCAGTGCGTAGATCGTGACGAGCCGCGCGAACCAGAGCCTGGCAGTGGGCATTTGTCCCCCCCTTTTTTATGTGTATTCAAGGTTTCTTGCAGGGGCGACCGGCCGGTCGCCCCTACAATTGCATAAAGGCATCGATTTCGATGTAATCGTTAATCCTTCCAATCCCGGATGCGGAACTGGCACTCTTTGCCGCCCTTGCCCATCATGGAGATGACTTCCCACCGGCCCCGCTTGTCGCGAAGCGCCACTTCCACATCATACCCGCAGATGAAATCGCAGGGGCTTTCGGATATGCCCATCCTCTTCGCCATGTCCAGGAACGGGCACTTGGTGAGATGTTCGTAATACACGTCCTCGCCGTTCTCCACCTCCTGATCAAAGGTGAGTTCAAATCCCAGCACGGGGAAGCTGATCATTTCCCGTTTCATCAGCTCGAGGATGGACAGTTTCCCGCCGGGGAAATTCTTTCTGATCCGCTTCATCCCCTCATCGTATAATTTTTTAAAGACCTCGGTTCCCTCCTTGTCTCCCAGAATTTTTTTCAGGTCCAGGTAGAGGTTGATTCGGTCGCTGGCGTATGCGGCGCGCACTCTCTGAAGCTGTTCCTCGGTGGATAACGGTTTTGCGTCTGTGGTTATTTTCGGCATACATCCTCCCGTCATGATGTGGCTCAGGCAGTTTCCTGAACCACGCTGTTTTAAGTAATCCCTCGTTCTGAGGGATTGACCTCATTTCCGCCCGCTCCCGGTCATCGGTGAAATGCCTTCAGCCCGGTTATGGAGATCAGGTCCTTATAGTTTTTGCTGAATCGGCTCCACATCCGGCGCATGTCCCGGTACCGCTGCAGCCAGTCGAGAATCAGCAAATCGAGGGACGCGGCATCCGACCAGTTGACGTCTTTCTTATAGCCCATGACCATGGAAACCCCGGTCGCCTCCACAAAGCGGTTCATGCGCGATGTCTCGATGTCGATGGTTTCGCAGCTTCCGAAATGCACCACCCATTTTGGGAAGCCCTCACCCATGTATGATGCAAGGCTTTCGATTTTGATGCGCGCTTCATCGAGGACGATCTGGCCGGGATGGCCGTGGAAGGAGAGGTATAAAATGCCGTACCCCGGTTTTTTCTTGAGCTTGTTGAGATTGTGCTTCAGCTCCGCCCTGGTGTCGCAGGTCAGGTAGATGAATTTGAGGTCGTGCAGGCGCGAAACCAGCTGGAGGATGGGCAGCACGCTGAGATGCGTCTCCATGCTGGGATCCCAGAGGGATTCAATGCATGCAATTTTCTTGGTGTAGCTTTTAACCCTGGCCATACTGCTGCGCCATACCCTTTCGGACCACTATGCTGGTGAGCCCTTCTTTTTACCAGCCGCCCTGAACTTTTCCAGCTTGGGGCGTATGACGGCGACGCTGTAGGGCGCGCCGGCATTGAGCCGGTAGTAGTTCTGGTGATAGCCCTCGGCCGGAAAAAAGTTCTTAAACGGGCTGATTTCGGTGACCACCGGATTGGGCCACCTGCCTGAGGCGTCAAGAGCGCGCTTGCCCTGTTCCGCCGCTTCCCGCTGCTTTTCGTCGTGATAGAAGATGACCGAACGGTACTGGGTGCCCACATCCGGGCCCTGGCGGTTGAGCGTGGTGGGATCATGCGCCTGAAAGAAAACCGTGAGCAGTTCCTGATAGGAAATCCTGGCGGGGTCGTAGGTGACCTGGCACACCTCGGCGTGACCGGTGGTCCCGGTGCACACCTCTTCGTAGCTCGGGTTATCCCGCGTTCCGCCGGCATATCCTGAAACAACCGAGTGAACGCCGTCAAAGCTCTGAAAGATGGCCTCAACGCACCAGAAACATCCTGCGCCGAACGTGGCCACCTCCCGGTGATCGGCCCGGTCCATAGGGGTTTCCTCCTGGGAATGCATGGTGCTCTATAGCTATATTGTTTCAGCGGGAAAGTCAAATCAATTGGGAGAGGAGTCTACAACAACAGGGGCATTTGCTGGAGGGGTCCTTCAAGACAGCGATGCAGCAATTCACGGGTGTGGAGGATGTCATCGGCTTTTTTAAGCTCGATTATCCACCAGTCGCAGGAGGAAACATCTTTCAGCAGCGTGATGCGCTCGTATATGTCTTCGATGCCCACCGGCGTCACATGCCCTTCTCCCTTGACTTCAGTATGGTATATGTGGGCGTTGATGATCCTCTGCCGGTTGGGCAGGAGGTAGCGCTCAAAAACCCGTCCCTGCGCATCGCGCGCGGCGCATGCCTGAGCGTGTCCGATATCCAGGGTCACTCCCGCCCCGCTCTGCTGCACCAGTTCATAAAAAAGCTCCGGTAGGCTGGTCCACTGTGACGCGAGATTTTCAAGGCAAACGGTGACCCCCCGGTCTGCCCCACGCCTGACCAGGGTGGCGAGATTCTGCACCGCCTGTTTGAAATCAAGCTCTTCTTCCGCAACCCTGCCGAATCCGGTATGCACGGTCATGTGGTTTCTCCCCGCCAGCGCTATCCGCTCCATGGTTTCGGTGAGCACTGCCAGGGAGTCGGCCGCCCGCTGCGCATCCGCGTACCCGACATCCACCCCGTGGAAGGGACAGTGGAAGCGAACCTCGAGATCTTCCAGGCGCTCCATGGTTGAGAGAAAATCCTGCCTCGACTGGTGTTGATCGATTGTCCAGTCGATTCCCTCAAAGCCGTGAGTCGCGGCAAAATCGAGGAGCCTCCCGGCGTCCTGATCGAACAGGTTGACGATGGCGATGCGCGGTTTCATATATCAATAATACCGCATCGGTTGCCCGGATGGCAAATAGGTAAATTCAATGTAGTGCGTGCGGGGCATAGAAGATGCCGATAGCCCGGGTTTTATTCAGCGTGGCGCAAGGACCATGAGGCGTTGGTCAACCGATATCCGCATGGAGAAAAGTCTTTTCAGGCCGGGCAACTTACGATATGATTGAACGCATCGGCCACACTGATCCGGGTGACGCATGCGATGCATACTTCTTGTACTTGATGGTCTCGGCGATAAGGGACACGCCTGTTTTGGCGGGAAGACGCCGCTCCAGGCGGCATACACGCCCAACCTTGACCGGCTTGCCTCGATGGGGATGAATGGCCTTTATCACACCTGTTTGCAGGGCATGGCCATGCCCAGTGAAATCGCCCATTTTCTCATGTTCGGCTATGAGCTGGATGAGTTTCCCGGCAGGGGGCTGCTTGAGGCGATGGGGGAGGGCATTGCCGTCAGGGATGATGAGGTGTACGTGCTTGCCCGACTCTGTTCGGTCAAGCGCAACAAGGATATGCTGCTGCTGCACCATGAAAGTCCCGATGTGGACGGACCAGCCTGCCGCGCGCTGCAGAAGGCCATCAGACAGTATCAGGAAGGGCCTGTTGCCATAGAATTTGTTCCCACCCGGGGTATCCTGGGCATCCTCCGATTAAGCGGGTCTGTCTCAGCGCAGATTACTGATTCCAACCCCATGGCGGAGGGAAGGCCGCTGATGGAGATCCTGCCCTTCGCCGATTGTCCAGACCGGACACAAGCCCAGGCAACCGCTGGGGCGATGAATGGGTACCTGACGTGGTGCTACCGCACCCTTTCCCGGCATCCCCGCAACGTGGATCGGTCACGCAGGGGGCTGCTGCCGGCAAACGCCGTGGGAACGCAAAGGCCGGGGATGAAAAGACCGCTGCGACCGTTCAGGGAAAAGTGGGGTCTTCGCCCCCTGTCCATATCATCGGGTCCCGTGTACCATGGCTTATCTTCCCTCTTACGCATAAGGAATCAGCCGATGGCTGAGATGGCGGATCCGGAAGAGGACCTGCGCCGTCGGCTGCGTCTGGCCAAAAAGGCCTCCGGCTATGACTTTATTCACGTTCACACCAAGGCCCCCGATGAAGCGTCGCACACCAAGAACCCCGAGCACAAGAAGGCGGTCATCGAGTCGCTTGACCGGGCGCTTGCGTACGCCCTTGATGAATTGGCCGCCGATGATGAGGTGCTCTTGGTGGTGACTGCCGATCACTCAACCGCCAGCACCGGCGCCATGATTCACTCGGGTGAGACGGTTCCGCTCACCTTCGTGGGAAAATACGCGCGGCGCGATGCGGTGAGCTCATTTGATGAAGTCAGTTGTGCGGCCGGCGGCCTCGGGCAGGTGCGGGGAAAGGAGCTTATGTATCTGATTCTCAATATGCTGGACCGGGGAAAGCTCTGGGGCACCATGGATTCACCGGTCAACCAGCCGTTCGTTCCGGGAAAATACAAGGCATTGCGCATTCGATAAGGTATTGCGTCATTGATTCGTTTATTCATAGGTGGCTCATGGGGAGGGGGCTATAAAAGCCCTCTCCCCATGAGCCGCAAAACCTCCCTGACCGCAGGGAATTTGCGCTGCAAAGCAACCTTTACTGCGTAAAGAAGTGTGGGACGCACTACACAAGGTGGTCTATGGATCCGAGGATCATTGCGATCATATGCAATAAGCCCGAGCTCATCGCCGACCTGCCGCACTGGATGTTGCCCGAGGCAATGGAGCGGGAATTGCGGGAGACGGAAGGCCTGGCCATAGGAGAGATCGCGGGCCGGGACAGCATTGCAGCCGTCTTGGAAGCGGTGAAGCAAGGGAATCTGCAGGCGCTGCTGCCCACGGTCGCTTATACCGGCACCGAGTTCGGGGACTGGGAGGCGCTCTTTGGCAAAATCGAGCGGCTGGCCGCAAGCCTGGAAGGGCAGGGGATAAAGGTGTTTCATCCGGTGGTGCTGGGTTCGCCCCGCTGGTGGCGGCATCTCTGCGGGCGATACGTCCCCTCTCTCTTTGCGCGGTTCGGGTTTTACTCCCCCTGTGCCAGCTGCCATCTTTACCTTCATGCGCTGAGGATACCGCTGGCGTTGCGGATCGGCTGCAGGATGATTATCGGCGGAGAACGGGAATCGCACCAGGGCACCATTAAAATCAACCAGACCGCCGTTGCCCTTGACGCCTATACATCGTTCGCCCGCTCATTCGGCATAGAGCTCCTCTTGCCCGTGCGGAACATACACGGCGACGACGACATTGCCGCAATTGTTGGAACGCAATGGCGGGAGAAGGATGAGCAACTGGAGTGCGTTTTGAGTAAGAACTACCGTGATGAGCAAGGGATGGTACGCTGCCGGGAAGATGCCCTTGCAAGATTTTTCAGCGAGTATGCCGTCGCGGAGGCGGAGCGCCTGATTCGGGAAGTTTTGGAGAAACGCTGAGATGCCGGGCGGGGCCCGGCATGATAGCCGAAGGGGCGTATGGCCATACGCCCTTAGTGCATTTTTTTACCAGCCTGCGGAAAGCCACTTTTTCAACAAGCCGTTAGTGGAGTATCCCGGAAATAAAGGTAATAAAAAGTCGTTGCGAGGAGTCCCGCGGGGGCGGATGACGAAGCAATCTCTTCGAATAAAAGCAACATGTTACACAGCATGATATTGCTTCGCGGAGTTTATCCTGAGCGTACGCGAAGGGTTCGCAACGACGGGGTATATGGTGCCCTCTTATGTAATGAACTTCTGGGACTCTCTGCTAGTACCGTCGGTATCCCCCCCGGGGTTTGCTCTTCTGCGGCTTGGCCTGATTCACCTTAATCGCCAGCCCCTTCAACTCTTTTCCATTGAGCCCGTTCATCGCGGCCTGTGCCTCCGCCCCGGAAGGCATCTCAACGAATCCGAAACCCTTTGATTCACCGGTGTATCTGTCCTTGATTATTTTAACCGAGCTCACTTCTCCGAAGGGTTCAAAGGCCTGCTGCAGCTCGCCTTCAGACACATTAAGCGCCAGGTTGCCCACGTACAAATTCATCTTGATCTCCTTGCATGATAAGGTTTGGTGCGAATTGGTTGCGTATCCCCGCAGCGCCGGCGGTGTGGCGGTGTGGAACGGGGTGAAAGGGTGCTGACGGTGAAACACCTTGAACGACGGAACACACCCTCATTTCGATAGCACGGGAAACAAAATGAAGAGGAGGTGTGGTATCAAAATGCGGATCAAGGGTGACAAGAAAAACATCGCCTTGCTTGCGGCCCCGGCAAGCAATCTTCCTTTGTGGCGGGCACATGACCGGGATATGGGTTGTACAGAACGTGCTGTGACGCTATTCTTATAATGAAAACGGCGGTTTGTCAAATGGTATTTCCCGCGGCGCCGCCGGCGCAGGCGCGCTTCCGGAAGAGCGGCAGCCGTTCAGGCAAGCGCTTCGTGAACCAGATCAATGATGTCGCACACGCGGATGCGGCTGTTTAGGTTTTTTGCCGCGGCATCAAGATTCATCTCGCAGAACGGGCAGGCGGTCACCAGGATCCCGGCGCCGGCTGCCGCCGCCGAATCGATGGCGGCTTGGCCGATTTGTAAGGCAAGCACGCCCGACTCGAACACCCGCATCCCGCCCCCGGCCCCACAGCAGATGGTGTTCTCACGGGTGGCGGTGCGTTCCAGCAGGGTGACCCCGGGCAGCGCCTTGAGAATTTCCCGCGGGTCGTCATAAATGCCCTGATATCGTCCCAGGTGGCAGGGGTCGTGGTAGGCTGCTGTGAGCGTTGCCGTTTTCTTCAGGACCAGCTTCTTCTCTCGAATCAGCTTGGGCAGGAGTTCCACGAGGTGGATCACCTTCGGTTCCAGTTTGGTGGGTGCGTCGGCATACTCTTTTTTAAGCGTGCTAGAACAGCCCGCACAGAGGGTGACGATGGTGGTGCAGCCGAGTCGGTTGAAAAGGCTGATGTTCTCGTCCCGCATGGCGCCGGCAAGGGCCGGGTCGCCGATTCTTTTCTGAACGCTGCCGCAGCAGGGTTCATCCTTTCCCAGGATGGCAAAGTCAACGCCCGCCTTTTGCAGTATCTCAGCGGTTTTTATTGCCCGCTCCGACAGCGCCGGGCTGGACGCCATGGTGCAGCCGATAAAAAGAAGCACCGGGGCGGGTTCCTGCAGGGCATGCTTGAGTCCCATCCGGTGCGCCCACTTTTCCCGGGCCGTCCGGGGGAGTCCCCAGGGATTGTTATACTGGCGGGTGGCCTGCAGCACCCCCTGGTAGGCAGGGTCAATCCACTCGGGATGGTTCTGCAAAAAATCGGCACGCATGGCCTGCACAATGGCGGTGGTGTCAACCAGGGCCTCGCCGGTGTCCTGATTGAGGCTGCCGCACTGGGTCATGCAATTGGAACAGAGGGTGCAGCTGAACAGCACCTCGGACAATTCTTTCGATGGTTCTATCTTTCCCTCCAGCAGCCCTTGAGCGATAACCGTCTTGCCCCGGGCGTAAAAATGGTCGAACCCGGCGGTTGATTCCCTGACCGGACATATGTAGGGAACGGAGGCATTTACCTTGTTGCCGCACATCCCGCACCGCCGGCAGTTGTACAGCGTCCGGCTCAGGTTTGCAAGGTGGCGCATTTTCTCTTTGCTCATGGGTGGTTGTCCTTTTTTATGTCCTTGCCGCTAGATCCAGAGGCCGGGATTTAGAATGCCGTGCGGATCCAGGGTTTTCTTGATGGTTTGATACAATGATCTGAATCCGGGCGACCAGTAGGCGGCGTTCAGGTTGCTCATCACGCCCTGGTTATACACATCGATGAAACCGAGGTCGTGGGTAAAGCGCTGGAAGTCGTAGATCATGGTTCTGATGAACCGCTCAAGCTCCGGATCATCGGAATCCCTGAAGAATGCGTCCACCTCGCCGCTGAGGTAGCACTGGTCGGCCGGCGTGAAAAACTCGAAGCGGGCGACACATTCAAATCCTTTGTGCGCCGCCTCATCGACCCGCTTCTCCCGCCATTCGATGAGCCGGGGGTACACGTCCTGGAAACCGGCGCGGGGCATGTTAAACGGGAGCCAGGCGGCGCGGCCCAGGCCGTTGAAGAAACTGAGGCCGAACATTTCCATGCCCCCCTCGCCCTCACCGGATCGTGACATGGCCTCCGACATGGCCTCGAGTGCGGGATTCCTCCCGGCTTTCATGGCTGCCGCCAGCGCGTCAAACGCATCCCGTTTGGCCTCCATCTCCGGGATGGTATGTCCCTGCATGATGGCCAGCGCGGTAAATTTACCTCCGGAACCCGCCCCGGGCATGAATATGTCCATGGCCGCCGGGCCGAAGACCAGCAGGGGATCGAAGGGGTGGGGCGTCACCCGCTTGACGTGACGCAGCACCAGTTCCAGGGCCTGATCCAGCGTGTCCAGCTCGACAATGGAGGCGCGGGTAATATGCGGAAGGCCGAGCAGCCGGATGGTGGCCTCGGTTTTAATGCCGAACGACCCGCCGTCACCGACAAAAAGGCCGGTGAAATCGGGTCCGCCCAGGCTGCGGTTATAATAAAGCGTCTGGTTGATGTTGGTGCCCGGTCCGCCTCCGGTTTTAACAACGGCGCCGTCAGGCAGTACCACGGTGACGCTCATGAGTTCCGCTGATATGCCGGCTCCGCCCGCCGCACCCGACAGCCAGCCGCCAAGGGAGACCGTATGCACCGGGGCGGATGGGGTGAAAATAAAGAACCCGGCCTGGTTGCAGGCCTGCTGCAGCTTGCCCATGATAATTCCTGCCTGGGCGGAAACCGTCATGTTCTGCCGGTTCAGGGCAAGGATCCGGTTCATCCGGGTCATGTCAATGAGCAGGTTGGATCCGGGAGAGCCTTTGGGCTGGCCGTAAATACTTGAGCCGCCGCCCCTGACCACGACCGGGATGCGCTGCCGGTGCGCCAGAGCCATTATGTTCGACACCTCTTCCGTCGACCCGGGGCGCACCACCGTTTCCGCCTCGGTTCCGCCGAACACGCTGGTATCTCGCGTGTAGGCAAAGGTGGCATACCGGCCGGTGGTTACATATGCCTCGCCGACAATGTCACGCACGGCCGCCGCGATTTTTTCTGAATGCATCGGAGCCTCGCAAAAATAAATAATCAATTATATTAAGTGGTTATCGTTTAGCTCAGTGATGACAGCAGTGCTTCGGATAGAATCCATGAATATCTGCTCCTGCTGCCGGATCATGAAGTGAGCCGCCTGATTGTTGGATACACAACTATATCTAAAAACACATGACATGTCAATTATTTGATTTGCCGAGGGTGGGGGAGCGACCGCTGCGTCGCATACAACCGGGCGCGGGAAAGACAATCGATGCAGGCCGGCCCGACTTGGAGGGTGGGTGGCGGTGGTTGACCGGCGTGGCCGGAACTGCGGATCAGGGCAGGTGATTATCGCTTAAGTGACGGTTTTTGTTTCCCCGCAGGTGCAGTTCGGTAAGTGTTTGCGCGAGGTAGTCGAAGGCCTCGTCCGGATGGTTGCTGAAGTGGATGAGATTGAGGTCCTCAGAAGCTATGGCCCCTTTCTTGACCAGCGCATCAAAATTGATCACCTCATTCCAGTAGTCAGTGCCGTAGACCACCACCGGCATGGGCTTGTGTGACCTTTTGGTCTGCATCAGGGTGAGCACCTCGAACAGCTCATCCAGTGTGCCGAAGCCGCCGGGGAAAATCACCAGGGCCTTGGCCAGGTACACGAACCAGAACTTGCGCATGAAGAAGTAGTGAAATTCAAAGCTCAAGTCGGTGGTGACGAAGGGATTGGGGGACTGTTCCATGGGCAGGGTGATATTGAGGCCGATGGACTGTCCGTTGGCCTCGCTTGCCCCCCGGTTTGCCGCCTCCATGATGCCCGGCCCGCCGCCGGTGCAGATGATAAAGCGCTTCTTCCCCCTGCCCAGGCCCTTGGACCATTCGGTGAGCGTGCGTGAGAGCGTCACCGCGTCATCATAATAGCGAGACATGACCAGCTCGTGGTTGAGCCCGGCGAGTTGTGCGCGGTTTTCCTCCGATGCCTGTTGCGCATGGTTCTTCAGCCGCTCCATGTCGTGCTTGACCGCCGCTGAAGAGCGGAAGCGGGCGGAGCCGAAGAAGACGATGGTGTCGTCGATGCCGTGGTCATGGAACCGGTTGAGCGGCTCGAGGTATTCCGCCATCATGCGTATGATGCGCGCATCGGGGCTGTTTAAGAATTTTTGATTTTTATATGCCTTGATTGCCTTGGTTCCCTGGCCGGGGGTGTTTGCCATGGAAGCTCCTTGCAGCAGCGTGTATCAGGGGGATATTCTCTCGTCGGCACAATCCGCCCGCGAGCTTAGTACAAAAAAGCGCCGATGCTGCCGGCACATGTGCTGTGGGATGGGCGACCCCCGTCAGTGCATCTGGTTTAGCGCGTTGACCCGAGAAATTGCAGCAACGCGGCGCAGAGAGGGGAGGGCGTTTGCTTCCTGTCCTGGACGATGAAGAAGGTGCGCTGAAAATGCGCCTTCTGAATGGCAATTTTCCTGAAGCTCCCCAGCTTCAGCTCCTCCTCGACCGCGCGCTCGGAGATGAGGGATATGCCCAGCCCCGCTTTTATTGCCTGCTTGACCGCGGTGGTGCTTCCCACCTCGGCGATGACCTGCAGGCCGTCCGCGGCAATCCCGCGCTCATGCAGGTGCTTTTCCATGTTCAGGCGCGTTCCCGATCCCGCCTCGCGCATGATGAACGGCTCCTGGTTCAGTTCCTCCAGGGCAATGGATGCCCGCTTCCACCAGCGGTGTCCTTGCGGCACCACCAGTATCAGCTCATCCTCGACAAATGCCTTGAACTGCAGGCGGGGATTGACCAGTTTGGCCCCGACGATGCCCAGCTCGATTTTCCTGGCCAGCAGCTCGTCAATGATTTCACCGGTATCTCCGATGCGAATGGTGATCCGGATGTCCGGATACAGACTTTTGAATTGTCCCAGCTGCTGCGGCAGAATGTACTCCCCCGGGATGGTGCTTGCCCCCAGGACCAGGTCCCCGCTTTTCTTGCCCATCAACAGGTCCAGCGCCTGCTTCGCCTTGCCCCGCAGCGCGGTAATCTGCTTGGCGTAGCCGTACAGCATCTCGCCGGCCCTGGTCATGGCAACCTCCTTCCCCAGGCGGTCAAAGAGCCTGGCGCCGAGGTAGCTCTCCAGCGCGCAGATGTGCTGGCTGACCGTGGGCTGGGTGAGATACATGCGCTGGGCGGCCTTGGAGAAGCTTTTCAGTTCCGCAACCTGTACAAAGATTTCACATTGATGGATGTCGAGCATGGCTGTCCGCTTGCGTCAATAGAAGGGGTTTTGCAAGAGACACTAGTGAAAATAACCACGGAAGTCAAGCTATTAAAGAAAGTGGCGCCGCCTCAACGCCGCACCGTGCCCGCTGGTTCCGCAGCGGCGGCGGGGATGAAAAAAATAAGCTAAATAAATCTTGACAGGGCAATACGGCTGTGCTAGGAATCTGAATGAACCATCATTCATTTTGCGTCTGTTTTAAATTTCTGTTTATAATCATAGTGATATGAAGAACAACCATGCACGCAGCGAGGACAAGCATCAGCGGATCATAGGCGCGGCGCTCAGGGTGTTTGCCCGGAAGGGCTTCTTCAATTCCAAGGTTTCCGAGATTGCCCAGGAAGCGGGCGTTGCCGACGGCACCATTTATCTTTACTTCAAGAACAAGGATGACATTCTCATTTCCGTGTTTGAAACGGAGATGAAGTCGATGATCAACACCATGAAGAAAGAGCTGAGCAAGTGCCACGACCCCCTGGAAAAAATAAAAATGTTTGCCTTCCAGCATCTCAATATGATAACCGAGAACCAGGAGTGGGCGGAGGTGGCCCAGGTGGAATTGCGGCAGAGCAGCAAGTTCATGCGGGAATACGTCAAGGATAACCTGGCGGCATACCTCGATATATTCGCCGGCATCATACGCGAGGGCCAGGAGAAGGGGATGATCAAGGCCAGCATTAATACCGGCATCGTCAAACGGGCCTTTTTCGGCGCGCTGGATGAAATGGGCCGGTACTGGGTTCTCTCCCGGGCCAAGCGTTACAGCATTGAAGAATCGGCAAAACAGATAAGCGATATTTTTATCAACGGGGTCGTGCATAATTAAACGGCAGCACCTTTATTAATCAGGATATGAGGAGGTTGATCTGATGGACATTATCGTGTGCATGAAGCAGGTACCGGATTCCGAGGCCCAGATCAGGGTCAGGCCCGACGGCAAGGGCATTGTCGACAGCGATATTAAATTTGTCATGAACCCCTATGATGAGTTTGGGGTTGAGGAAGCACTCAAGCTCAAGGAAAAATTCGGCGGCACGGTCACCCTGGTCTGCCTCGGCCCGGCGCGGTGCGTTGAGGCGATCCGGACCGGCCTGGCAATGGGCGCCGACAAGGCCGTCCACCTGGATGACCCGGCGTTTGACGGGGGAGACGCAATCAGCACAGCCAAGGCCCTGGCCGCGGCCATCAAAGGGCTGCCCCATGATCTCATCTTCTGCGGGAAGCAGGCCATTGATGATGACTCGTCGGCGGTGGGACCGGTCCTCGCCGAAATCCTCGGCATTCCCCAGGTGAGCCTGGTGGTCAAGGTTGAGCTTGCCGAGGACCGGAAGTCGGCAAAGGTAAACCGGCAAATCCTGGGCGGTGAGGAGATCCTGCAGGTTCCCCTGCCGGCAGTGCTGAATGCCCAGAAGGGTTTGAATGAACCGCGCTACGCATCGCTGCCCGGCATCATGAAGGCCAAGAAAAAAGAGATAAAGAGCGTGAAGGTTGCCGACCTGGGCATCGCCGCCGACAGCATCGGAGCAGCCGGGGCACGGACCACGATTCTGCACATGTCCGCTCCGCCCCAGCGGCAGGCGGGTAAAATCATTCCCGGCGAAACCCCCGAAGAGAAGGCCCCGGTACTTGCAAAACTGCTGCGGGAAGAGGCTAAAATAATCTGATTATTTCCCTTGTATGCTGAAAGGAGCACGATATGGCTAAAGGAATCTGGGTTTTTGCGGAACGGTCTGATGGAACACTGAGGAAGGTCGCCTTCGAGATGGTAAGCGAGGCGAGGAAAATGGCCGACAAGCTCGGCGAAGAACTCTGCGTGGTGGTCCTCGGCGACGCGGTGGAAGCGGCGACCAAGGATTGCGGCCCTTACGGGGCGGACAAGGTGTATGTCGTGGAAAGCCCGCTGCTTAAGGATTATACCACGGAAGGGTATGCCAAGGCGCTGGTTGACCTGGTCAAACAGCATCAGCCGTCGATTCTGCTGGGAGGCGCAACCGTCATCGGCAAGGATCTTTTCCCCCGGGTGGCCGCCCGGCTGGATACGGGGCTGGCGGTGGACTGCACCGAGATCAAGCTGGCGGAGGGCAACCAGTTTGTGGTGAAACGGCCCATGTGCGCCGGCAAGGTCTATGCGGATATCGCATTTTCAGATGCAACGCCCAAGATGGCTACCATCCGGCCCAACGTGCTCATCCCCGCCCAGCCGGACGCATCACGCAAGGCCGAGGTGGTGAAGGTCGCCCCGGCGCTTACCGCAGATGACATCAAGTGCAAGATTGTCGAGCAGATCAAGGTGGCGGGCGAGAAGGTCGACCTGACCGAAGCGGAAGTGATCATTTCCGGTGGACGCGGCATGAAAGGCCCCGAGAATTTTGCCATCCTGGAAGACATGGCGGCGGTGCTCAACGCGACGGTGGGCGCCTCCCGTGCGGCGGTTGATGCGGGCTGGAGAGCCCAGTCCGATCAGGTCGGTCAGACCGGCAAGGTTGTATCACCCAACCTGTACATTGCCTGCGGCATATCGGGGGCCATTCAGCACTTTGCCGGTATGGGCACATCAAAGTATATTGTGGCCATCAACAAGGATCCCGAGGCGGTGATCTTCGGCAAGTGCGACTATGGGATCTGCGATGACCTGTTCAAGGTCGTACCCAAACTGACGGAAGAGCTGAAGAAGCTGCGGCAGGAGTAATGTCCGGCAGGGGATGTGCTGCCGTTGTGATGCATGGACGAATTCCGGTAGATCCGTATGAATACATCCGCTTCATCCCTCTCTCGAAGGGGAGAGGGATGGACGCGGTATGATCGCGGCAGAATACCGGATGGTTTCTTGTTGCACCTGGTGCCGGCGCGTTGCGGTTTTGGGCTGCATCCGCGAAAACCGGCGAAGCGTCATTGTGACCTGGTCTCACACTGAAAAGGGCCTGTAATGTTTTCCCTGCTTGATCTGATACTCGTACTTATCGCCCTGGTCATATTCGGCTACGGGGTGTATAACCATGTGCGCCTCTGGCTGGCGGGACAGCCGGAGCACCGCGGGGTTTCTTTAGGCAAGGGAATATGGTTTGCGCTCCGCTACGGATTGTTTCAGCGGTACTTTTTGAAAGAATCCTACCCCGGGATCATGCATCTTTTAATGGTGGTAGGGTTTTGCATACCCCTGGCGGTCGTCATCGTGACCCAGTGGCCTTTCACCCTGCCGCTGACCTTCGGCAATGTGTTTGCCTTCCTGCTGGATATCATCGGGCTGGCCGCGCTCACCGGCTGCTGCCTGGCCATCATCAGGCGCTATATCATCAAGCCGACCCGGCTGGACAACACCCGTGATGATGCGCTGGCGCTCATCCTGGTGACCTCGATTTTTTTCCTGGGGTTTGTCATCGAAGGCTTCCGCATCGCCATCACCCAGCCTCACAACGCCCTCTGGAACCCGGTCGGACTGTTCGCCGCGCGGGCGCTCTCGATCCTGGGCGTCGGCAGCGGCACGGGATCGGTGTTCCTGCATCATCTGATCTGGAGGATTCACTTTTTCCTGGTTCTGGCGTTCTTCGCCTACCTGCCTTACTCCAAGCTGTTTCATATCATAAGCGCAACCCTGAATACCATCCTGCGGTCAACCGGTCCCAAGGCGGTGCTTGCCCCCATAACCGATTTTGAAACCCGGGAAACTTACGGCGTAACCACCATCCCCGAGTTCACCTGGAAGCAGCTGCTGGACCTTGATGCCTGCACCAGGTGCGGACGATGCCAGGACCGCTGTCCGGCGTATCTGACCGAAAAGCCGCTCTCGCCGAAGAAGCTGATACAGGACCTGAAAACGCACCTGCAGAAGGAGCGCCCCATCCTGCTGGGCAACGGCAAGGAGAAGGAAGCGCAGGCGCTGACGCCGATCATGGGCAATGCCGTTACCGATGATGAGCTCTGGTCATGCACCAGCTGCATGTCCTGCATGGAGCAGTGCCCGGTGTTCATCGAGCAGGTGCCCAAGGTGGTGGACCTGCGGCGGTACCTGGTGATGATGGAGAGCAGCTTTCCCCCGGAGGTGGCCGGCGTTTTCAAGAACATGGAGGTAAACAGCAATCCCTGGGGCATCGGCCTGTCCAAGCGGGGAGACTGGGCAAAGGCGCTGGGAGTGAAGATTTTGTCCGAGGCCGAAGACAAGGATATAGAGGTGCTCTATTATGTGGGCTGCTCCGGCTCCTTTGATGACCGCAACAAGCGGGTGGCGACGGCGTTTGTCCAGATCCTGCAGGCGGCGGGGGTGCGCTTCGGCATCCTGGGCGCGGAAGAGAAGTGCTGCGGTGATTCCGCCCGCCGGATGGGAAATGAATATCTCTTCCAGCAGCTGGCGCAGGAAAACATTGCCGCCATGCAGCAGTATGGCGTGAAAACGGTGGTGACCACCTGTCCCCACGGCTATAATATCATCAAGAACGAATATCCGCAGCTGGGCGGCGTTTTCCAGGTCTATCACCACACCGAATTCATTGCCCGGCTGGTGGCTGAAGGCAGGCTCAAGCTCGCCAATCCGGTCAATCAGAAGGTGACCTTTCACGATTCCTGCTACATCGGGCGGTACAACAGCATTTATGATCAGCCGCGCACGGTGATGGCGGCCATTCCCGGCATCACCCTCCATGAGATGGAGCGGAACCGCGAACGGAGCTTCTGCTGCGGCGCCGGCGGCGGCCGCATGTGGATGGAGGAGCACCTGGGAACGAGAATCAACCACAGCCGCTTTGAAGACGCAGTGAAAACCAAGGCGGACATGATCGGCACCGCCTGCCCCTTCTGCCTGACCATGCTTGAAGACGCGACCAAGGACAAGGAGATGGAGGAATCCATCAAGGTGCGCGATGTGACCGAGGTTGTCCTGGAGTCGCTGCACAAGGAAGAAAATACACAACCCAGCGCTTAACGGGAATCATGCTATGTTTGAACTAATCGGGCGTTCGCTCAGCGGCAGTTATGTTCACCGGGTTGCATTTGCGGTTGCGCTTGCACTGATGTTCTCGCTCACCGATCCCGCTTCATCCCCGGCGTACGAAAACAAGGAGTGCCTGGCCTGTCACCGGGATTACGGACGGGATGCGGACCGGCTCCCGGAAGCGGTTTCCAAGCTGTATGTGGATGAGGCGGTGTGGGAGAAGGATGTGCACTTTGAGGTGGCCGGGCTGACCTGCGGCGATTGCCACGCCGATGCCAAGCCGGAAACCCACCCGGCGGAGGGGCTGCAAAAGGTAAACTGCGCCGAGTGCCACGAGGAGCAGGCGGAAAGCTATTACAAGACATCCCACTGGACCGCGGACGTTCCGGAAGGCAAACAGAAGCCGGACTGCGCCGACTGTCATACCCCCCACGCCATGCTGTCCCGGGAAAACCCCGCATCATCGCTTTACAAGGGCAACATCAAGGCGACCTGCCTATCCTGTCATACGGATATGCAATCAACCTTCAGCCTGTCGAGCAAGCTCCTGCTCTTCCGGATTTCCGCCCACCGCAAGTCCGACCTGGCCAACCCCTTTGACCGCACCGAATGCATTAATTGCCACTATACCACGGCGGTGGGGCACGGCGCTAATCCGATGACCGAGACGCAATGCGGGCAGTGCCATGTCCAGGGAGCCGGGGCGGAAAAGGCGGTTTTTGGTCCCTTTCACCTCGGCCCGTCGCTCACGGAGCGGCCGCTGATCACGCTGGTTGAGGTGATTAATATACTTATTATCCTTGCGCTGATCGCTTCGCTGGTTGTCTGGCTGGCCAGGGGATTCGCGAAGCCGCGGGAACATACACCAGCACAGGAATAGGGAGGTTAGAAAGAGACTGTGTCATACCGGAGCCATACCATTCGCCTGGTGATGATTATCGTTGCGTTGGTGGCGGTCTTTGCCCTGGTGCGGTCCTTGCTGATTCCGGCATCCTTCGGCACCTACGGGCACTACCGGGGAGACAACCTGGCTGAGCAGACGGCCATGCCCCTGGTGCACATGGAATCGGCGTTTTGCCGGGAGTGCCACCTGGACCAGCACACCGGCTGGCAGGGAGGCAACCACCGCGCGGTCAATTGCGAAGTCTGCCACGGTCACTGGGAGATCCACAACGGCAACCTCAAGACCATGGCCGCGGTGAAGAGCAATGATGCATGTCTGCTGTGCCATCAGGCCCTGACCGGACGGCCGGCGAGCGTCAAGCAGATTGCGAGCTTCGACAGCCACCGCGCCGAGAAGGCGGAAGCAAAGCAGGATGCGCAGACCTGTGTGGACTGCCATAACCCCCATACCACCGTATCAGAATAGCGCGCAGGGTGCGGTGCGGCGGATGCAACGCAGGACAATATGAAAAACATGGACCGACGAAATTTTCTTAAAGCAAGCGGAAAGCTGTGTGCCGGCGGATTGCTGGTGTACACGGCGGAACTTCTCCTGCCCCGGCCCGGGCGACCGTCCAAGGGACCCGCCTACGACTGGGAAAAGCATTTCTACGGCTTTGTGGTGGACACCACCCTCTGCATCGGCTGCGGAAAGTGCGTCAAGGCCTGCAAGGCGGAAAACGGCGTTCCCGACGGTTTCTACCGGACCTGGGTTGAGCGCTACCGCATCACCGAGCATGAGGAGGTGCTGGTGGATTCGCCCCATGGCGCCCTGGACGGCTTCAAGGAGATCGAATCCCCCGCCAAGGTGGTGAAGTCATTTTTTGTCCCCAAGCTGTGCAACCAGTGCTCGAAGCCCAACTGCGTCCAGGTATGCCCGGTGGGCGCAACCTATCAGACAAAAGACGGCGTGGTGCTGGTTGACGACAAATACTGCGTGGGATGCAGCTACTGCGTGCAGGCCTGCCCCTACGGGGCGCGCTACATCGATCACCGCGGCCGGGGGGTGGCCGACAAGTGCACCTGGTGCTATCACCGCCTGGTGAAGGGCTTGTCCCCGGCCTGCGTCCTGGCCTGCCCGGTCGGCGCGCGCAAGATCGGCGACCTGCGCGATCCGGCAAGCGAGGTAAGCACCATTCTCAGGGAAAAGCGGGTGAATGTCCTTAAGCCGGAGATCGGCAATGAGCCGAGGGCCTACTATCTGGGGCTGGACAAGGAGGTTCGATAGATGCACGAAATAGCAACCCAGGGGTTCGCATATCCCAATGAGCTGCACGTGGCCTGGAGCGTGATGATCGCCCTCTACCCGTACATCACCGGTCTGGTTGCCGGCGCCTTTATCGTTTCCTCCCTCTATCACGTGTTCGGCGACAAGGACCTGAAGCCGGTGGGCAACATGGCGCTGGTCGCCGCCCTCTGCTTCATCATGTTTTGCATGACCCCGCTGCTCTTTCATCTCGGGCAGCCGTTCCGCTGCTTCAACATCATGTTCACCCCCAACCTCATGTCGGCCATGTCCATCTTCGGCTATATCTGCTTCTTTTACATGGGCATCCTGCTGGTGGAGATATGGCTGGTCTTCCGGGAGGACATTGTCAATCGGTCAAAGGAGGGGTTTATCGTCAAGCGGTGGTTCTATGCGCTGCTGGCGCTGGGTGTGACCGAGATGACCGATGAATCGCGCGCCCTGGACAAAAGAATCATCGGGATTCTTGCCGCGGTGGGAATTCCCTCGGCCTGCATACTCCACGGCTATGTGGGATTCATCTTCGGCGCGGTCAAATCGAACCCCTGGTGGTCGACGCCGCTGATGCCGCTGATCTTCCTCCTGTCGGCCATCGTGTCGGGGATCGCGGTTCTGATTCTCATGTACATGATCGCCATGAAGCTTACCAAAAGGGCGGTCAGCGTTGCCTGCATCCAGTCGCTCTGCAAGTACTTCTGGGGCTTCCTCATCGTGGATGTCACCCTGGAAGGGCTGGAAGTGCTCACCATGGGCTACGAGGGAGAGGAATCCTGGGGCATCCTGTCGCAGCTCATGACCGGGAAGCTGGCGCTGAGCTATATCTGGATACAGGGCCTGATCGGCTCGCTGGTGCCGCTGGTGCTTCTGGGCATTGTCACCCTGCGGCCGCTCAAGGATCGCACCAAGGTGCTGTTTGCCACCGTCTCCGCGGGGCTGATTCTGATCCAGGTATTCGCCATGCGCTGGAACGTGGTCATCGGCGGCCAGCTCTTTTCCAAAAGCCTGCGCGGATTCACCGACTATAATCTTCCCCTGCTGGGCAAGGAAGGGCTGCTGATGTCGCTCATTCTCTTTTCCCTTCCCTTTATCACCTTTTATATTTGCACCCTGATCTTCCCCATCTTCAAGGATTCGGGTGAAGTCAAGGCCGGCAGCTGATGGCATCGCTTTATCTTTCATCTTGACAAACAGGAGAGACTTTTTTATAGATGTAAGCAGGAATAAACCTTCTCTCCATTCACAGCTGTCATGACACATGACCATGTAAAATGTAATACACGACTCACAACCGACTGAAAGGACAAACCGGCGCATGCACAGTTTGTCCTTATTTTTTTATAACATTCTCTCACCTAAAAGGAGGTTCATTATGAAAGGAGTAAAGGTTTTGAAAACCGGGTTAGCAGTTTTGATGTTATGCGGCCTGTTCTCTGCCGCACCGGCCATGGCGGCGGGCGAGTCGGTAACGTTTGCCTCCAACATCGGGGGATCCGCCCGGCACGGTATCATCTCGGGCACTTACCTGTACAGCCTCATCGGCAGCAAGCTCTATATTTATAATGTGAGCGATATAGCCAACCCGGCGCCGGTGGGCAGTTTGCCCCTGCCCGGCCAGGCCAGAAGAGCTGCCATAAACGGCGACGAGCTGTATATTGCCTGCAGCGAGGGCGGCCTGGTTGTGGTTGACGTGAGCGACCCGGCAAACCCGCAGCAGTTAAGTGAATCAACGTTCGACGCCGGCGGGGAAATCACTAATACCTTTGATGTGGAAATCCACTTCCCCCTGGCCTATGTCGCCGATTATAACGGTTTCTTCATCCTTGACATCACCAACCCCTCCGCTCCCACCCTTCGCGGCGCATACACCGCGTTTGAATCCGAGAATCCCCATCTCTACGGCGTGCATGTAGCCGGCGACTACGCGTACGTGTGCTGTGAGTTTGACGGCCTGTACATCTTCAACATAGCCAACCCGGCGGCCATTGCCGTTGAATCCCATTATTCCGGTTCACCCGCAAACAACCTGAGCAACCAGTATTACGACAGCACCCGTGAAGGGAAATACCTCTACCTGGCTGCCGGCGGCAGCGGTTTTGCCATCCTTGATGTGAGTGATGCTCAAAACCCCGCGTTTGTTTCAGTGATCAACGAGGATTTGGAGGGCGATACCTACGGCGGCATTCTCGGCCTGGTAAAAAAAGGCAATTTCGTGTATCCGTTTTCCGAGTTTTACGACCAGCCGCAGATTGATGTGACCGACCCGGAAAATCCCGTTCAAACCGCTGTATTTGATGTGGGAGGAAACCACAGCCTGGGTATCAGCCTGGACGGTAATTATATGACCCTGGCCAACTCAACCTTCGGCATACGCATCTTTGATCTGTCCGCCAACACCCTCAACCAGGTCGGCTACGTGCGGACCATCGGCCGCGTTATGGACTGCGAGGGCAAAGGAAATTATGCTTTCGTCGCCGCCGCGCAGAACGGCCTGCAGGTGCTGGACATGACCGATCCGGCGGCGCCCGCGGTTGCCGCGTCCTTTGCGCTGATGGGATATGCCAACGGGCTTGCCATTGACGGCGATACGGCATATATTGCCCAGCTCACCGAAGAAGGGGCCAGCGGCGGGCTGCTGGAGATAGTGGATATTTCCAATCCGCTTGCCCCGGCTTCAATCGGTTCGGTAGAGCTTGACGGTGAGCCCAATGATGTGACCGTGCAAGACGGCATTGCCTATGTCGCCGCACAGACCGAAGGGATTTTTCTGGTGGACGTGTCGAATCCGGCAAGCCCGTCGGTGATGACCAGCTATAATTCCGGCGGCTCCTGCCTCGCGTCTACCCTGTGGGGCCAGTATATTATAGGCGCCGACGGCCCTTCCGGCATGTTTATGCTGAAGCCGGACGGAACCACGCTGCATAAAGTGGCCGGCGTGCTTGACCTCGGGGTGGTGCAGGACATTGCCGCGTGGGACACGGCGCTTTTCCTCCCCGGCACGGTTGCTGAAAAAGGTCTTGCCATTTATGACCTGACCCAGCCCTACGCGCCGGGACCCCTCGCCCAGATTGAAAGCGTGACCGACAGGGGCCAGGCTGGCCAGATAAAGGCGGTGGCGCTTGCGGACAGCTATCTCATGGTCGCTGACTCGGTGGGCGGCCTCCGGCTGTTTAACATTGCAATTCTTGCCAGCCCGGTGGAGCTTGCGCGCACGTTGCGCAGCATCCACGGCGACCCGGTGCGGGTGACCTATAACCGTGAGCAGGGACTGGCATATGTTCCTTCACAGATAATCGGGTTGTATATTTATGATGTGGTACTGCCGGAGCCTGCAGCGGTTAATCTTGAAGGGCGCTGGATCGGCACCGGAACTGCGGATGGATCGGTCATCGGCATATCCGCGGAGCTGAACCAGGCCCAGAACCTGCTTGCCGGCACGGTAACGTTTTATATGGGCAGGACAACCGAAGACGCAACCGTCGCTACCACGGTTACCGATGTAACCACCATTGCCGATGTCATTACCGGCGTGGTTCCTGACGGGATTTCTCTCACTGATGTCCAGATGACCTACGCCGGGATACGGGGATACGGCGATGTGAGCGACATGACGGCGGTGCTCGATGATGCGGTGACCGCCCAGCTTGCCGCCACCTCAAAGCCGATGGAAAAGATCGGACTGAGCCTGGCCCAGCCGTCCATTAAGAGGGCGCTTGCGGCGGAGGATTTGAGCCGCCAGCTGACCGATCTTGCCTTTGCCGAGCTCTTCCTTTCGCTCACCCCGATGGGCGGCGCTGTCGCTCCGGCTGCTGCCTACCTGAACGAGGCGGCGGTGCAGGAATCCTACGTCGCCCAGGCCATTGCCCAGAACCAGGTTGATGATATCTGCTCCGATTATGAACGTCAGCTGACACGTCACGATAATCGCGGAGACCGGGCCATGGCTGCAGCGGTAAAACGAAAAGGAGCGGCGGCGCTGACCGCGCTGGGCAGGGCAAATCGCCAGTATGAAGCGGTATCGGCAGCCTACCTGGAAAACAAGCCCAACTGCCCGGAGTGGGGCATTGCCACCTTCGACGGCTATTATGAAGGAACCGTCAACTTCCTCGGCATCATCAGCGGGATTTTCAAGGTATGTGCCCAGGAGGATGAGGCGGGCGCTATTACCGGCGATGTGTTCATAGAGATAGAGGCGTCGGGTGAATACATGGGCGGGCCCATCAGTGAGGCGACCAACAGCACCGCCACCGGCATCAGCGTGATTAACGGCGTCTTCACCGTCCAGATAGGCGACCTTGAGGTCCCGATTTTAATCCAGGAATGGAAGTACGATCCCGCCGCCGATACCTGGATTGGGAAGATTTACGTCGAGGCGCAGAAGACCACCGGCAACATCACCCTCAAGCGTGCAGCCGATGTCTGCCCCGACGGCTGGAATAATCCACCGATGTAGGAGGAGTTCCCAGGGTTAGTACAGTAGCATGAAGTTTATTTAGAGGCCGGACCAGGCTGTTTGCCGTGGTCCGGCTTTTTTATTTGCTTTACTTCCTGAGGGGAAATGAGTTTTAATCGCGCTTGACATCAATTATAGTTTAACTATAATCTTTACATATGGGTTCCAGCATACTGAATTAATTAGAGATACTATGAATTGTAAGCACTTAATTTTTACAGGGCATGCCATGCGGCAGATGTTCGAACGCCGGATAGGGCAGGATGAGGTAAGAAAGGTTATTGACTATGGAGAAGTGATCTTCGAATATCCGGAGGATAAACCATTTCCCAGCATGTTGATGCTCGGTCTTATTGGGGACAGACCTCTGCATATAGTTGTATCCTATAATGCCGCGGAGCAAACAGGTTATATTATTACTGCCTATGAACCTGATAAAAAGATTTGGAGCAAGGATTTTAAAAGGAGAATATAGTTATGCAATGTGTCATTTGTAAAAACGGAAATACGGCTCCCGGTGTAGTCAACGCCGTGCTCCAGCGACATGGGTGCACAATAATTTTTAAAGATGTTCCGGCTGATGTCTGCACAAACTGCGGGGAGTATTATCTTAATGAGGAGGTTTCTAACGAGATCCTTCTTAGATCAGAAACTGCAATCAGAAATGGGGCAGAGGTAGAAATTCTAAGATATGCTGCCTAACGGCATCTGTTTGAAGAGTAGGTTCGGTAGGAGCGGCTTTGAGCCGCGAATATATCGCGCATGAATGCGTCCCTACCGAAAATTCAAATATCTTTGACTAGCTTTGAAACCTCAAATCACTTTCTCGATTCCTAATGGCGTGGTATTTTTAATCACGCTATTTTTTTCTGGTTTATATAAAGCAGATGCATGTTAACAGACAACGTACAGATAGTGATTCATTTCAGGTAGCGCTTCTGCACTTGTGCTGCGATTCACAGTTTAAATCTCCATCCGTGGATAGCGTATTGCTTTCTTCTGCCAGGTTTATTATTTCCCTATTCACCTAAGTCCCGCATTGTTATAAACTATGAATTCCGTCGGGAGGATAATAATGAGAAATACACACCTGTGCCCAATCCACCACCAATTGCCGATGCAAAGACTTCTGCCAAACTATATGATGGTAAAAAAATATGTAGTACGTAACCTAAAACAAGAACAAAAACGAATGATTTAATAAACCAGGAAGAGCTATTGTCAAATGTTGTGTTTGAGCACTAGGCGGCATCCTCTTCTATACC
>JAEAMF010001002.1_pt1 | contig 24704 bp, 18 predicted proteins | sample 8958721 | NCBI WGS metagenome assembly JAEAMF01 (sample SAMN16933255, study PRJNA681124) | bioreactor sludge metagenome | isolation source: anaerobic bioreactor treating anionic surfactant - SDBS | place: India: Bengaluru | collected 2019-02-28 | reverse complement strand
CCTGATGGGGGCTTTCAACAGCGTGCGGGCGACGATGGCGCCTATCGCCACGGCAAGCGGATATATTCCCATAGCAACTCTTGTTCCTCTCACAATGTCCTGGTTCGGAGTGGATGAGAGCCAGAAGGTGGTTTTCCTGGCCATGGCATTCGGCATCTTCCTGCTGCCAATGATCGTGCGCGCAATCGACTCGGTCCCGGAGGTCTACCTGCGCACAGCCTACACGCTGGGCGCAACACGCTGGCACATCATCCGGCGGATCCTTGTTCCAGTGGCACTGCCCGACATCTGGCATTCGATGCGCCTGGCCTTCGGCGTCGGATGGTCCTACCTGGTGCTTGCCGAAGTCATTGTGAAAGCCGGCGGTTTGGGAGACCTGATCGACACCGCGCGCCGGCGTTCCATGTCCGGCAGAGTCTATCTGGCTATAGTCACCATCACCATAATCGCCTGGATTGCCGATCTGTTGTGGGGACGTCTGGGCAACCTGTTGTTTCCATATCGGCGGAGCCGAACGTGACCACGATGCCCGAGACTGTACCGATCCTTGAATTGCGCAACGTCAGTGTTCGTTTCGGCACATTCACCGCCTTACACGAAATCTCATTCCGTATTCTCGACAATCCGGACAGAGGGGAATTCATTACCATCATCGGCCCGTCCGGATGCGGGAAAAGCACCCTGTTGAACCTGGTAGCCGGTTTCCTTAAGCCAACAGAAGGGGAAGTGCTTGTCAGGAGCGAGGCGGTGCAGGGGCCGGGCCGCGACCGGGGCATGATCTTTCAGCAATACAGCTCCTTTCCCCATCTTACGGTCCTCGAAAACGTGATGTTCGGGCTTGAGATCAACAAACTCGAGGCCGGCAAATCGGAACGCCACAGCCGGGCCGAAAGCGTCCTGGAACAGGTAGCACTCACGGATCATATGCATAAATACCCGCATCAGCTCTCGGGCGGACAGCAGCAAAGAGTCGCAATTGCCCGATCGCTGGTTATGGAGCCGCAAATCCTGCTGATGGACGAGCCGTTCTCCGCGCTTGACGAACCGACGCGGCTCGAAATGCAGGAATTGATCGTTCAACTCTGGCACCGGATCAAGCCCACAATCCTTTGTATAACGCATAATGTAACGGAGGCGGTGTATCTGGGAGAAAGAGTGTGGATTTTTTCCCACGCGCCGGGCCAAATTGCTTATGATATCGGTGAAATGATCCCCAATTCCATCGGCATTCCTCCGCTGGCGGCGCAGGAACAGGCAGATTTCAAGAATGCCGTGTATGCTGTCACGGAGGCTTTTCGACGCGTATCGGAAAATTGATTTATTGGCAATACTATAGGGAGAAATTGTGAATTCCGGCGCTTGGGAATATGTTCGCGAAGCTTTCAACGCAAGACCGATAGGGATGTTTATCCCTCCCAATTGGATTGGCCTGGGAGCATTTGCGCTTCTTGGCGTGCTTAATCCCGGATTCTGGGTAATCGGTATTGGCGCGGAACTAGGGTATTTGTGGGTTCTGGGCAATAATCAACGATTCCGGCGGTTTGTCGATGCATCCAAACGGCTGCAGACGAATCAACAACTGCAGACGCGCGTCGAAACGCTTATCCGGAACCTGAGCAACGAGGACCAGCAGAGATACCGGTCTTTAGAATCGCGCTGCAAAATGCTCCTGGAGCAGCAGGCGCAGATACAGTCTCCGTCGCAGGGATTGCAGGTTCAGGGCGAGGGATTGGGACGTTTGCTCTGGGTATATTTGCGGCTTCTGGCCACGCGTCAGGCAATCAACCGGATCCTTCGCGGAGGAAGCGGTGCGCAAGACGAAACGGCGGGCCTCGACGAGCGGGTCGCCAATCTGCAATCGAGGCTCCAGGAACCGTTGCCTGAGGACTTGCGCAAAAGCATCACGGGGCAAATCGAAATATTGCAGCAGCGCCAGGCGCGCCGTCGTGAGGCAAAAGACAAATTGGCCTTTCTGGATTCCGAGCTTACCCGAATTCAGGAGCAGGTGGAACTCGTGCGCGAACAGGCGGTTTTGTCTGCGGATCCCGAAACGCTTTCGAAGCGGATCGACGAAGTTACCGCTACTCTGGGTGGGACGACGCAGTGGATCCGCGATCAGCAAAAGATTTACGGCGCAGTCGAGGATCTGATGTCGGAACCGCCGCCGGTTCAATTGACGGTCGACCAATAAAAAAAGCGAGAATCGGAAATGATCAAGGAATTACCCGCATGGGCGGAGGAGATGAGGGATCTCTTCAAATCAGGATCCGTATCCCAGTTCCTGCTGCACGGCAATGTGTTCGATACCGTAATCACTCCGGGAGTTCCCGAACCGAGACTGCTTTCGCTGAGTGCATTTCTTGATGACGTGATGTTCGAAAAGTATGAGGTCATTCTGCACTATGACCGGGGCAAAGGCATCCGGGCGACGCGGGGAGCGGACGATTGGGGAGAGTGGCTCAGACTGGCTCTGGGCGATCAGGCTTCCGGCATGGCGCAGCTTCGGGAACCGGGAGCCGCCATGGAGCTGATCGACCGTTATCTGCTCCGGACTTTAAACCTGCAGGCGTTGCGCGGAAGAGACAACGGGCCGCACAAGATCGCGGTCGTCATCGAGTACGCGGAGTTTGTCGTCCCGCGTGGCGATCCGCTGCAACTGGGAGGCGCGTTCAGCTCAAACGTCGTCAAAGTGCTCGGCTGGGCGAACGACCCGGCGATACTCCGTTCCGATATCGTTACCGTGCTGATTGCGGAAGGACTGCACGACCTGAACAGCCTTGCCGTGGAAAATCCGCACGCGGCAGCGCTGAATATTCCCCTGCCGAATGAGCGGGAGATGATGGAATACATGAATATGTTGTCCGAGGGAGCCCTTCCGGAACTTGGCTCAACGTGCGAAATCCCGCTGGACGCATTGAGCAGGAGACTGACCGGCTTGAGCCGTGTGGGCGCGCAGACCGTTCTGGCGCGCGCAATCAAAAACGAACAAACGATCACGTCCGCCTGGCTTACGCGCATGAAAAAGGAGAGGATCGAGAAGGAATGCCAGGGGCTGCTGGAGTTCCTGGAGTCTCCTTTTACCCTGGACAATCTGTCGGGATCGGAGAACGTGAAGGCCTGGCTGAGAGAAGACGCTTCCTTAATGAAAAACGGCATTTTCCACGCGCTGCCCATGGGATACCTGATCACAGGACGCATAGGAACGGGAAAAACCTTTCTTATACAGTGCTGGGCAGGTGAGCTGGGAATCCCGTGCGTCATCTTCAAAAATTTCCGGGACCGGTGGGTAGGAGCCACGGAGTCCAATCTTGAAAAGATATTTTCTATTCTGCGGGCGCTGGGCCAGGTGGTTGTGTTTGTGGATGAGGCGGACCAGGCGGCCGGCAGGAGGGAAGGAAGCGACTCCGACGGCGGACTCTCCGGGCGTGTCTACGCCATGCTTGCCAAGGAGATGTCCGACACCCGCAACCGCGGCAGAATCATTTGGGTCTTCGCCACATCGCGCCCCGACCTGCTGGAAGTCGATCTCAAGCGACAGGGCCGTCTTGACGTGCACATCCCGATGTTTCCGCCGGAGACAGAGCAGGAGATGCACAGTCTCTTTCTTTCGATAGCGAAAAAGCTGAAAGTGCAGCTGCTGGAAAGCGACATCCCCGAAATACCTTCGGGGCTGGACCTGGGAGGGAATGAAGTCGAGGGTGTTCTCGTGCGGGCGCTGCGAACCCAGGCCCTGGCGACCGAACCGAAACCGCCCCTTCGCGAAGTCCTGGCGGCTGTGCTCCAGGAAATCAGGCCGAGCGCTCATCGCCTCAAACTGGAATACATGGATCTTGTGGCGGTGAAGGAATGCACCGACTCGCGTTTTTTGCCTCCCCGGTTCCGGGATATGGCGCCTGAGGATCTGGAGAGTAGAATCTCGGAACTGCGGAGGTATCTGTAATGAGTTTCATGAAGCTGCTGCAGGGAATCGGGGACAAACTCGGAATCCTGGAAGCGGTTTCCGTGCCCGGAAATCCCGAAACGGTGAGAATCCAAACACGCACGGTTTCGCTGCGCGCCCTGACTGCCGAGGTCAAACCCGGCGTCGCCCGGATTCTTGCGGATACCCCGGCAGAACTGGCTACGTCGTTTGATGAAATATTCAAGGCGGCGGGGATTTCCGCGAATCCCATGGCCTGGACCAGCGATCGGTTGAAACAGGCTATCGAAAGCGGAGAACTCCGGAACAAGCCGCGGGAGGAGGCGCAAAAGACGATCCTTGAGCTATTAAAAGCCGAAGGAGTTTCACCGGAAGAGATCGTTAAGGATGCCATTGCGCGCGATCAGGCAATGGACGCGTTTGAAGGCCGGGCACGCGAGAAAATGCGTGCCAGGCAGGAAGCCTGCAGGGCGTGCATCTCCGCGGCCGAATCCAGAATACGGGAGCTTACAGAAGAATGTGCAGCGTTGGAGAAATCGCTGAATGATGATCAGGCGCGATGGGATGAGTGGAAACGGCAAAAGCGCGCAAGAGAGCGCGCGCTGGCGTCTGTTGTGAGTTATATTGTCGATCATAGGGTGATTACATCCGAGGAAGATCAGGAATCCGGGCCGATCCGGTCGCAATAGGGCCGCCGGTTCCGAACAAAATTTCAACCGAAAGCGTATTTACGGTAAATCGGAAAGGGGTGCGCATAATGGCGGTCATGGCTCGATTAGGCAGGCTGTTTCGAGGTTTGTTGGGGCTTTTCATCAGCGGCGTCGAAGAGCGCAATCCCGAGGCTCTGATGGAGGCGGCGCGCCAGGAATTCCGGGACAAGATGGCTCAGTATAACATGGCACTGGCGCGCATGGCCGGCATCGCCGAAAGGCTCAAGACGCAGGTCAAGAGCAAGACGGTTCGAGCTCAGGAACTGGAGCGGCGCATTCTCGCAAACCACCGTGCGGGAAATCTTGAACTGGCCGGCAGCCTCGCCCGGGAACTGCAGGAACTGAAGGCCGATCTTGCAGCCGACGCGCAGGAATTGACGGAAACGGAGGAGGCCTACCAGGCCAACCTGCGCCAGGCGAAGCTATCCCAGAAGGAATTTGAGGATAAAGTCCGCAAACTGGAAAAGCAGCTCTCGCAAGTCAAAATTAAGGAGGCCCAGGCGGAAGCGGCCGCGGCTCTGGGGAGCGCTGCTTTTAAGGTGGGCGACCTCGGAGACACCATGAAGACGGTCGAGGACATCCTGGCGAAACGCTACGAGCAGTCGGCCGGGAAGGCGCGGGTTGCGAAAGACATGGTTAACCTTGAGGCGGTGGAGGAAAAGGAAAGCGAACGCAAGGCGCTGGAACAGGCGGCGTTGGCGGATTTCCTGGCAAGCCAGGGCATACAGACGCCGGCCTCGGCTGAAACACCGGAAGCGGCAAAGGAAATAGGACCAAAGAATTGACGGTTTGCGATTGACGGCTGAGAACCGGATCTGCAACTTCTCAATCGCCAATCCAAAATTGACAAGGGGGACTTATGACGGACCAGCCTGCACGTCTGACGTTTTTGGGAAAGCTGATTTCCATTGCGTTAATTGTCGGTTTGATCGGTTTTGGATCGTACCTCGTAATGAAACGGAGCCAGGGAGGGAAAGCTATTCAGGGGACAGATTCCGAGGATTCTCAGGAAATGGAAGCTCCCGACACTTCCGGCGTTACGACCGTTAAGGAGTACAAGTACATCCCTCGCGATAAGCTGCCCGCTGTGAAAGGCGTCAGCCAATATCGATGGGATCCCAAGGAAAAAATTTTGCGCTTCAGCTACAACGTCTGGGCGGGGTGGCTTCCGGTCATAGCGGCAAACCGCGGCACAAAACCCAATACGGACAGTGTGTTTTATAAAAAACATGGTTTCCGCGTGGATATGGTGCTGATGGATGACCCGGTCGCGGCGCGCGACGCCTTTGCTGCCGGGGAAGTGCACACGCTCTGGGGGACCGTCGATATGATGGTTCTGCTGGCGCCGGAGCTGATCAAGGATTCTCGGACGGCCCCGCGCATCATGCAACAGATAGACTGGTCCAGCGGCGGAGACGGAATCGTGGTCCGGAGCTCCATTAAAACCGCAGGCGACCTGCGAAACAAAACGGTGACGCTGGCCCAGAACTCGCCTAGCGAATACTATCTGACGTCTCTTCTGCTGTCTGCCGGGCTTCGGCCTGCGGACCTGAAAGTCAAATACACGGCCACTGCGTTTGAGGCGGCCGCGGCGTTCGTTGCAGACAGGCGCGTCGATGCCTGTGTTTCCTGGGCTCCCGACATTTACAGGATTCCGGAGCGCGTTGCGGGAACCCGTGTGCTTTCCAGCACCAGCGATGTGAACAAGCTTATCGCGGATGTGTATGCCGTACGCGCCGACTTCGCGCGGGATCACCCGGAAGTAGTGGAAGGTCTGATATCGGGAATCTTCGAGGGGATGGATTCGGTGAAGCAGAATCCGGAGCTGGCCGCGAGATGGATGGCGGACGCTTTCGGCATGAAGCCCGACGAGGTTATGTCCATGCGCAACGACGCCCATCCCACAAATTTTGCGGAAAACGTCCAATTCTTCCTGAATGCGTCCAATCCGACGAATTTCGAGCGCACATGGAAAAACGCAAGTATTGTCTACCGTGAGCTCGGACGCATCGATGCGCCGGTCCAGTTTGACCAGGTCATGGATTTCTCCATTCTGCAGAAGCTTCAGAAAAGCGGAGCCTTCGCGCATCAGAAGGATGAGAGCATCGTTGCCTTCACCCCATCCAGTTTCCGCAAAGTGCCGGCGGAATCCCCGATCCTGACGCAGACCATCCGGATCAATTTCTTCCCGAATTCGGCAAATCCCTATGAACCGGGGCGGGACGAATATGGGAATGCGATAAGCGGTAGGCTCTATGACCCGAACGTCGACGCAACACTGGAGCAGGTGGCGCGCCTGTCGGGGCAATTCGCGCGGGCAGTCATACTGATTGAGGGGCACACCGACTCCAGCATGAAAGGCCGGGTTCCGGTCCAGGCGGTGCGCGAGTTGAGCCTGGCCAGAGCCGAGTCGATCCGGCGCGCTCTGGTGGAAAAATATAAATTTGATCCCAACAAGTTCAGCATACAGGGAAAGGGCTGGGACGTGCCCGCGGACGCGGGCGACCCGAACAATCAGGCGCTCAACCGGCGCGTCGAAATCAGCGTTTTCCCGCCGGAGCAGAAGTAGGACCGTCCGGGAAGTGCCAGCGTTTCGGCGGATGAAATCCCGGCAATTTCTTTGAAAGGCAACGTTTCATTTAGTGATTCAAGGCGCCCGTTTCGAAAAATGGACCGCGGCAGCGGCAGATGAAATTTTTTTTCTCTTCCTAGCGCGGTCCCGGGCTGAAACCAAATATCCGATATTAGCGGTGGCCGCGCGCTATCGGCTCTCGGCATTCAGCCGTCAGCCTCATTTCAAAAGCAAAATTTCTTTGCAAAACATAAAGAAGCCACGGATCAAGATCCTATCCAGATCCCTTTAGTCCTTTGCTCCTTTAATCCTTTCCTCCACCAATCCCATAGCGCCGAATTTCGAAACAGGTGTTTCACCTGTCCCTCCGAATTGCCGGACCAAGCGATTCGAGCCGCGGCGGGATCGGCCTTGACAAACTATACCGATCGGTATAGTAATTTGTGCCATGAAAGGCGCACGAAACAAGATTCTGAGCATTGCGATGGAGCATTTTGCCTTGAAGGGATACGCGGGAAGCTCCATCCGCGAGATCTGCGCGGCTGCAGGCATTACCAAGCCGGTGCTGTACTACCATTTCCGCAGCAAGGAGCATCTTTACCAGGAATTGATGCTGGACCTTTTCAAGCAGACGCGGAAGAACCTGCTGAGACTCTCGATATACCGGGGTTCGCTTCGGGATCGACTTGTGCGTTATGTGTCTTCCGAATTCCGCAATTGCCGGAAAGACCCTAACAGCGTGAGGTTTCTCTTCAGGAGCATGTTTGCGCCGGAGGGGGAATTTCCATACTTCAATATTGTTGAACAATACCGGCGGGAGCGCGAGATAATCGCCATGTTCGTTCGTGAGAGGATGCCCGCAGGTCGATCCTCGAATCCCGAACTGATATCCGGCGCTCTCATGGGGATTATGCTAATACAGATCCTGGAGTTCTTTTTTACAGGCCGGCCGAAACTGTCGCGACAAACCGCGGAAAATCTTGTGGATCTGCTGCTCCCGTTTTCTCAGCAGGGAAAGGCACCTATACCGAATGGTAAAGCAAAAGGAGGCCGGCAATGATGAGGGTGCGGATACTGGCGGTGACGGCGATAGGCCTGTGCGGTTTCGCGGCGGGTTTCGCAAAGGGTGGAAACGAACCGCTGACGATTGAGGCCGCGGTGGAGCTTGCACTCAGCCGCAATCCCGAGATGCTGGTGGCGCTCGACGAACAGGACGAGTTGAGGGGCAAGATCAAAGAGGTGCGGTCCGGTGCTTTTCCGCAAGTCACTTTCCAGGGATACGGCCTGAGGATGCGCGATCCAAGCATTCTCAACAGCTCCAGCTTCGACAATGTGCCGCAGGAGTTCAAGGACGCGCTGGTGCCGGTTGGCAGCAATATGTTCGATATGGGACTTACGGTAAGCCAGCCGTTGTATAACGCCGGCAAGGTGCGCACGGCTTTGAGGCTGGCTGAGGAAAGCCTGGAGGAAAAGAATGCGGCGAGCGAAGCCGTTCGGCGGCAGCTTACATTCAAAGTGCTGCGGGCTTTTAAAAACCTGCTTCTCGCTGAAGCAAATCTCGGGGTGGCCCGGGAAATGCGCGCGCAGCGTGTGCAGCATCTGGAGCAGGCCAGGACGCGTTTCGCAAACGGCGTTGCCACCGAAACGGATGTTTTGCGGTCAGAGGTCAACGTAGCCAACATGGAGCCGGAGTTGATCCGAGCCGAAAACCGCATCCGGTTAGCGCGGGCCGCAATTAATGACCTCATCATGGAGGACCTGGAAGCACAGACCGCAATAGCGGACAATCTGGAATACAGGCCGTGGGAGACCGGCAGTCTTGAAGATATTCAAAAGCGCGCATTGGAACTTCGACCGGAGTTGCAGGTCGCGCGGAAACAGATCCGACAGGCCGAGCTTACCGTGTCGCTGGCAGGAGCCGAAAACAAACTGAGCGTGGATATGGAAGGCCACTACGGGTATGCCGTGCGGCAGCTCAAAAACATGTTTAATGACGATTATTCGCGGTGGAACCTGACCTTTAATTTCAAGTTGCCCGTATTCGACAGCGGGCGCAAGGCGGGTTTGATGATACAGTCACAGGCCCGGCTTCGAGCGGCCGAACAAAGGCTGGCTCGACTCGAAAATGAATGCAGGCTGGAAATCAAAGAGGCGTATGACGACATGCAATCGTCGGCCAAAGCGATCGCGGCCGCGCAATTAAGTGTGAAACAGGCGGAAAAGGTGCTATCGCTCATGCAGGCAAACTACCAGTACGGTGCGGCGACGACTCTGGACGTTACGGATTCTCAAACGGCATTGGCCGAAGCCCGAAATTCGCGGATTAGCGCCACATACCAGTATGAAATTGCAAAAGCCCGGCTTCGATTGGCATCGGGCAGTCCGATATTGGACAAGGAGGTGGATCGGTGACGCGGGGATCATCGCGAACTGTCTGGATCATGGCCCTGTTATTTGCGATAGGTTGTCAGTGGGGCTGCAACAGAACGAAGGAAGAGGCCGCCGGACCGAAAGCCGAGGCGATGCCCGCGGAACTCGTTGTGCGGGCCGAACCGGCGGTGCTGCGTGAATGGATTGTTTCAACGCCGATCACGGGCAATCTCCGAACGCAGTCCACGGTCGAGATAAAACCGGAAGTGGGCGGACGCCTGATAGCAGTCTACTTCAGCGAAGGCGATTATGTGCCTAAGAACCGCCTCATGGCCGAGATAGATCCGGTCAATTACAAACTGTCGTATGATCAGGCCGCGGCTGCGCTCCGCGTGGCAGAGGCAGGACTGGAGAGGGCGCGAGTCGCGGCGGAGCACGCGAAGACGGAAAAGGAGCGAGCGGACAATCTTCTGCGCAGCGGGGGCATCACCGAAAAGGATCACCAAGCCGCAGTCACCGGCATCAGGGAGGCCGAAAGCCAGGTCAGCCTGGCGGAAGCCCAGTGCGGCCAGGCTCGGGCTGCGCTCGCGATCACGGAGAAAGCCCTGAAAGACTGCAAAATATACTCGCCCGCCGAGGGAGATGTTCAAAAAAGATACTTCGATACGGGCTCTCTGCTGACGCCGGGAGCCCCGCTGTATACGCTGGTGGATAACAGACGGCTGGAACTGGAGTGTGTGGTGCCGTCCTATCAACTGGCGCATATTCGATTGGGTCAGCGGGCAGCCTTCCAGACGCCCACTTGGGCGGACCGCCGCTTCGAGGGAACCGTCTCGGCAGTCAATCCTGAAATTGAGCCGGACAATCGTTCGGTGAAGGTAAAGCTGAAAATCGCCAATCCGAAAGGGGACCTGCGCAGCGGCATGTATGCAAAAGGCGAAATCGTAACAGGCAGGGAACCAAAGGCTCTGCTGATTCCACGCGATGCTCTTATCCCTGAGAAGGAAGGATCGGAAAGCGCGGCGGTGTACGTGGTCAAGGACGGAAAGGCGCAGCGCGTCGAAGTTAAGATCGGCGACACCCGGCAGGATTTTGTTTGGATTGCGCAGGGGCTCGAAGAGGGAGACGTCGTCATCACGGAAATAGGCCCCTCTTTGAAGGAAGGGATGCCGGTCCGCGTGGCGGGTTCCTAAGCATCAGCAAGCTTAAATAGATGATAATCAAACCAGGATTCCAAAATTGGATTTTTATTTGCCAATCTGAAAACCGGAATCACAAAGCTTTGGCCGCGGCAGCGGCCAGCTAAATGTAGCCGGGCCTTTCAAGGCCCGGAACTTGGAGGCAAATCAAGATTGCGTCGCGGTCAGCGACGCTTGAATTCATCCGTCGCTGGCCGCGACGGATATTGATGATCCCCGATATTCCCGGCCTTGAAAGGCCGGGCTAAAATCAGCTGGCAGCTGCCGCGGCCAATTTCGGAATCCGGATTGCAGGTAATTCGATATGATTTTATCCGATCTTTCGGTGAAACAGCCGGTTTTCGCAACCATGATGATGATGGCCCTGGTTGTGTTGGGTATCTTCTCTTACAGGGAGTTGTCCATCGACCTGTTTCCAAACGTCGATCTGCCCGTCGTTACCGTGCAGACTCTCTATCCCGGGGTGGCGCCCGAAACAGTTGAAACGGAAGTGACGAAAAGGATTGAAGAGGCGATCAACCCTATCGAGGGCGTGAAGCATATCTCCTCCACAACGACGGAAGGCAACTCGATTGTTGTCGCCGAATTCGAACTGGGGACCAACATCCACACGGCGGCGCAGGATGTGCGCAGCAAAGTCAGCGCGTTGCGCCGGGATTTCCCGACGGGAGTCGAAGAGCCCGTCATCGAACGGTTGGATCCGGCCGACATGCCCATCGTTTCGCTCTCCGTCACGTCGCCTCAGTTGTCGCACAAGGAACTGACCTCTCTCGCGGAGAAGGTGATACGGAAGAGGCTCGAAAACATAGAGGGAGTGGGATCTCTTAAGATTGTCGGCGGCCAGCGCCGTGAGATTCAGGTGTACCTCGATCCCGAGCGCATGAAGGCCTATAACTTGACTGTTCCGGAGGCAGTCCTCGCTCTGCGCCGGGAAAATATCGAGGTGCCCGCCGGCAAGATCCAAAACAGTTCAATTGAAGAACTGGTCCGCGTGGAAGGCAAGATTACGGATCCGAGGATGTTTGAGAACCTCATCGTGAAAACCATCCGGGGAGTCCCGGTTCACTTTAGCGAGATTGCACGAATCGAGGATGGTTACGAGGAACAGCGCACACTGGCGCTCATCAACGGGCAAAGGGCGTTGGCGCTGGAAATCCGCAAACAATCGGGAGGAAATACCGTCGATGTCGCCGAGGCCGTAAAAGAGGCGCTTCCGAGGCTGAACCGGGAGCTTCCCGGACAGACGCGCCTGAACATAGTACGGGACTCGTCGGAATTCATCCGGGATGCGGTGGATGATGTCAAAAACACGCTGATCCTGGGTGCGATCTTCACCGTCTTCATCGTCTTCCTTTTTCTAAACAGCTGGCGCAGCACGGTCATCACGGGCCTGACGCTCCCCGTCTCCATTATCTCCGCCTTCATTATCATGCGGATCATGGGATTTTCGCTCAATATCCTGACACTGATGGGCCTGTCCCTATCAGTAGGCCTGCTGATAGATGACGCCATTGTAGTGCGGGAAAACATCGTGAGGCACATGCAGTTTGGCCGCAACCATCTCGAGGCAGCGCGGGTGGGGACCTCCGAAATAGGGCTGGCAGTGATGGCCACGACGTTTTCCATTGTCGCCGTTTTTGTCCCGATCGCCTTCATGAAAGGGATTGTCGGCCGGTTTTTCTTTGAGTTCGGCATTACGATCGCTTTCGCCGTCCTGGTTTCGCTTTTCGTCTCCTTCACGCTCGATCCCATGCTCTCGTCCCGCTGGTACGATCCGGCGGTAGAAACAAACGCTCATCGGCGGGGCCTGGCTCGGCTTCTGGAAATTTTCGACGGCTGGTTTATGGACCTCAGGAACGTATATGACCGGGCTATCCGTTTCTCGCTGCGGTATCGCGTTTGGATCCTGATCGTTTCGCTGATGCTGTTTGGCGGCGGCCTGCTCGTCTTCGACACTCTCGGCGAGGAATTCATGCCCTCGTACGACCGCGGCGAATTTCAGGTAAGTTTCAAAGCCACGCCGGGAAGCACGCTGACGCAAACAGAAGAAATCTCGAAAGCAATCGTCCGGCGGATCGCGAAAAAACCAGGAGTGGCTTATACATTCACGACCATCGGAGCGGGTTCATACGCGGCCATCAACGAGGGTGTCGTTTACGTCAAACTCAAACCGAAAAGGCAGCGAACGATTTCAGACGATGAATTGCGCGGTCAGTTGCGCGGCGAGTTGGCCGACTTCGGAAGCGCTCTTGTCAGCATCGAGGACGTCGCGGACATGGGAGATGCCAGGCCGCTGCAACTCAGCGTTCAGGGGCCGGAAATGAAGGAGCTGGACCGGATATCAGCGAGGGTTATGGATGTCATCGGCGCCGTTCCCGGCGCCGTGGACATCGACCGCAGCCTGGACCGCGACAGCCCCGAAATCCGCGTGCGCATCGACCGCAAGCTCGCAAGCGACCTGGGCATCGACCTGGAATCGCTGGCCTTGACCATGCGCACGCTGTTGAACGGGGAGGTGGCGACCCAATATGAGGATGAAGATGGCGACGCCTATGACGTCAGGGTTCGTCTGGCGGATCAGCAGCGGCGTTCGGTAGACGCCCTGCCGGACATCGATCTGTTGAGCTCCAAGAAGAACTCAGCCGGCGGCGATCTGTTGATTCCGATAGGACAGGTGGCGAGCTTCAGTCGCGCGTCAAGTATGTCGCAAATCCGACACTACGACCTCATGCGCGAAGTTCGCGTTTTCGCCAATACGGCCGGCAGGCCAATGGGAGATGTGGAGAACGACATGCACGACGCCGTAGAAGCCTTGAATCCGCCGGCGGGATATGCCGTGCTTTTTACGGGTGAATCGGAGGAGATGAATGAAACATTTGACTACATATACGAAGCTCTGATTCTGGCCATCGTTTTCATTTATCTGATCCTGGCCTCCCAGTTCGGCAGCTTCACGCATCCCCTGGCCATCATGCTGTCTTTGCCCCTCTCCCTGATAGGCGTGGCCGGCCTTTTGGTGATTACGGGAGACACCCTCAACATTATGTCGATGATCGGCTTGATACTCCTGATGGGATTGGTTACGAAAAACGCAATCCTGCTGATCGATTACACGAAGAGGCTGCGGCTGGAGGGAAAGGATCGGGCCGACGCATTGGCGGAAGCGGGGCGAACGCGGTTCCGCCCGATAATTATGACCACGATGGCGATGATATTCGGCATGCTCCCTTTGGCGTTTGAGATTGGCGCCGGCTCGGAACTCCGCGCCCCGATGGCCAGGGCTGTGATCGGAGGGCTGATCACATCCACGATCCTGACCCTCATCGCCGTCCCGGTTGTCTATTCTCTCCTGGATGATCTGGTGCACAAGGTCGGCGGCAAAAGAGCTTCATAGCAAATTGTCTGTTGCCGGCATAGGGTTGCGGCTTTCTCGTTAACACATGTCGTTATTTGTCCGGGCGAAGCATCTCTGTTTGCTAGTGTTGACCGGAGGAGTTATATTATCCCCGTCGGTGAAGCGAAAAGGGCCGGATGGGGTACGGATGCCGCCCGATCGCGCATGGTTTTGCACCTTAGAATGGGAGCCGCAACATGGGTTGGGAATATAGCGAAAAAACAAAAGAATTATTCATGAATGCCGTTCACGGCAAGCCCGGTACGCACCTGGGAGAAATCGAAAATCCCGACGGTATGGGAGAGCATGGATCGATCGTGTGCGGGGACGCAATGAGATTTACCTTCCGGGTCAAACGCCATCCGTCGGACCCAACCCAGGACATAATCACGGAGGCGAAATATCTCACGTTCGGCTGCACATCGGCAATCGCGTCCTCCGAGGCTCTGTGCGAAATCATCGAGGGGGGGCAATACACTCCCATCCAGGCGCTTAAAATCCAGAACAGCGACATCGTCGATTACCTTCAGGGATTGCCGGAGCAGAAAATCCACTGCTCCGTAATGGGTGAAGAAGCGCTCGAGGCAGCCGTCTACAATTGGGCGCAGCGCCGCGGCGTCGATCTGAAGAAGCTGGGCGTGGACATTCACGATCAGGAGACCGAAGAGGGAAGGATCGTCTGTAAGTGTTTCTCGATCACGGAACCCTACCTCAAGCGCAAGATCAGGGAACTCAATCTCCGCACCATTCCTCAGATAACAAACGCGATCAAGGCAGGAGGGGGCTGCACTTCATGCCACCATGTTCCCGGCGGGCTTCAGGACATCCTGGACCAGGTTTGGGGAGGGCAGCAGGCGGCAGGCTCGGGCGAGGTTTTGCTGCCGATATTGCCCGCGGAGGCGAAAGAAGTAACAGAGTTTTCCCCCTTTCAGTTTGGAAAGAAGATCGAAAAGGTCCTCAATGAATTTATTCGCCCTTCTCTTCGAATGGATGGCGGAGACGTCGAGATCGTGGACATCAAAGGGACGATTATCTACTGTAGCCTCAAGGGCGCCTGCTCCGGATGCGCGGGAGCGAGCCAGACTCTGAAAATGATGGTCGAGCGTATACTGAAAGATCAGGTGGACGAGCGGATTCGCGTCATCGAGGTGTAAGCGCATCTATGAAAATCATCTATGCAGACAACAACGCAACCACGCGCGTCGCCCCTGAAGTGTACGAGGCGATGAAACCATATTTCACAGAGGACTACTTTAATCCCAGCTCCATGTATGAACCGGCGCGGCAGACGGGACACGCGATAGCCGAAGCCCGGAAGACAATTGCAGATTGTCTGGGGCATATCGATCCCAAGGAAATTCTGTTTACCGGCTGCGCCACGGAGAGCAATAACACCGCAATCATCGGCGCTGCACACGGAAATCTCAACCGCCGGCACATAATCACGTCAACCGTAGAGCACCCCGCAGTTCTTGAAGTCTGCAGGGAACTCGAGCGCAACGGCTATCGGATTAGCTATATCGGGGTGGACCGCGACGGCAAGTTGAATGTGCCCGAGTTTATCCAGGCGCTTTCACCCGGGACGCTGCTCGTCTCCATCATGCACGCAAACAATGAAACGGGCGTCATTTTCCCGATCGATCAGCTGTCGCGTATTGCCAAGCAGACCGATCCCGGCATCATTTTCCATACGGATGCCACGCAAACCGTCGGGAAACTTTCGATCGATCTGGTGCAGGGGTATCCGTATGTCGATCTGCTTTCCTTCTCCGGTCACAAGCTGCATGCCCCGAAGGGTGTAGGCGCGCTCTTTATCCGCCGCGGAACACGCTGCCGGCCCTTCATGCTGGGAGGGCATCAGGAGGAAGGCCGCCGGGCAGGGACGGAAAACGTCCCTTACATCATCGGCCTGGCGAAAGCCCTGTCTGCTGCAATGGAAAACCGCGAAAAGGATGAAGCTCAAATAGAAAAATTGCGCGACCGCCTTGAGAAAATCCTGAGCGAAAAGATACCTTCCATCCAGGTCAACGGCAAAGGCGCACCCCGTCTGCCGAACACCCTCAACATATCGTTCCACTATATCGAAGGCGAGGGCATGCTGTTCCAGTTGAGCGCCTACGGCATCTGCGCATCGAGCGGATCCGCGTGCACCTCGGGATCGCTGGATCCGTCGCATGTCCTGAGAGCGATGAAGGTGCCGTTTACGGCCGTCCACGGTTCCGTTCGGTTCAGCCTGAGCCGGTACAATACGGACGAAGACATCGACACGATCGTTGAGGTTTTCCCTCAAATCGTGGCAAACCTGCGCAAGCTGTCTCCCTACTGGGACAACGAAAAAAACGCGCCGCGAGCGGATGCGTTGAAACTGGTGGAATAGAAACACTGCTACTTGTACGTGCCGTATTCGTAGGCGGCTTCCATCATTGCTTTGAGGTTGGCCACATTGCCTTTGTCGATGCTGGCGCCGCCGGCCAGTATGTATCCCCCGCCGGGCGCGCAGTCTTCAATCAGCTTACGGCAATTTTCCTTTACCTGCGCCGCCGTGCCGGTCATAACGATCGAAGACGGCACGTTGCCGACGATGCAGGATATGTTGCCCAACACCTTTTTTGCCTGCACCATATCGGTCTTGTCGAAGTACCAGACGACGCTGCTTTTGGGAGTGTCGGTGATCAGCTTCAGTCGGCTGTTGTAGATGCCTTCCGCAAACGGGAACGGCACGAGTCCTTCGTCGATCATCGCAATGAAGAGCTTCTGCAGCGACGGCCAGTAGAATTTGTCAAACTGCTTGTCCGACATGAATGTGTCGTCGCCTTTGTGCAGCGGCATCATGCACACGGGGCAGTTTGTCATCGGGAAATTCTTTATCGCCGTCTGAATTGTAAGGTTCAGCTGGACATCGATTGCTTCCAGCAGCTTTTCCGGCTGACGATAGAGGTCCAGCGTGATGCCGCGGGTGCCGCGCATCATGTCTGCAAAATAATCATAGGGCGCCTGGGCCATGACTCCGCCGAAAAAGGATGGATAGCCGCGTTCCGAGGCAATCCTGCTCACTTCCATGATGGCCGCCTGGTGCTGCATAAATTCGCCCGAGAGATCCATTAACGTCTGGAAGATTTTTCGGATTTCGGGATTCGCCAGAAGCCCCACCCAGCTTGCGGCGCCGAAGAGCATGCGAAGAGGCGGCAGATTTTTGAAGGGCTCGAAGATGCCCGCGCCGCGCGGCATGGTTGCGCGCAGATTGTAGTCCGTGGGATCCATCATGAACCAATCATATTCATCGGCCTTCATGTATTCCGCCTCGACGATCTGCTGCATCGTGACGTCTTTACCAATGCCATGGCCGGGCCATTTCATGATCTTGACGTCTAGCGCGTCCATGATCCTCCCTGAGGGGATCAGTCCGGGTCCCATGAAGGTATCCATGTCTCCGAAATCATCCATGAACTTGATCCAGGACCTCTTCAGTTCGTTGTAGTCATACATGATGTTGTAGAACGTCGTGCCGGCGTAATAGGCCGGGTAGCTGCCAACCGGCAGCATCACGGGCACGCGGTCCGGTTCTTCCATTTTGATCGCCTTGATGAACCGGGTTACCCTTTCCTTGTGCAGCTTCTCTGCTTCGGCGCTGGCAAATTTCACGCCCGGCGCCGCGAGCCAGGTTTTGAACCTTTCCTCACGCTTTTCCTGCCACATCATTTCCGCCCACGGTTTGGCTGTAGTCATATGCGTTTCCCCGTATATATATGGTTAGCACTGCCGCGCTGTCGATTGTTTCAACATCTTATATGGATTGACGGGCGTAAGTACATCAGAAAAAGCGGAATACGTGCTGCGGGATTCATTTGCAAAGAATGGATTTGCGCTTCTTCGACGCTATCGGGCAGGTGCCGGGACCGGCATTCGCCTCCTAATCCTCTGGGAGATCCACCGGCTCTGCCGGGGGAGCAGCAAAGGTTTGACAATTGCCGGATTGTATTTTTTCATGTTCTGATGGCGGCTAAGCAAATAGTACCGCAAAATATCGAATTTCGAACCGCAGATAACACTTCGACATTCTGCATTCGTTATTCGATATTCTGCGGTTCAAGAAGCTGCTCAGACCTTATTGTGTGCGAATTGACCGCGATCATGCCCCTTTGAGAGGCTGGCAACCGTAAAGCCTCCGGCTTTGCCGGTGGATATTCAACGCCCGATACCCGACCGCGACTTCCGATGCCGATTCAGGGATCCCAAATATTCGCTGGCCCGGAAATCCGCTTTGTAGTAATTACTCCAATGAACGAGGAATCTGCGAATAAAGGAGGCGTATGAATTACACGAATTTGGGCCGGTCGGGATTGAAAGTCAGCCGTTTGTGCCTCGGCACGATGAATTTCGGATGGCACACATCGGAGGAGGATAGTTTTGCCTTGATGGACAAGGCTTTGGAAATGGGCATCAATTTTATCGACACTGCGAATGTATACGGTTGGAAACTGGGCGAAGGGCTGACGGAACAGATCATCGGGCGCTGGTTGGCGCAGGGCGGCGGACGGCGCGAAAAAATCGTTTTGGCCACGAAGGTGTATAACATGATGGGAGAAGGGCCGAACGATCTTAATTTGTCCGCGTACCATATTCGCAAAGCGTGCGAAGACAGTCTGCGGCGCCTGCAGACCGACCGCATCGATCTTTACCAGATGCACCACATTGATCGAGGTACGCCGTGGGAGGAGATCTGGCAGGCGATGGAGCAGTTGGTCCGGGAAGGGAAGATCCTGTATGTGGGCAGCAGCAATTTCGCCGGGTGGCACATCGCAAAAGCCCAGTGTGAAGCGCAGAAGCGCTGTTTCATGGGGCTTGTTTCGGAGCAGAGCCTCTATAACCTCGCGACCCGAACCGTCGAGCTGGAAGTTATTCCGGCCTGCCGCGAATACGGCTTGGGCCTGATTCCCTGGAGCCCTATGGAAGGCGGCCTGCTGAGCGGTGCGTTGAAAAAAGCCAGGGAAGGCCGGAGGAGCGAAGAGCGTACGGGGACCCTGATCAAGAAGCATCGGGCTGAGCTGGAAAAATATGAGCGTCTCTGCCGAAAGATCGGGGAAAAGCCGGGCGAGGTGGCATTGGCGTGGCTGCTGCACAATCCTGCCGTCACGTCCCCTATTATCGGTCCGCGCAACGTGGATCAACTGACGGGCGCGGTACGCGCCATCGATTTGAAACTTTCGAAGGAAGCGCTTAAGAAATTGGATGAGATCTGGCCCGGCCCGGGGGGAGAGGCGCCGGAAGCTTACGCTTGGTAGGAGATAGCTATCAGCTGTCAGCCTTCAGCTAAACCTTTGCGGATTTTGCTGATGGCTGACAGCCGATAGCTGACAGCTGACCTTAGCCCAGCTTGCCTTTGCTTTGCATCAGGTCGGCGACCTTTTTAAGACCCATTTTTTCGAGGGTAGCCCGTGTCGGATAACCGCTTTCGGGATTGTACCCCTCGAATTTGTAGAAACGGGTTTTGAAGTCTTCGACTTTGTCCCTATCCAGTTTCCGGTTTCTGCCGCCGTCGTACTTCCATACGCCGTCGATGACCATGGGAAGCTCACTTCCGCCCCTGCCTGGCTTGTCGTAGACGTAATCGGGAAATACTTCCATGTCCCGGTGCCTGCCCTGCAGGTTCCAGATTGCCCGGTCCAGGGTGTAAATCTTGTGACCGATTTCCATGCAGTCCGCAAACGAGAGTTTCTTTCCGGTGATGGCATTCCAGAATTTGATTTCCGCCTGGGGCGTAGCGCCTCTCCGATCGGCGGTGTTGTTGGTGATGCACTGCGGCCATCTCCATCCGCAGAAACCGCCGGCGCCGATCCAGAACTTCTCGTAATGCTTGACCCACGCAACCTGCTTGACCTTGGAATCCGAATACACTCCGGTCGGACCTTCACCGTAGTCCACCAGATAACGGTCGTCGTTATATGGAACCATGGCTTCGGCATAGAGCTTGGAAGCCTCTTCGGCCGTCAGGTAGGGTTTGCCGGATTGCGCCATCCAGTGCAGCGGATAGTTGGCCATCATGTGCAGCATGAGGTCTCGTTCGCCGAGCAGGGAGCCGAATCCCCATTCCACTTCGACCTGCGTGGAATAATGCTCTTGGGTTCCCCAGTAAGTGAGGCTCAGGTCGCCGTTGTTAACGTCTTCTTTGTAGCGCCCGAGTTTTTCCGCCATTCTGGCGGCAGCTTCTGCGGCCCATTCGCCAAACGCTCCCTCACGCAACGAGATCTTTCGATACAGCGCCTCGTAATAGGCGTAACTGCCTTGCGGCGGCAGATCGGGATCGATTTCCTTTCCTTTGCCGATTATGCCCTTTCTTTCGAGATAACTGATGTAGCCGCGAGTCGCCATCAGCTGCCAGTGGCCGAGGCCGTACTTGTGCATCAGGTCGTTGGCTTGTCGCGTCATTTTCTGGCTGAGCGCCTGGGGCATCGCGTTCGGATTTTGTTTGGCACCGCCGAAGCCTCCAAACATGCCGCCGCCTCCGATACTCGCGAACATGGTTCCGGCGCAGACCGCTTCGTTGCTGTCTGCAGAGGCCAAACGCATCCTGCAGCCTCGCGGGCAGGACGCGCAAGCAGCCGCTCGCGCAGGCACGCGGAACGGTCCGCCGTTGGAAACGTTGCCGCCGCTCGGAGAGCCGTTGATGAGGCTGTATCCGCTTTCAAACTTCTCGGGCTCGCGCGGATTGTCCACATCCCACTGGAACTGGCGGAACCAGAGCCTGGCGTCCATGAACGCCTTGGGATCCGCAATGGGGACGGATCCGGTACCTATCGCGCTGATCGCCTTCAGATTTTTCGATCCGAACACGCCGCCATAGCCGCAAAGAGCGGCCTGCGAACCGGGACCATGCAGCAAACACCCTATGCGACTCTTTCTTTCGCCCGACGGACCGCAGCAGACGACGGCGGGAATCTGCGTCGTGTAGCAGCTGTTTGCCAACTCCGCCCATTCGCCATACTTCAGACTGGGCACAACGCGCCTGGAAATTTCCTGCTGCGTGTCCCATGTGTCCATACCCCAAATACCGTTGCTTGCATCCTCGATCTTCACCTGGTCGTTCATAATATTGATCCAGACAGGTTTGTCGGATGCCCCTTCGACAACGATACCATCCCATCCCGCAAATTTGAGCTGAGCGGTGAAACGGCCGCCGAAATTGCTGTGGCCGAACCACTCGATGGGATAAAGTCCTGGGCCCAAACCCTGTACCTCGCACCGTCCGGAGCCGGGCATGAATGTGCCGGAAAACGGCGATGTCATCATGATGATCAGGTTTTTGGGATCGAAAGCAGGGAACGGAAGTTGATCGCCGACGAGGTCGAAGAAAATAGCCGAGCCAATTCCGTGCCCTCCTCCGAATTCCTCGTATTTTGCCGTGTCGATTTTGCTGATTTCTTTCGTGGTCAAATTGACCCTTAATATTTTACCGGTATATCCACCTGGCATAGTCTCACCCCCTATTCCTTTGGTTTAGCAGCTGGTTTAGCGGCTGGTTTGGATTTAGGCCCGCCACCCATGCTCATTCCGGGAGGCACCACTCTGCTGTCATCGACTAAGCCAAGTTTAAGCCAATGATCATTCCGTAAATTGACATTGTAGCCATCCGTCTCTTCCTGATCGGGAGTCTCGGTTACAAACTTGATGGCCTTCATCGGACAAGCTTCCACACACGCCTGCTTGCCCAAAGGCCCGCCCTTCTCGTTCCAGTAGGGCGTGTCCAGGCAGAGGTCGCACTTCGAGGATACGGCCTTGCTGTTGCCGGATGCGGGTACCCACACAGTCCGATGCGGCTGCTGAGGACACATCTTGATACAGGTTTTGCATCCGATGCATTTCTTTGCATCAATCCGCCGGACGTTGCCGTTCTTCTCGTCGATATAGGCAGCGCCCACGGGGCAATTGATCACACAGGGAGGAGTCACACACTGTCTGCACGGCGCCATCTGCAAGTCATTCGGGAATTTGCCGAAGGAGTCTTGTATGATCTGGATGCGCGCGAGCGACAGACTCTGGGCTCCGTAATGGGTCAGCGAGCAGGAAAGCATGCACGTTGTGCATCCTATGCATTTCTTGCTGTCGTACACTAGATAACCTTTGGACGCGGGATATTTGACCGCGGCAGGCGAGGGGGAAGCGGCCGCAACGGCTTTCGCGGGTGTGGTCGCGATCAGCGCGTCCACCGCAACAACCGTTCCGCCGGTAACCAAAAAATCTCGTCTTGAGTACTTCTTTTTGGCGGCTTCTTCGCTTTCAGCTTTCTTGCCTCCAGACATACACTTGCTCCTTAGCTAAGATTTGTGTCGAGTGTCGATTTCCGGGAACAAACCCATGAACAACCTCAAACTATGACCTTCTCTCATAAGCGGGTAATTACAATTTGCGGCAAACCGCAATGCATTGTCAACAGATATCGCCAGTGCATCGCCGCTGTTTCGCCCTGCAAATCGATAAACCATTACCTACAGCTATCTACGGCGCATGAAGGCGCTATGTTTCGCCCTTTCCGGATCTGGAAATTCAGATTCTCCCTCATCGCATCATTCTCAAGCGCGGGCAACAGTCAGCACGGAGCGGGGCGCCGGGGCGAATATCGAAGCCGCTACCGGAATTGGCATTTTGTGAAACACGTCCTGATCGATTCCCAAGCCAATCCCGATTCCGAATCCGTTCAAATTATCCAATTCGATGCAACTTTTGCACGGGAACGGATCAGCCTGTCACGGCCGCAGGGCAAGAGGCCACAAATTTGGCTCGTATTAAACCGATGATTCCTCATTTTTGATTCTCAATCGCCGGTCAAGAATTGTATGCTTTAATTCGATAATCCAGAATCTCGAATCTGGAATCTCGAATCAGAGGCATCTATGAGCGTAAAGGAAGTCGTCAAGGAAAAATACGGCGAGGCCGCGCTGCGAGTCATTTCGGGCAAGGGCAGCGCCTGCTGCGGCAGCAGCCCTTCCAGCTGCTGCACAGTGGACATGATTACCGGGGGATTGTATGACAGCCTGCAGAGGAGCGAACTGCCGGAAGCGGCAATCCTGGCATCGCTGGGATGCGGAAATCCCACGGCTTTGGCCGAATTGAAGGCGGGTGAGACCGTCCTGGATCTGGGAAGTGGGGGCGGCATCGATGTTTTACTGTCCGCGCGCCGGGTAGGTCCCAACGGTAAAGCCTACGGTTTGGATATGACCGATGAAATGCTGGCTCTGGCCCGCGAAAACAAGAAAAAAGCCGGCATTGAAAACGTCGAATTCCTGAAGGGAGAAATCGAAAATATCCCCCTTCCCGATAGCTCGGTTGATGTAATTATTTCCAACTGCGTGATCAATCTTTCAGGCAATAAAGATAAAGTATTACGTGAAGCCTTTCGCGTTTTAAGACCGGGCGGACGTTTTGCCGTTTCCGATATTGTCACAAAAGGCGGAATCCCGCCCGATATACGGAGAAGCGTTCTTTTGTGGGTTGGCTGCATAGCCGGCGCCCTGGAGGATGCCGAATATCGCGAAAAGCTGGCTGCCGCGGGATTCGAAGAAATAAATATCGAGCCTACGCGCATCTATGGCGCAAAAGAAGTTCTGTCGTTCCTGCTGGACAAGGGCATTGATGTGGAAAAGGTCGGCTCCCGTCTGGATGGAAGATTCATGAGCGCCTTCATCCGCGCGCGCAAGCCTCTGAATAACCGCTGATTCGTTAGATGCCATTGGTTAATGGTGATTTGCCATTAAAAAAATTGGAAATCACCAATCACAAATTTACCTGTTTTCGTTCAATTGGTGCAATGCGTGGCCGGTTTTTGTCCATGAAATCCAAAGATCTGTTAGACGCATTGCACTAGCGCCGGTCGTCGATCAATTTTTTTGCCCGGCCGACCGATGCGAGCCCTCCCCAGGGCACGATTTCTATTTCCGGTTCCAGTATTCTTCGAGCGGAAAGATTTTTGGCGATGACGGGATCTGACCGCAACTTCCTGCTGATTTCCGAAATCTCTCCTGCCTGATGGGGAGCCATTTCGACTTTGAAGGTCAACTGATCGATGCCATTTACCCGCGACGCGATTATCTGATAATCCACTACTCCGGAAATATCGAAGAGCGCGTCATCAAAAAGCACAGGATAAATCTCATCACCAACGCCGATGGTTGCCGTTGATTCAAGCCTTTTCTTAACCGTATCTATCTTGAGCAGGCTGCTTGCGCCGCAGACGCACGGCTCGGGTACCAGTCTGGATATGTCATGCGATTTGTATCGTATCAGCGGCATTGCTTCGCGATTGAGAGTCGTGAACACCAACTCCCCTTCTTCTCCGGCAGGAACAGGGCGCCCTGTCTCGGGATTTACGACTTCAAGCACAAGCTCGGCTTCATTGAAGTGAAAGCCTTTCTGAGCCTCACATTCGACTGCGACACCCAATCCCATTTCCGTCAAACCGTAGTGAGTGCGGATGTCGCAGTCCCAGATCCGCGCCAGCTGCCGCCGCATGGCATCCGGCAAATATTCCGAGGCAAGGAAGAGAACC
>JAEAMF010001000.1_pt1 | contig 24710 bp, 20 predicted proteins | sample 8958721 | NCBI WGS metagenome assembly JAEAMF01 (sample SAMN16933255, study PRJNA681124) | bioreactor sludge metagenome | isolation source: anaerobic bioreactor treating anionic surfactant - SDBS | place: India: Bengaluru | collected 2019-02-28 | reverse complement strand
CAACAGCGTCAAAATCATGAGCCCCGCCACCAATTGTCTCTCGCCGATCCGCGAAGAGCAAATCCTGCTTGGACTCAAAAAGGAAATTGACGCCGATTTTTACACGGCGATTACGCGCACGCCGACGGTCTACCGCGGCAATCCGTTCCAGGTGGAAGTCGGACTGGCCTACGGAGGCAGCCTGCCGGGCGAAGAGTTGATTGACCTGATGCGCTTTGCCAACCGCGTGCCTCTGCAATATCAGCAATCCGGCTGTGCCATCACGAAGGCCGCGCTCGGAATTGACTGGCGCAGCTACGGCCTCTCTCAGTCCAAGGGCGCCCTGCCCACAGGACCCATGGTACTGTTTGTCCACATCGCTTCAGCATGGGTACCCTTCACATCGGAAAGCAAGGAAGCCGTTGCGGCGTACCCTGAGATCATGCGGGAACTGCGACTCGCTCTGCAGGATTGCGGACGCAAGCTGGCCATGCACATCCGGGCTCACCGGCGCGCGGTGGATGAGGAAAAGAAGAAATCGTATATCGAAAAGTACATCCCTCACATCGGCATCGCCCTGCGTGAAATCCTGGGACTCAGCGCGAAAGCGGAAAAAGACGCGGTGGCGACCCTCAAGGAAGTATTGGAACGAAGCAGATCGAGGGAAAGGCTTGAGGATTAACGATCGGGAATACACATCTTGTCAGTATGGGAGTGAATTGTGGTCAGGAAAAGCGAGAAAGAACAAAAACCGGCCGCCGGATCAGCCAGGAAGGTTTTGAGCGCGATCAGGGCGTCGGCCGAAGATATTCACAGCAAGATCATGGCGCGCAAAAAACCAACGATGAAGCTTCCTGTGAGGTCCCTGTCGAACGTGCGATACCAGCCGCAGCGCGGCTTTTTCGAGATGAAGGGACAGAAAAAGGAACGCACTCTAACGGTAAACACCGTAAAAACCTTCGCTCAAACCCTGCGGATGGTCGCCCTGTCTAAAGAACTGGTCGAGAACGATGACATCGCAACCAAGAGAGAAGCGTACTACGTATCCAAAAACTGGGAAGAGGCGCGCTTCAGCGAACAGCCGGAATCCGACACGGTGATGGACGACGTCGAAGCGTATTTCGGCGTCAACCGCGAGCAACTGGGATTCATCCCAGAAGAGAAAGGCGGCGACGTCGCCGGACGGCTGTTCGTCGTGGATCATGATCGCGACACGGGCCAGGTGCTCCGCATCGACTGCACAAAATTCGGCTCCGGCGCTTACAGCATCCCGATATCCGTCGAGCATTTGCGATTTGAGACTACCGCGGATTTTATTCTGGTGATCGAGACCGCGGGCATGTTCCAGCGGCTGGTAAAACACAATTATTGGAAAAAAGCCAACTGCATCCTGATCAGCATGGGAGGAGTCCCCACACGCGCCTGCCGGCGCTTTATCCGCCGTCTGGCTGATTTCAAAAAGATACCTGTTTATGTCTTCGTCGACGGAGATCCTTACGGGATCACGAACATCTACCGCACGCTGAAAGTCGGATCGGGAAATGCCGCGCACCTCAACGAATTCTTTTGTGTCCCCCAGGCCCGGTTTCTCGGGATCACGCCGCAGGATATCGTCGATTATAAGCTGCCAACGCATCCGTTGAAGGACGTCGACATCAAACGCGCCCGGGATGCAATGAAAAACGATCCCTTCATCAAACACTACCGCGACTGGATTCACGCGATCGAGCATATGCTCAAGATGGGAGTCCGCGCCGAGCAGCAGGCCCTGGCTAAACACGGCTTGAATTATGTGATCGACACGTATCTCCCGCAAAAGCTCGCCCACCCGGAAAAGTTTCTTCCGTAGCCTTAGTTAATCTTATACTGTGCGGCTCGGAATCGGTATCGGTATCGGACATCGCAATCGGTTTTCGGCCTTTGAGTCTTGGGCGGTCTACATTAACAACCGATTAACGATCGCGATTGCGATAGCGATACCGACAATTCGGGCATGTCAGTTTGCAGGTAGGATCCGATACAGATGCGGCGCGACTTGCTCTTTTCTGCAGTCTTTGAATATGTAAAATGCTTCCAGAAGCTCGCGCTCAATGTAAGACCATCCGAGTGGATTCGTACTCCAGTATACAGGAATGCCTTTCTTCCAGGCTTCCATGACTTTTTCCTCAACAGCAGCGGCATTCCAGTCCCAGCCGGACCAGACGATCTGCCACTCAGGGCGGACGCCGATTCCCCGATAATAGTCAAGGATAGGACTATAGTTTCCCGCGATAATCAGACCCGGTCCGGCGGCCGACTCCCGCATCAATACGGCAAACTCCATTTTCCCGGTTTGAATCTGCTTGTATTGTGAAAATGCCGCCATTGCTACGCCGAACAAAATCACCTGCACAACTGCCCAGGCTGCGAGGCCGCGTTTTGACGGAACCCACTTTCTGTAAAGCGACGCGCAAAGAATCGCCGAGGCAGGCAGGACTATGAGAGCATAACGGGGATGCATCTGAATATCGGCGTCGCGCCAGAGAATCGCGATAGGCAACACAAGACAACAAAAAACTCCCCAGCCCGTATGTGAGAGCGTAGGTGTCTCATCGGCAGATTGAATGGAATCGCGAGAAGCTTTTCCGAACACTCTGCGCAAACCCGCGCCTATGAAGGCAAGCCAGGCTCCGGGACAGACTACAAAAGCGAACAGCAGGCTGGCCTCCAGGTTGTTCCTGAACTGTACGGAGTCCACAGGAATGGCGTGAAGCCAGGTTCTGGTCCGCTCGATAAATCCTGTGGGATCGTGCAGATACCATGCGACGGCAGGCGACAAAGCTACGACCACGGCTGCAATGAAAAAGCGAATCGCGCAACGGAACCTTTCGGACGCGGATCCCCCTCGCGCAAACAGAATCCAGAGGTAGGCCGCGCCGAGCGTGAGTGCCTGTTCCCGGATGCCGATGGCGAGGCCGAAAAATATCCCGCCGGCGATGTCGCTCCACGCAGCACGCCGATTCGCCGGTTTCCAAAGAAACAGCGCCGCTGCTAGCAAGGCTGCGAGCATGGGCACTTCGGTCATGATGAAACCCGAGTAGATCGCATAGACTGGTGAGATGGCGAAGGCCAGGACAGCCATGCGCGCCGCAGGTCCGGGTAGTATCCGGCCGGATAGACGCCGGAAAAGGATCACTCCTGCAACCCCGAGCGCGACCGTGCCTGCCATCGCTACGAATTCGAGATGAAGCGGTTGGAGGTCAAAAACGCGCCGAAGCGATTCCCACAGCAGCATGTTGTATCCGAGATACACCGGCCGCCCGATTCCAAGGTCCGAGAATTGACGGGACGCAATCTGCTTCAGATAGTCATAGCTGTCCCATTGCCCCAGGAAAGGGGCGCTCCCTGCGAGATAGAGGTAGAAGACCACAACCGGCAATACCCAGTGAGGTCGCAGAATCTTTTTCATAGCCGGACTTATATGCCGGAAGCGGCAATTGCTCCGCACCGGAATAAAACGCAATGCCGCATAGAAAACAAGTGAAACAATTCAGTATGCAGCATCCCCTCAATCTTTCATAATTCTATGATAGCCGCAGATCCTCTTTTGCCCAGAAACCAGGCCGAAAATCGACATGGCGAGCGTGCAAATCCTCTGCGCGGACTTAAGTCCGCAACCACAAGATGAATAGTAAACAGTTCATGTGCGACCGGCGCAGTGTATAATGGGCTGCTAATTCTAGAGTATACGGGCATAGGGAGAATGCAGGAAATCAAGCGCATCTTGTTGGCCGGCGGGGGTACGGCGGGCCATGTGAATCCGGCGTTGGCAATCGGTTCGGCTATTGCAGCGGCTGAAACCCGTCTTCTGTACGTCGGCGTCCGAGGCAGAGTCGAGGAAGAGGTGGTGCCGCGTGAAGGCATTCCCATAAAATATATCCGCGCATCGGGATTTCCGGGCAGCATCTCGCTGAAGATGGCTCTGTTTCTTGTCGATCTGCTGGTCGGGACAATCCAGTCGCTCTATATTCTTCTCCGTTTTCGTCCTGAGATCATCGTCGGCACAGGCGGCTATGTTTCTGCTCCCGTCATCACCGCATCCTTGATTCTCCGCAAGATGCATCTGGGCAAATCGAGGATTTTCCTGCATGAACAGAACGCCATCCCGGGAAAGCTGAATCGCGTAATGGGCCGGTTCGCGCACAAAGTTTTGGTCACGTTTCCCGAGACGCTTTCTTCATTTCCCGGAAATGGAGTGCTTGTCGGGTATCCTCTGCGAAAGCGTATTGCGCAGGCGAGCCGTGCCGATGCCATGCAGAAGATCGATTTGCGGATTCCGGAGGGACACAAGGTTGTTTTCGTTTTCGGCGGATCACAGGGCGCGCGTGCGATAAACCGCGCGCTTGTCGATGCGCTCGGCCATCTCATTCGCTATCGCGATTCCCTGTTTATCATCCACGGTGTGGGGCTCTCCAAAAGCCAGGAGTACAACGCGGCAAAGGACACGGAGACCAGGCTGCGGCAGCTTTACAGCGATGAGCAGCTCCGCGAAATCGCCGCTTTTTATGTCTGCCGGCCGTTTTTTCATGACATAGAGCTGTGTTATGCCGTGAGCGATCTCGTCGTAGCCCGAGGAGGAGCGGGCAGCCTTAACGAAATTTCAGCCATGGGGAAACCCGCGCTCATTATTCCAAAGTCCAACCTGCCCGGAGACCACCAGGTCATGAACGCCCGCTCCATGGAGCGGGCCGGAGGGGCCGAGATTCTTTATGAACAGATCTTCTCGGTGGACGGCAAACTCTCCGAGTCGATCGACGGCAAAATTTTCGCTGGAAGGCTTCTCTCCCTACTCAACAATGATCTCCTGCTTCAGCAGATGAGCCAAAATAGCCGCAGCTTCCTCAACCACAATGCTCTGATCCAGATTGAACGCCTCGTCCGCGGGGAAAAAGCCGATACTGTTGCGGCTCCGCAGAGCGCAGCCGGAAGCCTCGAAGGCCAGCCGCTTCCGGGGAACAGACTCCTGCTGGCACAGCTCGAGAAAGCCTATGAGAAACACAGGCCGGCCTACCGGCCGGAAAGCGTTGTCCCGCGTCCGCAGGACCTTGAATATCTAAAGAACCGGGCTGCGGCCCTTCTTGTCCATCCCGCGTGGCAGGAACGCAACCTCGGAGTGAAGCTGATCGGGCTTCTGCAAGCGAAGGAAAAAGTGCCTGCGCTGCTGACGCTCTTCAACGACCGCAGGCCTGCTTCGCTCATCAAGAGGTTTTTCGGCGGGGATTTCGAGCAGGTTGGATTCATCCGGAGAAACATCATCATCGCGCTCGTCCGGATAAAGGAGCTTTCACCCGAAATCGAAAAGGCGCTGCTGCGCGGACTCACGGATCCCTACTATGAAGTCCGCGCAGAATCGGCGCATGCCGTCGCCTTTTTCGAGGAGCGCCTCTCGTCCAGACAGGATTTCATTGCCGCTCTCCTGCGGCTGCTGTCGGATTCGAACATTGACGCCAGCACGGCCGCCGCTGAGGCGTTAGGGTATATCGGCGAGGAAAGCAACGTCCTTCCCGCGCTTCTCGGATTATGGGATTCGGAGTTCTGGCGAATGCGGGCCTCGGTGCTCCGCGGCATCCTTCACATGGTGGAACGCGGGAAGGTTCAGAATCTGGAGATAGTGGAAGAACAGGTGCCCCGGTTTATTTTGACCTCCACTGATTTCAGACCGCACTTCGAAATCAAATTCGCATACACGCGGCTCATGGAATCGGTTTCCAGGAAAAAGGGGAAGAGGGCTGCACAATGATTTATTTTCTTGGAAGATACCTTCACCCGCATTTTGAATTTTTCTCATTTCTGCGGCTCGTCGAATACCTCTCGGCGAGAGCCATCGGGGCGGCGCTGACCGCCATACTGCTGACTCTTATTTTCACCCCCGTGTTCATCCGATATCTGCACCGCAATGGCCTGGTGGACCAGCAGCGAAACACGGGACTGGCTACATCCTCCGACAAAACGGGGACGCCGGCCATGGGAGGCGCGATTTTCGCGGGGTGCGTACTCGCCTCCTGTCTACTCTGGTGCAACCTTGCCAACCTGTATCTTCTGATGGTGCTGTTGGGTATGGTCTGGTTCGGCACGATCGGCCTGCTGGACGACTGGGCCAAGATGCGGGCAAAGTCCGGGGACCGGGGAATGTCCGAAGCGAAGAAACTGCTGCTGCAGGCAGCCTTCGCAGCAGCCCTGGTGATCTTTCTGGCGAGCCCGTTCTCTCCTGTCCCGGCTTCTCAAGCCGGGGCATTTTATGTCCCGTTTCTGAAGCTGCCTCTGTTCAATTCAGTCTGGTTTTATTTACCGATCGTGTTCTTTTTCGTGATCGTCGTCGGCAATGCCGTGAATATCACCGATGGTCTCGACGGCCTCGCCATCGTCCCGTCCGTATTTGTGCTGGGAGTGCTGGGGATTTTCGGTTACCTCCTGTCAAATGCCATCTGGGCAAAATACCTGAATTACGCCTTGCTGCCGGGAGCCGGCGAGCTTGCGGTTTTTTGTTCCGCCTTCGTGGGCGCGGGAATCGGCTTTTTGTATTTCAATGCCTATCCCGCGCAGGTCTTTATGGGAGACACCGGCGCATTGGCGATCGGCGGATGCATGGCAGTGCTCTCGGTCGCACTAAAACAGGAGGCTCTCTTCCTGATTCTGGGCGGCCTCTTCGTGGTTGAAGCGATCACTTCGCAGATTCAGGATAAAATCGGGATCAAGTGGCTCGGCCGCCGGATATTCCTGCGAGCCCCGCTGCACCACCAGATGCAGCATAAGGGTCTGGCGGAAACGAAGGTCGTCATCCGGTTGTGGATCGTCTCCGGAATCCTGGCCCTGGCGGCGCTCGCGACATTAAAGCTGCGATAGCGCAGGACCATCCGGCGGAGCACGGCGCTTCACGCTTGCGCGGTTCAGTGACGTATAATGCTGAATCGTCCGGAATCGGTATCGGCATCGGCATCGATCACCGCAATCGGATATCGGCTTTTGTGTCTGTGGTAGTTGGCATTAACCGCCGATTCCCAATCGCGACTTCCGATTCAGATACCGATTCCGAGAACATTTCGATGGGCTACCATATTTCAAATTAACCGCAGGAGCGCGGCACCGTTGAAGTCCAGAAGTTCGAGCAGGAATGCGATTTATGTCGGATCGGGGATCCTTCTCAGCCGCATCATCGGACTCGTCCGCGAACGCATTTTTGCGCACTATTTCGGGAACAGCGATGCCGCGGACGCATTCAAGGCTGCGTTAAAAATTCCGAATCTGCTGCAAAACCTTTTCGGCGAAGGGGCTTTGTCCTCGTCATTCATCCCCGTCTACGCTAACCTGCTCGCGACCGGCAACAGGGAGGAGGCAAACCGTGTTGCCCGCGTAATCGGCTCCATGCTTATCCTGGCGATGTCTATCCTCGTCCTTGCGGGCGTCCTGGCGACTCCGCTACTTATCGACCTGATTGCTCCGGGATTCAAAGAAATCAAACGCGACTATACGATCCAGATGGTGCGGATTATGTTTCCCGGAGTCGGAGTGCTGGTAATTTCCGCGTGGTGCCTGGGAATCCTGAATAGCCATCGTCGGTTCTTTCTGCCATACGCCGCGCCTATTCTCTGGAACGCTGCCATGATTGCCGCTTTGACCGGATTCGGCGGCAGGATGCAGGCATACAGGCTGGCCATGATCGTGGCCTGGGCATCGGTAGCCGGGAGCCTTCTGCAGCTGGGAGTGCAGATTCCTTCCGTGATTCGGCTCGCGGGACGCATCCGCTTTCAGATAGACACCGTCTCGGCAAACATGAAGACCGTAATTCGAAATTTCATCCCGGGAGTCGCAAGCCGCGGCGTCAACCAACTTAGCAGTTACATCGACGTCACCCTGGCCAGCCTTCTATCCGCCGAGGGAGCCGTCGCTGCGCTGGCGTATACGCAGACGATTTATCTTCTCCCTGTCAGCCTGTTTGGCATGTCTATTTCGAATGCCGAATTACCGGAAATGGCCAGCCAGTCAGGATCGGGAGAGATTGTCGCAACGGCGCTTCGAGATCGGCTCCGAAGCGCCAAGCAGCGCGTCGTTTTTTTCATAGTCCCGTCAACGGCAGCGTTCCTGGCTCTCGGAGACAGTATCTCGGCGCTTCTATATCAAACTGGCAAATTTACGCGCGGGAACGCGGAGTATGTTTGGGCAGCTCTGGCCGGATACACGATTGGGCTCCAGGCTGCGACACTTGGGCGTCTTTACACATCCGCCTTTTGGGCAATGAGCGACACACGCACGCCTTTGAGGTTTGCCAGCATCCGTGTTGCGCTGGCCGCCGGATTGGGTTGGTTTCTGGCATTCCCGGTCGCGCGCCGGCTCGATATTCCTGCTCATCTGGGCCTGGTCGGATTAACACTCTCCGCGGGAATAGCCGCATGGGTCGAATTCGCGCTTTTGCGCGCTTCAATGAATCGCCGGATCGGCAAGGCGAATTTGGCAGCACCCCATGTTGCAAAACTCTGGGCGACAGCAACCGGCGCGGCAGCCGTAGCTTTTGCCGCCAAATGCGCGACGTCCGCAATGTCTCCACTGCTTTCCGGAACGATCGTGCTCGCGGCTTTCGGGACAACCTATTTCGGGAGCGCCCTGGCGATCGGAATTCCGGAAGCGCAGCAATTATCGCGCGCGGTCATTTCGCGCTTCCGGGGCAGGTCCTGAGACAACTGCCTGTTGCAGATTTCTGCGATTTCACGGATTGGATGGTGCTTCTGTGAATCCGCACAACATGAATTGCAGCTATTATTCATACGGGTGCGGGCTTCAGAACGCATGGACATCACAGGCCCATATCATTGTTTGGGCTGAAGCCCGGATCCGCATGTGGATGATTGGCCTCGGCTGTTTTGCTATTCCAGCGCCTTCAGTCTTGGCTGCAACTCCTTGAACTCATCGGTGCCGGCGCGGCGCAGCCACTCGAACACCACCGATTCCGCCGTAAGAACCGAGATCCCGCTCTGTGTCAGCCTCTGCATCGCCGTCTGCGCATCCAAAGGTCTGCGGGATGAGACGGCATCCGCAACCACATAAACCTGCAGTCCCCGGGACAGCAGGTCCATTGCGGTTTGCGTCACGCAGATATGAGCCTCGATTCCGGCCAGCACAACCTGGTCGCATCTTTCCGCGGACAGGCTATCAAGAAATCCAGGAGCAGCGGCGCAGGAAAAATCCACCTTTCCCAGCGGCTTTCCGTCCGGCAGAGCCTGTCTTATTTCCTCAATCGTCCTGCCAAGGCCTTTGGGGTATTGCTCGGTCAGCACAATGGAAACATTCATCAGTTTGGCGGCGTGGATCAGCAGCCTTATCCGTGAAAGAACACGCTGATGCTCGCAAACATGCGGAAACAGCCGCTCCTGAAAGTCTATAAGGACAAGAACGCTGCGCTGCCGGTCCAGCAGTCCAGATTTCATATTCAGATTCTCCCATGGCGGACATTAGACCATAAGAATCCGGGCATTCTTCAAAAAGTTTTTCGTCTGAAGTGACAAAACCACCCGAATGGATTAACTTATGAGACATTCAATAAGGAGAACGCCCGTGAAAAAAGTAGTTTTGCTGCGGCATGGGGAAAGCCTATGGAACAAGGAAAACCTCTTTACCGGCTGGACCGATGTTGATTTGAGCGAAAAGGGATCACAGGAAGCCGTTGAAGCCGGACGCGTCCTGCGCTCGGAAGGATACGTTTTTGACGTTGCGTTCACGTCCGTGCTTAAGCGCGCGATCAAGACGCTCTGGCTCGCCCTGGAAGAGATGGATCTCATGTGGATTCCCGTCTACAACTCGTGGCGGTTGAACGAGAGGCACTACGGGGCGCTCCAGGGATTGAACAAGGTTGCGATGGTGGACAAGTTCGGCGCTCAACAGGTCCAGTTGTGGCGCCGCAGCTACGACGTCCCGCCTCCGGCTCTGGAACCCGGAGATGAGCGGTCCCCAGCCAAAGATCCCCGGTATGCCGGCCTTGAAGCAAAAGACATCCCGCTTGCCGAATGCCTCAAAGACACGGTCGCGCGCGTTCTTCCCTATTGGCATGAAGAGATCGTGCCCGCCATCCGATCCGGCCGGCGCGTGCTCGTCTCCGCGCACGGCAACAGCATACGCGCGCTCGTGAAATATCTCGACAACGTACCCGAAACCGAGATCGTTTCGCTGAACATTCCGACGGGCATCCCGCTGGTATACGAATTCAACGACGATCTCTCCCCGGTCCGCCACTATTATCTTGGAAATCCGGATGCCATCAACCAGGCAATTCAGGCGGTGGCGAACCAAACGAAGAAACAGTGAAATTCCAGCCGAACGTATTTGAAATTTGGAATGCTGCGAAGTGAATATCGAACCGCAGAATGTAGAATATCGAGGGGCAATTCGTGCCACCGACACTTCGTTATTCTGTATTCTGTATTCTGCATTCTACATTCTGCGGTTCGAAATCGCTTTTTTATATCCGATAGGGTTTAATATTTAACGGGCAGTTATCTAAGGAATCATCATGTTCTCCCGGATTGCAGCGAAGCTTCATGGCGAATCGAATGCGCTCTATAAACTCCGGGATGAGCTGCGGGGCAAAGGCTGCGTCATACGGGACCTGATTTCCGGAAATATCGGCGAGCAGGGATTTGCCTTTCCGCAGGATCGTCTAGAGGAGATTTTAGTAAGGGCATCGCGCCGCTGCGCGATCTACCGGCCCGATTCCTTCGGGCAGAGAGCGGCCCGCGAAGCTGTTTCCGCGTTTTATCGAGCCGCAGGCTGTGCTATCGATGCGGACCACGTGGTGATTACGCCGGGCTCGAGCATGTCCTACTGGTACTGCTTCAAGCTCCTCGCCGATGAAGGCGACGAAATTTTATGTCCGTGCCCATCCTATCCCCTGTTCGACTATATCGCCCTGCTGAGCGGCGTCCGGCTGATTCCCTACCGACTCGACGAATCGCGGTTGTGGGCCATCGACGTCGATCACCTGGAGGCGTGCGTATCCACCCGGACCCGGGCATTGGTGCTCATTTCTCCCCATAATCCCACCGGCCGCGTCGCCTCCTCCTCTGAGATTGCCGCGCTGGCCGATATTGCGCGCCGACACGATCTGCCGATTATAAGCGATGAAGTATTCAGTGAATTTCTGCTGCGGGAGGGGCAATTGCCGCGGCCTGCGCGAACCGGCGCGCCGCTCGTCTTTACGCTCAACGGCTTTTCAAAAATGTTTGCCCTGCCGGGGCTGAAATTCGGGTGGATGGCCGTCTCGGGCGAATCTGAAAAGGTTCGGCAGGCTCTTCGTGCCTTGGAACTGATTGCCGACACATTTCTGCCGGTAAACGAAACCATCCAGGCGGCCGCGCCGGATATATTTGAATATGGCGGGAGCGTGGCAGGCGATTTCGTGCGCCGCATCCGCGAATGCTGGAAGTTGACCGAGGATATCCTGGCTCACGGCGGGAGCTTCGCTTACGTCCCACCGGACGGAGGCTTTTACGTGACCTTGAGGCTTCGAAATCTGGATGAGGAACGGCTGACCGAATCGATCCTGCGGGAAAACAGTTTGCTGGTGCATCCGGGGTATTTTTATGACATGGAGCCGCATCACCTGGTCCTGAGTTTTGTGCAGGCCCCTGAGGTGATCCGGGATGAGTTTCCAAAGTTGAAAAATTCTATGAAGACGGCTAGCCCGTGTCCCGGCTAAATAAATCGGAATCGGGATCGATCATCGCAATCGGGTGCCGGATTTTTGACTATGGCGGATTCAAAGAAAAAACCGATTTCCGATAGCGATAGCGATAAAAACCAGGAATGGGAGAATGCATGAAATACGTGAGATATCGATTGGACGGCAGGACGTCCTACGGTGTACTGGACGGAGATACGGTGCGTGAAATCGACGGCGGGCTTTTTGGCGAAAGGCGGCAAACGGGACCGTCCGTCAAACTCGATCGAGTGGAACTGCTGTGGCCATGTGAACCCACCAAGATACTGGCGGTGGGGTTGAATTACAAAAGCCATCTTGGAAATCAGCCCGCGCCGGCCAGGCCCGAAATTTTCTATAAGCCTCCGTCCGCGCTGCTGAGCCACGGAGGCAGCATCGTCATTCCCGAGGGATCGCGGGATGTTCATTATGAAGGCGAATTGGCAGCCGTTATCGGGCGGAAAACCCGGAATGTATCTGCCGAAGAGGCCGCGGAATGCATTTTCGGATATACGTGCGGCAACGACGTCAGCGAACGCTACTGGCAGAAGAACGATTTGCAGTGGTGGCGGGCCAAAGGCTGCGACACTTTTGCGCCGCTGGGACCGGTCATCGTTACCGGCTACGACTGGCGTGAAGGCAGGATTCATACCAGGCTGAACGGAAGCGTCGTTCAAGCAGGAGCTTTCAGCGAATTGCTTTTTAATCCGCTGGAGATCATCAGCCACGCCAGCCGTCATTTGACGCTGATGCCCGGCGATGTTGTATACACAGGAACACCGGGCCGCACGGGCGCAATCAAGAACGGAGACACGGTCGAAGTGGAAATCGAGGGTATCGGCATCCTCCGCAATACCGTTACGACGTAAACTTGCGTGTGTTTTCCGACGAAGCAGCAAAACGTCAAACTGGGTTTTCAGATTGAAGGTTTCAAGTTTCAGGTTGCAGGCTCTATGTTGCATGCAATGATCTGCAAACTGGAACGTGCAACCTGGAACCTGGAACAGGAAAGTAGGCGCAGCAGCCGGGCGCCTGCAAGAAGCATGATTGGGGAGAGGAGCCGCTATCCGGAAGTACCCGTGGCCAGGGCAAGCGCGCCGAATTTGCGGGTGCGCAATTGGAAGTCGGCGATTGCCGCTTCAAGATCGGACGCCTCGAAGTCCGGCCATAGTTTCGAACAGAAGTAAAATTCCGAATATGCCGCCTGCCAGAGCAGGAAGTTCGACAACCGCTTCTCCCCTGCGGTACGGATAATGAGGTCGGGATCCGGGACGCCCTCTGGCGAGATCTTCCGCACAAAGTCCTCTTCGGTGATCTGCTCGACTTTCAGCCCTTTGCGTACGACATCCCGGGCCAGGGCCCGCGCGGCCTCCATAATCTCGTGGCGGGCACCGTAGTCCAGGGCAAGGCGCAGGTGAAGTCTTTTGCAGTGTTTGGTGTCCTCCTCTACACAGGAAAGCGCCTCCCGAACAATCGGCGGCATCCGGTCGCGCCTTCCGAAGGCGGAAAGGCGGATATCGTTATCGAGGAGATCCTGCCGCTGCGATCTGAGGTAATGCCGGAACAGGCTGAAGAGGACGCGGATTTCCTCTGCCGGCCGCTTCCAGTTTTCGCTGGAGAACGCGAAAAGCGTCAGAACGGGAATACCCTGGCGGCAGGCCGCTTCTGTAATGCGCCTGACGGTTTGAGCACCCATTTCGTGCCCCTTCCAGCGCGGCAGGCCGCGCTGTTCTGCCCAACGGCCGTTGCCATCCATGATGATTGCCACATGCTGTACAGAGTTCATATTCGATTCACCCATCAGTAATCCTTGATCTGAGAATGATCCATTGCGCGATGCTCTCCCCCGGGATGCCGTAGCATTCAACTGTGGGATGGGAGCGGATTGATGCCGGCGCGGAGCGCCAGGCGCCGGGCCTTTTGCACCTGGGCTCGGTCCGGCAGAAGGCCGGACAGAGTTTCAAGGTAATCCGCCAGGGCAACGCGTCCTGCAGGGCTGATGCGGTACGTGCTCTTCGGCTTCCTGTCTTCAAATTTCTTATCGCAGAACACGTAGCCGGCCGTCTCCAGCCTTCGCGCCTGAACGCTCAGATTGCCGTCCGTCGTCTGCAGGAGGTCCCGCAGTTCCGTGAAGGTCAGGGTTTCCTGAACGACAAGCGTCGAGAGGATGCCCAGTCGCAGTCGCTCGTGGATCAACGGATCCAGTTCGTTGGGCGTCGGACGCGCGTTCTTTTGTTTGTTAGCCATTATGCCTCCGTGCGATATATGCTCCATAGATGATGTGTAACCATCCGAATCCGAGCGCCAGCCACAACAGGCCCGTCTCCGGGGCCGACAGCGCCGCGCCGGCGGCCGCCAGCAGGAAGCTCAATCCCATATACCGGACAGGAGCCACGGAAACCTGCCCGCCGTTGGTCACTGCGGCACCATAGCATCCGAGCCAGATGACCGGCAGCCATTCCATTTTTTGCGCCCGGACCGCGATCAGGGTAAGAAGGCCGCCGACAAACAGGGCCGGACAAAGGCTCCAGAGCAGCTTGCGAAGAAGCGGCGGCTGAATGGGAGCGCAGGTCTGGCGGCTCTTCCGGTACATCCCGTAGGAAACAATGGCGATCGAAATGCCGAGCACCACACTCCAGGTGGCCAGGGCCAGGCGGCTATGGGGGCCAGGGATCCACGGGGCGCCGGTTACGAAAGCGTTGAATGCGGCCCCGGCAACCGACAGGGCGCCCGCCGCCGCCAGGCACCAGCCAGGTACGGCCGTAATCTGCCCCGCCGCCTCCATGGTCTTTCGGATATAGAGCAGATTTTCGCGAACAGTTTGCGTGTTTTGCGGATCTACCATGCAGCCAACCCTCCGTATGCACCCATTATGCCGCAGCGCTCCATCATTGTCAAGTTCTTTATGATACAAAGTATATTGAAGCATCCCCTTTCCTCTTGGACACGCCGGCTCTGATTTGCCACCTGCAACATGGCGAATTTATAGGTCCTCGTCGTTGGAGTCGGGATCAGCTTTTAGCAAGTTTCTATCGTGAACTTTCAGGCTCAAGCCCGAACAGCCGGCAGGAAATATACCGATCATCCGCTTAGCATGGAATTCAGAATATTCAAAGGTCCTTTTGGACTTAACACAGGTCCTCAATCCCACCCCGGGCGTACGCCTGGGGCTATTCTCTATCGGCTCTCCGGTCCTGAGCGCCGAGTTTCACTGCAGAAATCAACAAGGGAATCGCGTGAGACCATGCTGATGGATGAGGATTATTTTGCGTTTTTTCGGTAGGCTTTGAGGCCTTGACCGGCATGTTCTTCGGAGACGAATCTACCTCGCCTGGAATTGAAAAGCTGCTCCCAACTTTCCCGCGATGCGGTCCTGGATCCAGTGGCTGTCCCGCCATTCCTCCGGATTCACGGGCAGTCCTTGAAGCAGGGTGCAATAATGCAGATGATCGCCGCCGGCGAGTCCCGTTTCCCCGGTGTTGCCGATAACGGCTTCCCTGGCGACCTGCTGCCCCTCCTTCACGGCTATGGCAGACAGGTGTCCGTAAATGGTTTGAAGTCCGTATCCGTGGTCAATAACGACGGTATTTCCGTAAATGCCCAAAAATCCCGCATAAACCACCGTGCCGCTGTTGGCTGCCGGTATGGGCGCCTTTTTGGTCACGGCAAGGTCGATTCCCATGTGGTCCTGCCGGTCGATCTCACGCCCCTGGTACACATAGGTCCTTCGATCGGCAAAGGAAGCCATAGGCTTTGCATTCGGCATCATGGCGAACGGACGGTTCCACAGAAAAGCCGGTTTCGATTTTTGGGCGAGTCCGCGGATCGTCCCGCTGTTCTTTTGACGCAGCTCGCGGTTGATCGCGAGGTAGTTGTCCAACAGATTTCCCCGGTCCGTGATTTCGGGAGACTGCGACAGGATTTCCGGAACTACTTTGTTGAGGAATGCGTCGCCGATTTCCAGAGTGTCCGATTTGAAGGATTTTGGAAAGAACTGGTCGATGAATCCCCTTTCCGCGGCGTTGCCCGCGGCGTCTTCGGCCACCAGTCTCACATCGGGCTGCCCCATATCGTGCGGTACGGCGAAGAGCGCAAACCGGTCTTGCTTCCCTCCCCCCGGCAGCGGAAATCCCGGGAACCACAAGGAACCGGAGCGGACTCCATCACGCACGGCCGATCCTCCAACACGATAAACGACGATTTCACACCCTCCCTGAGCCGCATAAGTCTTTGTGGATGTGACTTGAAGGGAGGGAGGGATCAGGTTCACAGGCAGAGTCACTTCTTCAACCCACGGCGAGGGGTGCCGGAGCCACGTACCGGCCCGTCCGGCGGTAATGCGTATCGCGGCCGTGCCTCCGGTTAATCCGGGCATGGCTTTGCGGCCAACTTCGGCGTTCAGGAGGTCTTTTGCCGTCTTTGATCCCCAGAAGGCAAACTGGGAACTGGGCGCATAGCTCTTTTCGGCGACTGTTGAGGATTTTTTCCCCTGAATCAGTTCCACCCTGACAAAGGTCAGCCCGCGTCTGGGCTCGGCGATTTCCACGGCTACCGGCGTTCGCACCCCTATCGTGGATGCGGCGGGCTGAATCCGGACATCCGGCGGGCCGCCGGCGCAAAAAAAGCCCTGGGCCGCAAATCCAAGCACAAGCAGGGCTGCGATGATTAGAATTGCTTTCAGTGAGAATCCCGATTTCAACCTGTCATCCGTCATAGTCATCCTGTCGTTTGGTAAAATTTGAACAATAAGTGTACCACCAAAATCATTTTATTGCCGGACATGGATTTCACAATCTGACGGGCCCATGTCATGCTGCCCTGGCACATAAATCTTGCACAGGATGATTGCTCTATTAATTACATCCATGTAGAATCGCATTGCCGGCGTTTGCGTGAAATTGATCAAGTACAAGGAGGCTGTGATGAAAAAGATTTTTACGGCCGTTTTCCTAGGTCTATGGCTCCTGATTTCAATCGGCTGTTCTTCTATACCATCCGGGACGGAAAAAATCGCGGATCTTAATCAAAATGCGGCATCGATGATAGGCAAGGAGGTAGTGTGCGTCGGATTAACCGATACCAAGACCACACTTTCTTCATTCCGGATGTTCAAGATTTCCCAGGGGAACAACTGGTTCTGGGTAAAGTATCCGGAAGGAGCGGAAGAACCGCCGCAGGGAATCAAAGTCCGGGTTTTCGGCACAGTGCAAGAAAGTCAGTTCAACATCATCGGCAAAGCATATTTTATTCAGGCAACCAAGGTTGCAATGGAATAGGGCCGATCAATCAACAGCCATGCTTCCATGGGGACGGTTCCCAGGAGCCGTCCCGCAGTATTCCTTGCTTCTTTCCCGCTTCCCGCATTCAAGCCTTTCCTACAAATAACCATCCAGAAATCCAGCCAGGTTTTTGCGCGCCATCCGCGTATTGGCCTTCCACTTCCGGTACATTTTGGTCATTCCCGTACCCACCAGTTTCCTGGCCCGCGCGGGAAGGCGTGTCGCCGGATCGTATGAAAACGGGGCTAAAAATGAATCCGCCGCTTCGTCGCTTACGACGCGGATGCAGCTGAGCGGGATTCCCTTGGACGCAGCCGCGCGGGCCAGCGCCGCAGTTTCCATATCCACGATCGCGGCATGGAATTTTTCGTGCAGGAGACGCTTGTGCACAGGATCGCCCAGCACGTATGCGGACGTCATGACATCTCCCGTACATGCGGCGAGGCCCGAGGATTTCGCTGCCCGGGCGAGATCATCACAATGCATCAAATCGTAACTGCCATCCAGCCGCACGTGATCCCAGTCGTGATCATTCTCGTCCAGACTGAAGGCCAGAGCCCGGCAGACCGCAACCATGTCGCCCAGCTTCAGGCCCGGATCAAGCGCACCCGCATAGCCGATCACGAGAATATGGGAACACTGAACCGTCCGGAGCGCCTCCTCCAGTCTTTCAGCCGCGCGCTTCGGGCCTACGCATGCCTTCAGGAAAGCTATTTGTTTCCCGTTGCGTTCGGCCTGCCACACGCTGATTCCCATACCGGGGAGCTTTCGCTTTTGCCGGCACAGGTCCAAACCCGTTTTCAGTTCCTCATCGAGGGCTGCAGCCACCAGTAGCATAGGGATTCCAGAATAGGGCTACCGCGCTGCGGAGTAAAGAGCGTTTGCCCTGTTTTTGCACCTTACTCCGCCCAATGAAACTCTCGGTACGCCGCACTTTGAAACCAAATCGATTATATTTCATCCAATTATATGTATCCGTTGAGGATAATATTGAAGGAACAGTCTATGTTCAGATATATTTTCCGGTGGCAACAAGAATGTTTGTCGGCAACAGGTTTGCATACAATGATGATTCCATTCCTGCTTTTCTTTTTTCTGATTCCTCCCGCGCTGCCTTCTGTCGGAAATCTGCAGGACGTCGTAGGTTTGTACGAAAGCGGAAAATACGCTCAGGCGGCGGGCATGTTTCAACAACTGAGCGCATCGACTCCCTCCAACGCCGAGGTGTGGGTCTGGCTTTCGAGAGCACGGCTCAAAACACGCGAATGGGACAAGGCCGTTCAGGCCATGGAAAAAGCTGTTCAACTGCAGCCCGCAAACGCCGAATACCGTCTCCTGCTCGGCCGGGCCTGCGGCTCCCGGGCATCCAATTCCAGTTTTTTGACCGCGATGGGATGGGCGCGCCGCGTCGTGAAAGAATTCGAAACCGCGAGAAAACTGGCGCCTGACAGCATCGACGTCCGGTTTGACCTGCTGGAATATTACCTGAACGCTCCCGGCATCGTGGGAGGAGGAAAAGATAAGGCCGAAGCCGAAGCGCGGGCGATCTCGAAGCTGAGACCTGACAAAGGGTATGTGGCCCGGGCCACGATCCACATTAAAAATAAAAAATGGGATCTGGCTCGCAAAGAACTGATGCAGGCGGCCGCGGAATATCCGAAGTCCGTGAGCGCCAACAAGGACCTGGCCGATTTTCTGCTCAGCCGGCAGGATTTCGAGGGCGCACTGAGCTACGCCAGCAAAGCGCTTCTCCTCGATCCAAAATCCAAGCGCTGCAGTCTCCTCGCGGCAGCGGCAAAAATCAGGCTCGGATCGGATCTCGAGAGCGCTTCGGATGCACTGAGCGCCTTGCTCGCCGGCGCTTTGGGCGAAGGTGATCCCGGATTTGAAGAGGTATACTACTGGCTGGGCGAGTATCATCTGGCAAAAGGGGAAAAGGGCAGGGCTCAGGAGGCATTCAGGGCTGCCCTCTCCTTTGATCCGGAACACGGCAAGGCTAAGAACGGCCTATCAAAATCAAAATAGCTTCTCATGAGGACCTCAGGTATGACTAAACTGGCTCGGACACCTATTCTTGTGTTTTCTGCTTGCGTGATCTTCGCGGAACTGGTTTCCGCTTCGGAACAGGCTGGCGGCGCACAGTCTGAAGTCCGGATGATGGCAGTCCAGGAAGCCGTCCGGTTGACGTTGGCACACTCTCCCGAGGCCCTGGTCGCCGAGGCCCAGGCAGCCCAGGCTCGAGAAGCCTTGCGCGAAAGCCGCTCCGTTAATCTGCCGCGGTTTTACACCGGAACCGGAGCGGCTTACAACAACGGTTACCCTTTGAGCATTGATGGCGCTGCGCCGTCCATATTCCAGGTTTCCGCGAGCAGGCCCATTTTCAGCAAAACAAACAACAATCTGATACGCGAAGCTCAGGAGTCGGAGAAAGCCGGCAAGATGGGGGTGGAATCGGCCCGCAACGATCTGGCGTTAAAAACGGCATCGGCCTACTACGAGCTGTTCCAGGCGGGAAAGATCCGGGTGCTGCTGGAAGCCAAACTCGATTCAGCTTTGAAACTGCAAAATCAAACCGATTTGCAGCTCGAAGCCGGAAAGGTTCGACCCGTGGACGCGACGCTTGCCAGGACGGCCGTTCTCGCCGCACGGCAGGAAATGCTTGTCGCCGAAGAACAGGCGCTTCTGGCCGAAAAGGAGCTGCGCAAACTCACGGGACTGCCGGACAGCATCAGAATTCAGACCGTCGAACCTCAGATCGAGAGTCCCATTTTCGGGCTCGCGGAAGATGCGCTCTTCCAGAGTGCGCTCCAAAACGCTCCCGGAATACAACAGGCACAGGCGGAAGCACGGGCGAAGGAATTCCACATTGAAGCCGAAAAAGGAGGGTACCTGCCACGAATGGAGATCGTCGGCCAGTATGCGATCTTCAGCCGGACGAACAATTATGAAGACTACTTCAGACGGTTCGTGAGGAACAATTTCCTAATCGGACTCTCCGCCCAAGTGCCGATCTTCAACGGGACTACGGGAGCCAGAGTCGCACGCAGCCGGCAGGAGGCATCGGAGGCGCGCTATAGGCTGGAAAGCCTGAAGTCGAATCTTAAACTTGACATTCAACGCGGTCTCGGCGCGATGCGCATAGCCCGCGGAGCCCTGGATCTGGGGCGCAGCGACGTCGAAGCCGCGCGCGAAATGGTCAAAATGAGCGAAACCTTGATGGAAGCCGGCCGCATCGGCGAAAAAGATCTCGAAGGCGTGCGGACCCAGCTTCTGCAAAAAGAACTGGCGCTCCTCGACGCGGACCAGACTCTGTTCCGGAGGAAACTGGAACTGCTTCTTGCCACGGGGGCCATCGCGACCGCGATTCAGTAACTCCGTTTGCGTTTCGCCAGAAAAGCTTTCGCCTTTGCCGCGGTGGCTTTGCGGGAATTGACCGTCTGGCGGCTGACAAAATCGAGCACGGCTTTGCCCGGATTCGTCGGATCGCAGAACATATCGAGAGCAACTATCGCTTTCCCAATCGCAATGTTCCGGCACTCGCCCGTTTCAAAGGCCTGATTATCAATCGCTGTCAGCCGCGCCGCAATGCCCTTTCGTTCCTCAGGAAATGCCCGCGCTATCTTGCCGAGCGCGGCAATCGCATTGTTGGCTGCTATCAACTCTCCGCCGGATAGGAAAGTGAATAATTTCTTCAGCAGACGGCGGGTCCGCCCTTCCGTATCCGCCGCCGCAAGATTGCCCGAAACGGCGGCCGCATTCCATTTCAGGATCCGATTCCCGCTGTCGAGCAGCGCCGCGATTTGATCGATATTCTGGAAAAGAAGCTTGGGATATTTTTCCGACAGAAGCAGCAGGGCTTTGGAGCATCCGAATTTGACGCGGGGCAGTCTGTGCGAGACTCCGCTGAAAAGCAATTCAAGCGGAATTTTGCCGCTCGCGGCATCATCCCGAACATTCTCGGCTGAAATTTTTCCGGAAGCCATGACGCTGTAAAGAGGATTATCCTGTTCCATGCAAGTTCTCTCCAATCCGTTCGTTCACTGAAAAACGAAAGCCACTGCAAGTGTCTCGCCGGCAGAGCCCTGGACGCCGCCCAGACATGAGACTGAGTCCGCGAGCATAGCCAAAACAATTTGCGGAGCCGATGCCGTTTGTCCCCGGCGGATCGCGAATGCACATCGTCCCGCCCCGGCAATGCCAATAGGATACAAGCGTGTCCCGGCGGCACAAATAGGATTCTCCAAAACGCTTTCGGCCGGTGTCTAAATGTATAGGCGCCAGAGCCGCGCCATTCTTCAAAACGGTTTAAATTGCCGGACCTCCGGATGCATAATTCCAGTGATCGCTGAGCGCCAATGGTATAGGGATTGCATCGTCAGCTCACACTCCATTTGCGGGAGCCAAGAATGGACTCGAAACAGAAAAAAGCGTTGCTTGTCATCATTGCACTGGTTCTTTTGGCATGGCTGATTTCTCCCTTTTTCTTTTCCAGGTATGAGCCTCCGGCGGCTCCTACCCAATCCGCACTTTCTTTCGATGCGGCGCACGCATACCTGGTTATGGAGGAATTCGTCAGACGGTTCCCCAACCGTTCCTTTGGCAGTCTGGAATCGCGCCAATCGACTGGATATCTGCATGACCGTCTCAAAGAACTGGGATACAGTGTTGCCTACACGCACTTTGACGCGCGAATCGCCCGCCGCAAGAAGGTGGGGCGGAATGTGATTGGTTTCAGGCAGGGACAAATCCCTGAAATCCTGGCGCTGACCGCCCACTTCGACACGGCTCCCACCGCAAACCAGGGAGCAATGGCCAATGGATCAGGCGTCGGCGTGCTGCTGGAACTTGCCCGTGTGTTCTCTGCAATCCCGATGCACCGGAGCCTGCTGATCATATTCTCCGATGGAGGGGAGTATGGGAGTCTCGGAGCAAAGGATGCGGCCGAAAGCTATCCCGAGCGCAACCGCATTGGCGCGGTTCTATCTCTGGACCACGTAGCCTCCGGCGACCTTGCAGCGTTTTCCCTTCAGGTTGAGGGACAGATGAAGGGATTTGCACCGCCGTGGCTAAGGCAGCTTGCTTCCCGGGCGGCCGAAATGCAGGGATTGCCGGTTTACACTGCCTCCGGTCTAACAGAACATTTCGAAAGGTCCTTGCTGATTTCCGGAAATGACCAGGGGCCTTTCCTGGCAAAAGGAATCCCGGCCGTTAACCTGGGTAGTATTTCGGCGGATCCGGCCCGACAGAAGGCTATTTACCACTCGCCGCGGGACACGATCGAGAATATGAAAGCCTCCGGCATGGGTACGTTCGGGCTCGCTGCCGAACGCATCGTGCGCACTCTGGATGAACTCCCGCGGACGCCCCAAGGATCACCGGAATCGCTCAGGCTTTGGAACGCCCGCTACTGGAGGCCGAAGACAGGCATTCTGCTGCATATCCTCGCATTTCTTCCCCTTGCCGCCGCATTCGGATTCTGCGCGAAAAACCATTATCCCAAACTGAGCGCAATCGGTATCCGCCGTGAGTTGTTGATCACCCTGGGTACGGCTCTCCCGTTCTGGGGATTTCTCCTCTCGATCAATCTGGCATGCGCCTTGCGTTTACTGCCGACCTATACCCTGTATCCTGCAACGGCAAAAGACCCTGTCCTCTTTAATATTCCCTGGAACGTCCTGGGCAGCATACTTGGAGCGGCATTCTTCGTTGCGGTCGTTTGCAGTCTGATAGGAATCCTCTCCGTGCGAAGCCTGCCGAAACCGGATTTTTGCGCGTCTAAGATGGTTCTCCTTGGTCTCCTGATAATCATCGTCGCGCTGGCGCTGATCTACAATTCCTACTGGGCCGTCGTTTTCCTGCTTTTGCCAGCATGGATCTGGCCCATGGTCGATCGCGGCAGGACGCCGGGTGAGCGGATAAGAAATGCCCTGCTGATAGTCGCGGCCGGAATTCCCTTCTGCGCGGCGATGTGGGCGGTTTGCTCCCGGTTCGGTCTGAGCTGGAACCTGCTCTGGTATCAGGTCCTTGCTTTGGCATCGGGATTGTTCACGACGGCCGGCTATTATCTTGGAATTGCCGGTATATCTATCGGCGTCCGGTTCCTGGTGCTGCAGTTCCGAAGAAACGCGGAGTAAAGCGAATCCAATCTCAATATCCTGGCGAAATTAAGCAAATCAATTACCATAACAAGCACGCAATTTCTTGTTTTATGAGAAAGAAAGAATTTGTGGCCGGGCCACAAGCCCGGACTCGCATGCAAATATAAAAGCGGTGCGGTCGCATTTCCGGCCGCGCCGTGATTCCCCGTTTGCCGGCTCGCCCGGATCAGTTGGCAGCGCACACCACGCTGCGGAGCGTCTTGATGTGATTCGTGATGTAGGAACTATCATCCGGAGCGGTCACCCCCGCGAGGTAGGCCTCTAGATCTGCCAGTGCTTTGGCAAACAGGCTGGTCTGCATGTACATCAACCCACGGTCGCGCAGTTCGGAGGGAATTCCCGGATTGAGCATCAGGATCTTTTCGATAACAGAGAGCGCTTTGAGGTATTGCTCCTTCTGTGTGTAGATGCCTTTGAGGTTGAAAAGCATTCGCATCAGAATCGCCCGCTTCTCCATCGGCTGCAGGAGAGAAGCGTTGATTGCCCCGGCATCTTTATACATCTTATCCAGAAGCTCCTGGCAATCGTTCCACGTAAGAATGCGTCCCATGTTGAACGGATCGACTATTATCTCCTTTTCTCCGGCGACGTGCTTTATCAGGAAGTGCCCGGGGAATCCCACTCCCCGCACCGCAAAGCCGATTCGCTTCGCCACTTCCATATAAAGCACCGACAGGGAAATCGGGATTCCCAGTTTTCGGTCGAGCACCTCATTAAGGTAACTGTTCCGCGGATCAAAGTAGTCTTCGGTATTGCCGCGCAGTCCCTCCTGGACGAAAAGCGTCTCATTGATGCCTTCGATGACATTTACCGGCGTCCGGTCTATACCAATTAGCACCTCGGCTCGCGCAGCAAGCATGTCGATTTGTCGAAGGTATTCCGAGATATCAAGCTCCGGATACTCTTCAAGTGCCATGACCAGCGAGGCTCGGTCGAGGGACAGGGTCTCTTCGTCCAATGCGGCAATTTCGGCAAATAACTGCCGCGCCCTGAGTATCTCATGAATCACCGGATTCCCTCAAAAAGACCTTTCAGATTGTCTATCTGCATATCTTCAAGCGAGGATACCACCAAATTCGCCGCCGACAAAACTTCCAGAGGATAGCTGTTGGCAACGGCCATACAAGCCATTCCCGCGGCGCGTGCACCGCGAACTCCACCCACAGAGTCTTCTATGACGAGGCACTCTCCGGGAAGGATGGGTGTTGTATTCCTGGCCGCGTTCAGCCATTGCAGCGCAAGCAGAAAGCTTTCCGGATTGGGTTTCCCGAGAGCGAAGTCTTCAGCAGCCACGATTACCGTAAAACAGCGCTTCAGGCCAGTTGATTCCAAGGCAGACTCTATTTCAACACGCCGCGCGCCGGATGCCAGCGCCAGCGGCAACTGCTCCGATGCAGTCCGCACAAACTGGGCCGCCCCCGGAAAGAGCGGGAACCCTCCCTGGAGTTGTTTTTGATAGTTCCAGGATTTCCGCGCCAGCACAAATTTTCGCGTATCGTCAATAAGGGGAAAGGCGATATCACGACAGACGTTCTCGACGCATGACATATCGTAAAATGGCACGTATTTAAT
>JAEAMF010000996.1_pt1 | contig 24717 bp, 20 predicted proteins | sample 8958721 | NCBI WGS metagenome assembly JAEAMF01 (sample SAMN16933255, study PRJNA681124) | bioreactor sludge metagenome | isolation source: anaerobic bioreactor treating anionic surfactant - SDBS | place: India: Bengaluru | collected 2019-02-28 | reverse complement strand
TCAACGCGCAGCCGTAACCGAACATGCTGATGGCCATGGCCGCGTTGATGGGCGAGAGGCCCGCCTTGATCGCTGCCGGAAGCAGCAGGGCTCCGACGAGCGCAATGGCCGGCGACGGCCAGAGGACCCAGGCCACGAGCATAATAACGATTCCCATGACCCAGAAGGCCACCTCCGGCGAGACAAGCATCTTCTGCACCGGCCGGAACATCATCTCGGCAATGCCGATTTCCTCGAGCATCTTCGCCATCGCAACGATGATGGAGATAATGGCGATGATTCCCAGCAGTTCGGTAAAGGCAACGGTCAGGGAGTTAAACACCGCCTGAACAGCCTTTACAAAGCTGCCGGTGACCACCCAGGCCAGTACGAGGGAAGCGACAATGCAGACAATGGGCGTCTCCTTCCGCATGGCCATGGTGACGAGCACGACGACGATGAAAAAAGCATAGACCCAGTGCGCAAGCGTCAGTTCCATGTCAATTCCCTCCTTTGAAAATATCGAGAAGACCGGCCTTGTTCACCCTTTTCAAAACGGCGGCACGCTCCATTGTGTAGAGGCCCATTTCCTTCATTCTTTCGAAATACACCGAGCCCGAAAAGGTGAACTTGCAGCCAAGACCCTCTTCAGTGGCCATCTGTTCCCGCACAAATCCGATGGCATCGCCCGCCGCCAGAGAACGCGGAAGGACCAAAGGCCGATCGCCCCGGATAAGCCGGACGGCATTGAAGCCTGCGAGAGTTCCCGTGACAATCGCCTCCGTATGTCCCACAAGCAGGCCCGCCTTTTCCCCCGCACAGAAGAGATTTTCGACCCCCTGCACCTTCAGGCCGTCGTCCCGCGGCGACATGCCTACGTAACGTATGGAGTTGCCCATCCCCCCGGCATAGGGATCTTCGTAGCGTGCATACTCAAACCCCCCGATTTTCCGCAGGGCCGCCAGCGGGAAGAAGGGGACCATGAGCTTGGCGTGCCCCGTGTCGAGCAGGACGAGATTCGCCTTGAATTCAGGAATGGCGTACTGTTGGCAGGCCTTGATCGAAGTCTGCACTTCCTTCTGCAGCGAAACGGGAATGGGGATGACGGCGACCCCTTTGCGGTTCAGTTCCCCGACAATGTCCGTCGAGAGAGACTCCTTCAGGAGTTTGCAGGACCCGCTCATGGCGCCGATCTGGCTTCCTTTTTTGCCTACGAGTTCACGAACGCCGCAGAGGGCCGTGACGCTTGCACGACCCCCGAAAGTCAGGCAGCGAAGAACACAGAGAACGCAGCCGTTTCCGTACTTCGTACACTGGCCGGGCGGGCCCGCCGTCCCCGTTGCATCGACATAGGCGCCGGCCGAAAAACGGACCGTCTCGTCTCCTTCCTTGCCGAGAATGGCGGCAATGGCGCCGTCCTTCATTGCCACGTCGTTGACGCGGGTGGCCATCCGGATTTCGACTCCCTTGGATTCCAGGAAGGCCCGGACGATGGGTTCCATCGTGGCCACGTTGTACAGCGACGCGTGCGGATGTCCGGGAAACTCGATGTTGCGGTGGAGGGAGTTGGCGTCCGTCAGTCCGAAGAGATCGCCCCCTCCCATGGCGAGCATCTCTTCGGCGGCGGTGAAACGGCCGTTGTTGCGCATGATCCCGCCCACGAGCCCCGTGCCTAAAAGCATGTCCGTGCGCTCGATAAGGGTGACCTCGGCGCCCTGTTTTCTGGCGGAGAGGGCGGCAGCGCATCCCGCCCAACCCGCTCCGATGACGGCAACCTTCATGGGGTCCTCTCCGGAATGCTTTAAGGAATCCTTTCTATCTTTTTCTCTCGGAACTTGTGAATGAGGCTGGTATGATTATGTTAATAAGGATTAGAAGCTCGCCGGCCAGACGATACGGAACGTCACCTTCGATGTCAAGAGGATTTTAACAGGATGATTTTAACAGGAGAGTGTGACAGGTCACAAGTTAATTTCTTGACTCTAAATCAAAGCCATAATAAATGTCTAAAGTAAGAAGGATCATTCGTTGAAGAATTCAAAAACCATGGACGATGAATTGCAGAACCATCCGTTTTCCATGTTTTGAAAAGGAGGAATCAAAGGTTGATCAGCCGGTATTCACGAGAGAGGATGGAAGCGATCTGGAGTCCGGAAAACCGTTACCGAAAGTGGTTGGATATCGAAATCCTGGCCTGTGAGGCCATGGCAAAGCGGGGCGAAATTCCGGACGAATCGTTGAGGAATATCCGGGAAAAGGCCGCTTTCGATGTCGCAAGAATCGATGAAATCGAAAAAACGACAAAACACGATGTGATCGCCTTTCTCACTTCGGTCACGGAAAAGGTCGGCGAGGACGGCCGTTTCATTCATCGGGGATTGACCTCCTCCGACATTCTGGATACCTCGTTGGCGCTGCTTTTGCGAGAGGCAGCGGGTATACTGATCGAGGATCTGGATCTGCTGCTGGCGGCGCTTCGAAAAATGGCCTTGAAACATCGAAACACACCCATGATCGGACGTTCACATGGGATCCATGCGGAGCCGATCACCTTCGGTCTCAAGATGTGCCTCTGGTATGCGGAAATGCAGAGGAACCGGGATCGGTTGGTCCGGGCAAGGGACACGATCAGCGTCGGGAAACTTTCCGGAGCGGTGGGGACCTTTTCATTTGTCGATCCGGCCATTGAAGAGTATGTCTGTGAAAAGCTGTCGCTGAAGCCGGCGCCTGCCTCTTCGCAGATCGTTCAGCGTGACCGTCATGCAGAGTATTTCTCGACACTCGCCATCATTGCATCGTCCATAGACAAGTTTGCGCAAGAGATCCGGCTTCTTCAGAGGACCGAGGTTCGTGAAGCCGAGGAGTATTTCTCGCCGGGGCAGAAGGGATCTTCCGCCATGCCCCACAAGCGCAACCCGGTGCTGTCGGAGAACCTTTCCGGGCTGTCCCGGTTGATGCGTTCCTATGCCGTGGCGGCGCTGGAGGACATGGCCCTTTGGCACGAGAGGGACATCAGCCATTCGTCCGTGGAGAGGGTGATCGGTCCCGATGCGACAATCCTTCTTGATTTCATGCTGAATCGATTTACCGGTCTGATCGATCATCTTGTCGTTTATCCGGAGAGAATGCTTGCCAATATCGGCATGACAAGGGGGGTGATCTTTTCGCAGACCGTTCTGTTGAAGCTGATTGAAAAGGGGGTTACCCGCGAGGAAGCCTATGCCATTGTCCAGCGAAACGCCATGCGGTCCTGGCAGGAGGGGCTCGAATTCAAGGAGTTGCTGCTGCAGGATCCGGAGGTGAGCTCCCGAATCAAGCCGGAAGATCTTGACGACGCGTTCCAGATCGGCCATTTCCTGAAAAAGGTGGATTTCATCTTCGATCGGGTTTTCGGGAACCGACCCTGAATCGTCAGCGCCAGAGTTCCTCCCGGGAGACGACCGTGTCCTTCAGCCAGACCCGATCATTTTTCTCGGGATAGTCCAGGTTGTAATGGAGCCCCCGGCTTTCCTTGCGCATCCGGGCGCAGACGACGATCAGTTTTGCGGCCAATGCGATGTTTCTCAGCTCCAGCAGATCCCGCGTGACAATGAAATTCCGGTAATAATCTTCAATCTCCCGGCTGATGAGATCGATCCGCCGTTGCGCCCTTTCCAGCCGTTTGTCGGAGCGAACGATTCCGACATAGTTCCACATGAATCGGCGGATTTCATCCCAGTTGTGCGACACGACGATGGATTCGTCACTTTCAGTGGCTCCCCGGGGATCCCAGGGCGGGACATCGATGGACACCTCCTCCGCGGCGGGAAGGAGGTCGGCGATGCGCAGGAAGGAGCGATGCGAGAAGACGATCGCTTCCAGCAAGGAATTGCTTGCAAGGCGATTTGCGCCGTGCAATCCCGTGCAGGAAACCTCTCCACACGCAAAAAGGCCCGGAATGCTTGTTTCCCCCATCTCGTTCACGATGACCCCGCCGCAGAGGTAGTGTTCGGCAGGCACAACCGGCACGGGGTCTTTTGCCATGTCGATCCCGAATTCCAGGCATTTTTCATAAATGTTCGGAAAACGGGACAGAAGGAAATCCCGTTCTCGATGAGTGATGTCGAGCAGGACGCAATCATCCCCGGATTTTTTCAACTCGGTGTCGATGGCCTTGGCCACCACGTCGCGTGGGGCGAGGCTTTTCATGGGATGGTATTTTTCCATGAACGTGTCGCCGTTTTTCAGCTTGAGAATCCCCCCCTCTCCGCGCACCGCCTCGCTGATGAGGAAAGATTTGGCCGCCGGATGGAAAAGGCAGGTCGGATGAAATTGAATAAACTCCATGTTGGCGATCTTTGCGCCGGCCCGGTATGCCATGGCAATTCCATCCGCCGTGGCGATGTCGGGATTTGTCGTGATCAGATAAACTTTGCCTGCGCCCCCGGTGGACAGCATGACGAATTTTGCCCGAAATGTAAGGACTTTACCGGATGGGATATCCAGCACATAGGCGCCGAGGCATCGGTCGGGCTCGATCCTCCTGCCGAGGGCGGCAGATTTCATGACCAGATCTATCGCAATATGGTTCTCGAAGATTCGGATCCGGTCATTTTTTGCCGCCATCTTATGTAAAGCCCGTTCGATCTCTTGTCCTGTCAGATCGCGGGCATGGACAACCCTCCTTCGGGAGTGGCCACCCTCACGGCCGAGATCGAAGGTAGACGAATCCTCATCGGAACGGGTGAATTCGACGCCCCATTTCACCAGTTCGCGAAGCCTGTCCGGGCCTTCCGATACCACAAAACGGACGACTTTTTCATTCGAGAGGCCTGCCCCACAGGTCAGGGTGTCTTCGATGTGATACTCGAAACGGTCCGTCCGATCCTGGACGACGGCGATTCCGCCCTGGGCCAGATTGGTATTCGAGTCGGTTTTGTCCTTCTTGGTGACCATCGCGACGGTGCCCAGCTCCGCCGCCTTGATCGCAAAGCTCAAACCGGCGATGCCGGTGCCCAAAACAAGAAAATCGGTATGGATTTCCATGGTTGTCTATGTCCTGAAATGTTTGTTTACAAATATGGCGATTTTTATATATATTTTCGCGTCATTTGTAAAAGAAAATCTGCTTGGGAGTCGGTTTGATGGTTGTTCTGGGTATAGAAACCTCCTGCGACGAAACGGCGGCTTCGGTGGTCGTGGACGGGACAGTTGCCCTTTCCAATGTGATTGCGTCGCAGATCAAGGTGCATGAACGTTACGGAGGCGTTGTTCCCGAAATCGCGTCGCGCAAACATATCGAAGCGATCATTCCGGTAATCCTGCAGGCCCTGGAGGATGCAGGCACCTCCCTTGCCGGGATTGATGCCGTTGCCGTGACGAGAGGTCCGGGGCTGATCGGATCCCTTCTTGTCGGATTGTCGGTGGCCAAGGCACTCGCATTTTCACAACGTTTGCCGCTGGTCGGGGTCAATCACCTTGAGGGGCACGTAGCGGCGTCCTTCCTGATGGAAAATCCACCGACTTTTCCTTTTGTCGCACTGGTGGTTTCGGGCGGACATACGACCATTTACCGGGTCGAGGATTTTCAGCGATTCTCCGTGCTGGGCCAGACGAGGGATGACGCGGCCGGCGAGGCCTTCGACAAGGCCGCAAAACTCCTGGGGATCGGCTACCCGGGAGGCGTGGTGATTGACCGGATTGCCAGGCAGGGCAACCACAAGGCATTTCCCTTCCCAAGGGCGATGCGGGACAGCCTGGATTTTAGTTTCAGCGGCCTCAAGACCTCCCTACTCTCCTGTCTCAAAAAACGGAAAGTTCCTTTTTCATCCGAAGAATTGCCCGATCTGACGGCATCGTATCAGGAGGCCATTTGCGACGTTTTGGTGGAGAAGACCCTTCGAGCTGCCGCGCAGATTTCAGCGACCCGAATCGTCGTATGCGGCGGGGTTGCTGCAAACAGCCGCCTCCGTGAACGTTTCCTGTCCGATGCGGCCGACGCGGGAATGGAGGTTTTCATTCCTCCTCCCGTATTTTGCACGGATAACGCGGCCATGATCGCCACGGTCGGAACACACCTCATCAGGGCGGGCCGGACGGAGGGTTTGAACCTGAATGCCGTTTCGCGCTGGCCCCTTGCGGTTCAGCCATGATCCTGAAAAAACGATTCGCGACCTTCTATGAGAAGTTTATCAGCCTTCAAGGAGAACCGGCGAGAATCGCGGCGGGTATCGCGCTGGGTGTTTTTGTCGGTGTCACCCCGACCATTCCGTTTCACACGGTAATCATTATTCTGATCAGCTTCCTCTTCCGTCAAAACCTGACAGCCGGTTACCTCGGTTCTTGGGTGATATCCAATCCGCTGACCATTCCGCTGTTTTATGGATCGCAGTACGAACTCGGCCGCCTTCTGCTGGGAATGGAGCGTTGTCATTTCGAGTTTCACGATTATACCTTCAACACCATTACGACGCTGGGCTCGCAAATTTTGATCCCCCTTTTGACGGGAGGGATTCTGATGGCCCCATTCTTTTCCATCCTTGCGTATTGGATCGCTTATCGATTGGCCAAAGCGTTCAGAAATCGGGGGATGCCGTGATCTCCGTCCGGAAGATGCTGGACCATTATCAGATTCGTCCCCAAAAAAGGTTGGGGCAGTCCTTTCTGAAAGATGTGAATATCATCCGAAAGATTGTCGAGATTGCGGATCCTGGCGGCGATCAGACGATTGTTGAAATCGGTGCCGGTCTCGGCCTGCTGACGGAAAAACTGGCGGAAAAAGCCGAAAAGGTCATCGCCATCGAAATCGACGCACGGCTTGAAAAGGCATTGCGCAACCGTTTTGAAGGAAAGGAGAGTGTGGAGGTTCTCGGAATGGATGTCCTTGATTATGATTTTTCCTCTGCCTGCCGGGGTGGAAAAATCAAGGTCGTCGGAAACATCCCCTACCACATCTCCACGCCGATTCTTTTTCGTTTGCTCGAATTTAGACGATCGATTTCCGCCATGACATTGATGTTTCAGAAGGAGCTGGCGGACCGGATTATGGCCATTCCGGGAACGAAACAGTATGGATTGCCGTCGGTCATGGTGGCGAGTCGGGCAATAGTCGATGGTATTTTGAATGTTCCCCCGGCCTGTTTTTATCCGGTGCCCGGCGTTTCTTCATCAATCCTGCGGTTCACATTTCGGGAAGGGAAGTTTCCATTTTCCGAGCCGCTGTTCGATCAAATTGTGCGGATGTCTTTTGCACAACGAAGGAAAACCCTGTGGAACAACCTCCGTCGTACCGGTCTTCCGGATGCAACCGCCGCGATGATATTCGACAAAAGCGGCATTGACCGGACAAGAAGGGCGGAGACGCTGTCGGTGGATGATTTTTGCCGCTTGACCAGGGCATGGACCGAAAGCGGTGCCGTCAACGACCCCGGTCGAATTGCCGTTCAGCACAGAGAGAGTCGGGGGGAATGACTTGAAAAGGCTTGACATTCGGGAGTGCAACTGTTAAAGGGGAACCGCGCTTGGATCCGGAAACGGACCGAGACGATACGGCTTAAGAATTCATTGATACCGAAAGGGCCTCTCGTCTATGGCGATGAGGCTTTTTTTGTGGGGATGGGCCATGAAAATCATTCGATCCGTGAAGGGAATGCAAAGCCTTGCCGATTCGATACGATCCCGAGGGGAAAGGATCGCCTTTGTTCCGACGATGGGATACTTTCATGAGGGACATCTCAACCTGATGCGCATCGGTCGAACACAGGGAGATTGCCTCGTGGTGAGCATCTACGTGAATCCTACACAATTTTCCCCCACCGAGGACTTGGAGACCTATCCCCGCGACTTTGACCGAGACCGGATGCTTGCAGAAACGGTCGGTGTCGATGTGATTTTTTTACCGAACGATCAGGAGATGTATCCGGACGGGTATCAGACCTTTGTGGAGGTGGCAGGGGTTACGAAAAACCTCTGCGGAATCTCCCGTCCACAATTTTTCCGGGGGGTGACCACGGTATGCACGAAACTTTTTCAAATCGTAAAACCTCATGTCACGGTATTCGGGAAGAAGGATTTCCAGCAATATGTCACCATTCAAAGGCTGGTCCGGGATTTAAACATGGACCTTGAAGTCATCGGCATGGATACGACGCGGGAGTCCGACGGCCTTGCAATGAGTTCGCGGAATACATACCTGAATCCCGAAGAGAGAAGGTCGGCCTTGAGTCTGAGCCGCGCGCTCGTCCTGGCGGAAGATGACAAGACGAGCGATCCGATTCGTCGGCCTGAATCGATCCGGCATCCCGGTCCGGAAAACACAGAAAATCCATTCGAAAGAAAATCTTTCCCCCGGAAAAAGACGCTTCATACAGAAATAAACCATTGAAACTATTTTTTGATTCTGATATGGAGCCGTCGGCTCAACCATCCTATCAAGGCAAGACAATGTTGAAGAAGAAATTGAAACGGATCTTCCTGACCGGTTTGGCTGTCGTGATTCCGGCGGGAGTGACGATCTATATCCTGTTTTTCATCATCGGCGTGATGGACAGCCTCCTGCGGGTCATTCCTGCGGAATATCATCCGGATCATTTGTTGAAGGTTCATATCCCGGGATTGGGCGCCATCATTACGATTCTGTTGATCTTTATTTGCGGTCTCGTTACGACAAGTTATTTCGGAAAGCGTCTGATCACCTTCGGGGAGCACCTCGTTGGAAAGATTCCGTTCGTCCGGAGCATCTACCAGGCCATCAAGAGGATTGCCGACAGTTTGCTGATGGACAAGGCGCGGAGTTTTAAGAGCGTGGTTATGGTGGAGTATCCGCGAAAAGGGGTTTACAGCATCGGATTCATCACCGGGACCCCCAACGGAGAAATACAGAACAGAATCGGTCGAAATACACAGTGCATCGGTGTTTTTATTCCACTTGCCCTCACACCGACGACGGGATTCTTCATCATGGTGCCGAAGGATGAGCTGATTGAACTCAGCATGTCCGTGGAAGAGGCGTTCACACTGATCATTTCTGCCGGAATTGTCACGCCGAAAGACCGCCTCAGCGTCGTCGGGACGAAACCCGTCGAAATCAACGAGAAAGACCTGCTGCCAAGGATGCAGACCGGTCATGCCGCCGGGAGCGCCCCGGATGTGATTCGGTGATCATGCATAAGGAGAGGAAGGATATGAAATTTTTGAAAGTCGATCTGAAGATGCCTTACAAGATTGCGGATCTCTCTCTTGCCGCCTGGGGAAGGGAGGAAATGCGCCTTTCCGAGAATGAGATGCCGGGCCTGATGGCCATCCGGGAAAAGTACGGTCCGAAAAAACCTTTGGCCGGAATGAAAATCACAGGCAGTCTTCACATGACGATTCAGACGGCCATGCTGATTGAAACCTTGAAGAGTCTGGGGGCTGATCTTCGATGGGCATCCTGCAATATCTTCTCGACTCAAGACCATGCCGCGGCTGCCATTGCGAAGTCGGGAACCGCCGCCGTTTTTGCGTGGAAGGGAGAATCCCTGGAGGATTACTGGTGGTGCACCGAACAGGCGCTGACCTGGCCGGACGGTACGGGACCAAATCTGATCGTCGATGACGGCGGTGACGCAACCCTCTTCGTTCATGAGGGAGTTCGCATAGAAAAGGATCCTTCCCTGCTGAAGCAACAGTGCGAAAACAAGGAGTTCCGAATTATTCGGGAACGGCTCGCCAATGGTCTCAAAACGGCGCCGGGACACTGGCATCAGGTGACATCGGGAATCCGCGGCGTATCCGAGGAAACCACTACCGGGGTAAACCGTCTCTACCAGATGGCCAAGAAGGGCGAACTCCTTTTCCCGGCCATCAATGTCAACAATTCGGTGACCAAGTCCAAGTTCGACAACCTATACGGTTGCCGCGAGTCTCTGGCGGACGGCATCAAACGAGCTACAGACATCATGATTGCGGGTAAGGTGGTGGTTCTGTGCGGGTATGGTGATGTCGGCAAGGGATGTGCCCAATCGATGAGGGGTTTCGGCGCCCGCGTGATCATTGTGGAGATTGATCCGATCTGCGCCTTGCAGGCGGCCATGGAGGGATATGAGGTGAAAACCCTCGATGATGTGATTGCCAAAGGGGATATCTTCATCACGTCGACCGGCTGCTGCGACGTCATTACCGGACAGCATATGGAGAAGATGAAAAACGAGGCGATCCTATGCAATATCGGCCATTTTGACAGTGAAATTGATATGCATTATCTGGAAAATACGCCCGGATGCCGGCGGGTTTCGATCAAACCGCAGGTGGACAAATGGACGCTGAAATCCGGCAGGACCATCATCGTCCTGGCGGAGGGACGCCTGGTCAATCTCGGATGCGCGACCGGCCACGCGAGCTTTGTGATGAGCAGCAGCTTTACCAATCAGTGTCTCGCGCAGATGAAGCTGGCGGCCGGGGGGTTGAAGCCGGATGTTTACATTCTTCCCAAGAAGCTGGATGAGGAAGTGGCTCGACTTCACCTGAAGCGTTTGGGCGCAAAACTCTCGAAGCTCAGCAAAAAACAGGCCCAGTATCTCGGCGTTACCGTCGGGGGGCCTTTCAAGCCGGATTCATACCGCTATTGAAAGAAGGAGTATGGCGGGCAGATGATTGCAGGGGAATTGACGATTTCAACCCCGCTTTCAAAGGCCTTTGTCAGGTTCTGACCCGCAGAACGAGAAAAATCGAGACGGCGGTGAAAAGAATGTTGGCAAACCATGCGGCGATCAGCGGGGAAAGGGTTTCCGACCGGCCAAGAGACATTCCAAAGGCATAGACAAGCCAGTACGAAAATCCGATGATCAGTCCCGTTCCGATTCCCTGTGCAATTCCTCCGCTCCTCTCCGAGCGGAGGGAAAATGAGAAACCGATCACGGCCAGAATGATGCTCACGAAGGAAAAGGCGATCTTCCCCTGGAGATCGACGATGTACCGTGTTGCATCGTAACCTTCCGATTGAAGTTTCCGAATGTAACGATCCAGTTCGAAATAGCCCATCGACTCAATGTCCTTCTGAATCATCTTGAAATCGGAAGGCTTTTCCGGGAGGTCGATCACCTCCTGAGGCACTTTCGAGAGCAGCGGAAACCCACCCTCCCGGAATTGGGTGATCAGGACATTGTGAAAGAGCCATTGATTTCCGTTCCACTCGCCCTTTTCGGCGTCCAGACGCTTGATCAGGTTCATCTGGCGATCAAGGTAATGGATGGTAATCCCCCGAAGGGTGTTGGTCTGGGCGTCGAACAGCCGAAAGTTGTAGATTCCTTTTTGCCCGCGGTACCAGATCTGATCCTGTTTAAAGGTTCCCATGGATTTTCTTTTCTGTACTTCGATCAACCGGATATGCTCGGCCCTGTCATTGGTATAGGGGGTGACCCATTCGCTCAAATAGAAAATCAAAAGGCAGACCACAATCGCGATGCTCATCACCGGGACAGAAAGCCGGTAAAGGCTGATCCCGTTCGCTTTGATGGCGGTGATTTCGCTGTGCTTGGAGAGGTAGCCGAATGTCAGCAGGGAGGAGAGAAGGACCGACGCCGGCAGGATCTGCGCGATCATCATCGGTATCCGAAACAGAAAAAAAGAGCCCATCTGCATGACGGTTGCATGATTGCTGAGAAACATCCTGATCTTCTCGAAAAAATCGATGATCAAAAAAAGCAGAACGAACGATATCGTAATCAAAAAAAGGTTTCTCAGAAATTCCGTAAACAGATAACGGTCCAAAATTTTCATCATCTTCATTCATTTGCCAACTAAAATTTCCGCTGGTTTGATACAGCGGTGAGTCTGCCCTAAACACTGCGCGTGGGACGACTCCGAATTCCTTCCCTTGCGGTAAAGACAAAAACGAGAAATCCGGCAACGGTAAAAATAAGATTGGGCGCCCAGGTTCCGATGATCGCAGGGAGTCTGCCTGTTTCAACCATGGCTTCGCCGCTGATTCGAAGCAGATAGTAGATCAGAACCAGGAATATGCCGATCGTAAAACCCCGGGACCGCACCGAACGGTGTGCACGGATGGCCAAGGGCATGCCGATCACGGCGAAAAGAATGCAGGAAAAAGGGATGGTCAGTTTCTTGTGCAGTTCGATCTGCAGTTCGCGAAGCTCCTCCGGTTTTGCCTCTCTTTTCCGGATCGCGTCATTCAGCTGCGAAAGATTCATTTCCGTGCTGGATAGCATTCCATGCTTGTTGTCCGCGGCAAGGTTTGATGCAAAATCCAGACGAACATCGTAAAAATGAAAGTCCATCTTCCGGTAATTGTTGAGATCGGAATCGACCGTATGGGTGCTGCCGTCCTCGAGGCGCAACGTGACAACCATCGTATCGGGATTTGAAACAAGATAGGCACGGCGGGCGATAATGGTACTCGGTTCGCGGCTGATTCTGCTGTCCGAAACGAGAACTCCCTCCAGGTAATCTCCATGGATGGGGATGCTGTCCGCATACAACAATATGCCTTGAAAATCGTCGACAAACACCTTTTCCCGGATACTCACACTGGCCTTTTGTCGGGCCATGTCGAACAGAAGGGCCTTGGAGGCAAGGTTGCCGTAAGGCACCAGGAAGAGGGTCGTAGCCAGGGTCATCAAAAAGGCGGTCAATGCAGACAGGCATACCGGTATCGACAACTGATAGAGGCTGAGGCCGGACATCTTCATGATGGTCCATTCATTGTCGCCGGAAAGTCTTCCCAGTCCGATCAGAATCGCGATCAGCAGCGAAACCGGAATCGTGAAGACGAGAAACGAAGGAATCAGGAACAACATCAGAAGGGCGATCTCAACAAAACCTATGCCCTTGTTGATCATCAAGTCCATGACCTGCAGGATTTTCCCCATCAGCAAAACGAAGGTGAGTACGCAGAGAATCATGCAGAACGGCAGGAATATTTCTTTTAGAATATAACGGTTGATCAAACGTCGCATGTTCCCGAACCCGATTCTTCTTTGCTATACCGTCAAATGTAAGGGCTCGATAAAGGCGGGATCCTCTTTTTCCATGATTTCGATGATCGAACGGTGCAACCGTTTTTTCATTTCACCGAAGATGGCTCTTTTCTTGGTAAAGGTTTTGGCGAAAGCCAGGGTTTCACTCATCAGCGCCTCTTCATTCTCGCATGCCTTCACAATGATGTGGTGGGTTTCCAACTCGGTGGCGACGGTTCTCTTTCCGCTGTATACGAGGTCTTCCAGCATGTAGTAGGGGACGGCTTTTTTGAGAATTGCCAGCATCCCGGGGAGAAAGGGGATATTGATGTCGATTTCCGGAAAACAGAAGTAACCGCGATCCGACTTCATGAAACGGAAATCACAGGCACAGGCCAGAATCGCGCCGCCGGCAAAAACATGTCCGTTGATGGCGGCAATGACCGGCATGGGGTAGAGCAGAACACGTTTGTAAACTTGGTTCAGGCCGTATAAAAACCCCTTGATCTTCCCGAGATCTTTCTTGGCCATGGCGTCCATGATCCATTGGAGATCGAGCCCTTGCGACCAGTTTTTTGGATCGCTGGAAGTGATGATCACCGATGAAATCGCAGGGTCTCTCTCGACTTCGTCGAAGGCTGTCAAAAGGGCGGAGACAAAATCGGAGTTCATCCTGTTTTCGACGTTGTTCATCGTGATGATGCCGGTTGTTTCTGCTTTTTTCCATTCAATGATCGGCATTTCGGCGGCCTCCCGTATCTGGAATGATGGTCATCGGACGTTTAACGGCCTATGCTGCATCACACATATTGACCGATAAGTCAAGAATCTACCCGGCTGCCACCGGTTCATCCCGGCTTTGAGAAGATCATGATGCCGAACATCCCCGTGGATTAATCGGTTGACAACACCGGTTGGCCTGTGGAATACAAATCCCGCGAAAAATTGTGGTTTTCATTTAGATCCGAGGCCGATATGCTGCGGGACCGATCCGTTAAAATCGTGGTTCTTTTTCTCGTTCCGTTGCTGCTGTATGTTGTTCCCCTTTCGTGGATCCCTTTGATGGAACCGGACGAGGGGAGGTACAGTTCGATTTCCGCCGCGATGAACGCCTCCGGAGACTATGTGACACCTCGACTAAAGGCAACGGTATATTTTGAAAAGCCGCCGCTGAGCTACTGGGCGACAAGCTTCTTCTTCCGGATTCTGGGAGAAAATGAATTTTCATCACGTCTGTTTGCAGCCTTCTGCGCGTGGGGATGCATCCTTCTGGTTTATTACATGGGATTTTTTTTTCACGATGCGCGAACGGGACTCTATGCCGCAGCCGTGTTGACCACATTCCTGTTTCATCTGGCGATCGGACGAATCAATATACTCGATATGCCCCTTGCCTTTATGGTGTGTATGGCGATTTGGTGCGGTTTCCGATTTTATGCCGGGACGCCCGGGAAAAAGGCATGGCTTTATCTTCTCTATTTTTTCAGCGGGTTGGCGTTTCTGACGAAGGGGCTGATCGGAGTCGCCTTTCCATTCGGCATCCTTTTGACCTGGTTGCTCCTATCCAGGCGCTGGTGGGACCTATTCGCGCTTTTTTCCCCTGTGGGCATCCTCATTTTTTGCGCTACGGCCATCCCGTGGCTGATTCTGATTCAGCGGGAACATCCCGATTTTTTCCGTTTTTTTTTCCTCCAAGAGCATCTGTTTCGCTATGTCTCCCGGATCCATGGTCATTATCAGCCTGTCTATTACTATTTGCCGATCCTTCTGATCGGAACGCTTCCGTGGTGTGCGTTTTTACCCGAGGTGATCGCCAGGCTCGGAATGCGCGGAAAATTATTCGAGGATGTCGAAAAAAAGCTGCTGCTGGCCTGGTTCGGCCTGATTCTTGTCTTCTTTTCAGTTTCTTCCTCGAAATTGGTCCCTTACGTGACACCGCTTTTCCCGCCCATTGCTCTGGCCTTCGGTCATCTTTTTCGACGTTATGAGGAAAAAGGATACGCGGATCGTTCCAGAGAATCCGCGTCACGGATCGGCAGGCTGCTTGAAATCGTGCAACCCCTTCTTTTCACGGTGATTCTTTTTGCACCCGTATTTCTTCCGACCAACCGCATCCCCTGGAGCGAATGGTGGCCGTGGATTGTCATTCCGGCGTTGCTGCAGTTCATGATGATCATCATCCCGCGCAGGGTCCGGAACAAGGCCGGAAAAGGATGGTTCGCTGCAGTCTATCTGTTGTTTGCGCTTTATTTCATTTCGATCATACCGCCGGTTGCGAAATACCTTTCCCCGTACAAATCGGCCTACCCGCTCTCCCAGGCGGTCCTGGAATACGTTCCTGCCGACGCAATCCTTTACCAGTACGGGATATCGCTTTACGGGATCGATTTCTATACGGGGAAAAGAACCCCGGTCGTTGACGATATCGGCGAATTGAGATATGGCGCCGAACAGCTTCCTGAGGCAGAACGGGAGCGCTATTTTTTGACGTCGGATTCGTTTTTTCACGTAACGCGGGCCAAGGGCTCAGTATACTGTGCAACCAGGAAAGGAGACCGGCTGGCGATACTGAAAAAAGAGGTGCCAGACCTCCATCTCTTATGGCATAATAACCGGTATGCGCTGGTGCTTTTGAATCGGTCAGAGGAAAAGGGGTCTTGATGGAAATACGAAAAGATTTTTTGCCGCTGAGCCGGCCTTCCATAGGTGAGGCGGAGATCGCCGCGGTGACCGCTTGTTTGAGATCGCGATGGATTACGACCGGTCCGTTGTGTAAAACCTTTGAAGAGAGGTTTCAGCAGTTGACGGGTGCACGTCACGCCGTGGCGATTTGCTCGGGGACGGCCGGAATGCAGCTTGTGCTGGCATCTCTCGGGATCGGTCCCGGGGATGAGGTCATCACGCCGTCGCTTACCTTTGCTTCGACGGTGAATATGATCGTGCTTGGCGGGGCAAGACCCGTCTTCGCCGATATTCACTATGACACCCTCAACATCAGCGCCGAAGACACCGAAGCCCGGATCACTCCGCGGACCAAGGCGATCATTCCCGTCCATTTTGCAGGTGCGCCTGCGGAAATGGATCGAATCCTTGAATTGGCGGATCGACATCATCTGACGGTTATCGAAGACGCCGCCCATGCCCTTGGAACGAGATATCGGGGCGTTCATGCCGGCGGTTTCGGAAAAATTGCCATATTTTCCTTTCATCCGATTAAAAATATAACCACCGGTGAGGGCGGTCTCATCACGCACAGCGACGATCCATTGGAGACAAGGCTTCGAATGTTGCGTTTTCACGGGATCGAACGGGACGCGTGGAAGCGTTATGGCAAAAGCGGCAATCCGGATTATGATATCGAGACGCCGGGCTGGAAATTCAATTTGACGGATATTCAGGCGGCCCTGGGGATTGCCCAGCTTGAGAGGCTTGACGAATTCAACCGACGAAGGACAGAACTTGTCGAGATTTACAGGGAGGAGCTCAAAGGCATCCCCGGTCTGGAACTGCCGGGTGATCCTCCCTATCCGCACGTTCATTCCCATCATCTCTTTGTGGTGAAGATCCTGTCCATGGACAGGGGAAGGTTTATGGAACGTCTGGCCGATTACAATATCGGTTATGGTTTCCATTTCCCGGCGTGTCATCTGCTGAAATATGTGAGGGAGCGCTTCGGAGTGCAGAGGTTGCCGGAAACCGAGCGTGCGGCGCAGGCCATCTTATCCCTTCCCCTTTTCCCGGAGATGGATGATGCGGATGTCTCCTATGTATGTTCGTCGGTGAAGACGATCCTGAAGGGCTCGCGGGGCGACTGAAAATGATTGCAGATGGAAAGGAGTGGAGCAGGACCGCAATGATCTCTCTGGTCATTCCCGTGTTCAACGAGGAGGAAAACCTTCCATTGCTGATCAACCGGGTCCGAACCGTCATGACCCGGATGAAACGGCCTTGGGAACTCATTCTGGTGGATGACGGAAGCTGGGATCGCTCCCTGGAAATCCTGAAGGCGTTTACAATCTATCCCGAAGTTCGAATCATAGAACTCACCCGGAACTACGGACAGCATGCGGCTATTCTGGCCGGTTTTTCAATCGTCCGGGGTGAGATCGTTGTGACGCTGGATGCCGATCTTCAAAATCCGCCGGAAGAGATCCCCCGTCTGATCGAAAAAATGGAAGAGGGGGGATTTGACGTGGTCGGGTCCGTCCGCCAGAGCAGGAAGGATTCACTGCTGCGGATTTTCCCCTCCCGGATCGTGAACTGGGTCGCAAGAAAGATTACCGGTGTCCAGATGTCCGACTGGGGATGCATGCTCAGAGCTTATCGCCGGACGGTTGTACAACGGATGATTGCCTGTCACGAACATGCCACCTTCATCCCGGCCCTTGCGACACACTTCGGAAAGAGGGTGACGGAGATCGAGGTCGCCCATGAGGAGAGACACGGGGGAAAATCGAACTATCCGCTGCGGAAATTGATCAACCTTCAATTCGATCTGGTGGCGTCCTTTTCCGAACTTCCCATCAAGATCATCATGTACGGCGGGATCCTGCTGGCCATGCTCGGGGTTTGCTTCGGCCTGGCGCTCGTCATTCTGCGTCTGCTGTACGGGGTGATTTGGGCGGCACAGGGGGTCTTTACGCTGTTCGCCGTTCTGTTTGTGTTTGTGGGACTTCAGTTTTTTGCGCTGGGACTGACCGGCGAATATATCGGCCGGATCTATCGCGAGGTTCGCAAACGGCCCGAGTATGTCATCGAGCACATCCATGGCGATGATTCTCTTTCACCCGGGGGGGATGCATGAGAGTTGTAGTATTTGCCTATCACAACATGGGCATAGCCGGCCTCAACTCCCTCGAACGTGCAGGTTTTCCGATTGTCCAAATCTATTCCCACGAGGACGATCCTGCGGAAAAACGGTGGTTTGATTCAGTGCAGGAATGGGGAAAAGGGAAGGGGATTCCCGTCGAATGCAGAGCCGATCTGAATCAAAAGGAAATGGCTGATAAGATTGCCGCACTTCAGCCGGAGATGATTTTTTCGTTCTACTACCGCCACATGATCGGAGAAGAAATCCTCCGAATCCCGCCGAAAGGGGCATATAACCTGCACGGATCGCTTCTTCCCGCGTATCGCGGTCGATGCCCCGTCAATTGGGTTCTGTTGAACGGGGAGGTCCGGACGGGGGTCACCCTTCATCACATGGTCCGGAGGGCCGATGCGGGGGATGTCGTCGGACAAAAGGTCGTACGCATTTCGGAGGACGATACGGCTTTGACTCTGTACGGAAAGCTCTGTGCCGCCTCGGAAACGCTCCTCGACGAACTTCTTCCGCTGATGAGGGACGGATTGGCCCCCTGCATCCCGCAGGATATTTCCCGGGGGAGCTATTTCGGCCGTCGCAGGCCGGAGGATGGTCGCATCGATTGGAACTGGCCGGCGGTGAGAATCTACAACCTTATCCGTGCCGTGACGGATCCTTATCCCGGGGCGTTTTGCAAGTTGCCGGACGGATCCACGTTGATGGTTTGGTGGGGAGCGCCAGAAGGAAATCAGGATGGAGAAAAGACGCAGACCCCCGGGATTGTCGAAATCAATGACGGCAGGGTTCTGGTTTCTACGGGAAGCGGAAAAATTCGCCTGCTCGATCTGCAGGTCGGGGGCGAGAGGATGGCCGGTGACGAAATCATCCGTTACTTTAAAGACAAGGAAGGAATACGGCTCCAATGAACGTCTTGATCCTGGGGGTAAACGGCTTTATCGGTCACCACCTGACGCAGCGGACGCTCGCCGAGACGGACTGGACCGTTTACGGCATGGACCTTTCCGACGATCGCCTCGGGAAAACATTGCAGAATCCGCGTTTTCACTTTATCGAGGGGGACATTGCGATCAATCGGGAATGGATTGAATATCACATCAAGAAGTGCGATGTCGTTCTTCCCCTCGTGGCAATTGCCACCCCGAAGCTCTATGTGGAAGATCCGATCGGAGTCTACCATCTCGACTTTGAAATGAATCTGAACATCATCAAGGAGTGTGTCAAATATCATAAACGAGTCGTTTTTCCTTCCACCTCGGAGGTATACGGGGCTTGCAGCGATCCCGCATTCACGGAAGACGAGAGCTATCTGGTTGTCGGACCGATCCAGAAGGAGCGATGGATCTACTCTTGCTGCAAGCAGTTGTTAGACCGGGTGATCTATGCATACGGAACACGCGGGCATCTTGAATTTACCCTGTTTCGCCCCTTTAACTGGATCGGCCCTCGCCTGGACTCTCTGTATGCCGCAAAGGAGGGGAGTTCCAGGGTGGTCACGCAGTTTATCGCCGATCTGCTGATGAAGCAGCCGATCACCCTGGTGGACGGTGGCCGACAAAAACGTTGCTTTACCTATGTGGATGACGGAATTGGGGCATTGCTGCGCATTCTGGAGAACCGGAATAACGTCTGCAAGAATCAGATTATCAATATCGGCAATCCGGATAACGAATGTTCCATCCGGGAGCTGGCAAATATGCTGAAGAAGATATTCAGAGAACATCCGAATCATCGTACGGATGATACCTATTCGGAAATTATTGAAGTCCCCGCCGGCGACTATTATGGAAAAGGCTATCAGGACATCTATACCCGGAAGCCAAGCATCGATAAAGCGAAGACCCTTCTCGACTGGTCGCCGGTCATCGGACTGGAGAATTCTTTGCGGATGACCCTCTATTCCTTCCTCGAGGAGAACGAACCGCCCGTTCGCAGATAGCCGATGATCCGTTTGCGGCGCTGAAAAGTTTTCACCGTTCAGGAAAAGGGATGACCAGAATCCTGGGGCTGAAAATCGATGTCGACACCTACCAGGGGATGAAACACGGGGTTCCCAGGCTCCTTTCGCTGCTGGAACGGGAAGGAATTCGGGCCACTTTTTTCCTCAGCATCGGACCGGATTCATCGGGAAGGGCGATGATACAGATACTGAGGAACCCCGCCTTTCTCAAAAAAATGATACGGACCCATGCGGGCAGCCTCTATGGTTTTAGAACCGCCCTTTACGGGACGCTGCTCCCTTCCCCCAAAATTGCATTATCTTTTCCCGAACTGGTCGTCCGTCTCCTGAGGGAGGGTCACGAGGTTCAATTCCATGCATGGGACCACCGTCGATGGCAGGATGAATTGTTCAGGCAACCGGAACAATGGATTCGGGAGTGGTTTCGTCGCGGTTTGGAGGGTTTTGAAATCCTGACCGATAAAAGACCGACATCGTTTGCCGCCCCTGGGTGGCTCATTGATGATCGTGTTATTTCTCTGGTGAGCGAGATGGGACTGGATTACCTGAGCTGTACAAGGGCGACAGAGCCGTTTGTCCATGAAGGGACGAACCTGATGGAGATTCCTTCCGATCTTCCCTGCCTCGAAGAGACAGGGGTCGGGGATGGCGAGAGGAGAATCATCGCCGATCTTGAAGCGGGAGGCATCCATGTCCTTCCGGTCCATGCCGAAATGGAAGGCGGCATCGGCGCGGAGGCCTTTGTCCGCCTGATACAGGCTGTTCGGAAATCCGGATACACCTTCCTCCTTTTAGACGAAATCCGAAAAATCCTCGAACAGAGAGAGCTGGTTTCCAGGAGATTTGAAATGAAACTTCTCCCGGGTCGAGCCGTTCCGTGTGCCGTATGAGGAAGCGGGTCGGAAAGTCGTCTGAGGTGGGCGGGCCACCTCAAGAGAAATTAAAACAGAGATCATTAAAAAATATGATCCTCAAATTAATATCTTTATTGACGGTGGATCACAAATCTGGTATCAACGTGACACACTGAAAATGATCACAAGTCGTCAGATAACAATCTGTTCAGGCAAGCTGGTGATAAGCGTTTTTACTGGTGACGCTTTCGTTCAGGGCTCATATCCGAAACAACCATTTTAAAAAGGAGGTTTGCGTATGAAGCGTTCAGGTTTGCTGTGCGTTGTTGTGATCATGGCCATGTGCCTGGCAGTTAGCGCACCGGCTGCGGAGAAGGTGACCGTTTATACCTCCCTCGAAACGGATGAAACGGTCAAATATCTCGAATTGGCCAGAAAGGAGTTGCCGGATCTTGAAATCAATGTCATCCGTCTTTCCACCGGCGAACTGGGCGCCCGCATGCTGGCTGAAAAAGACAACCCGCAAGCGGACCTGGTGTGGGGCTGGGCCGTTACCGACATGGAACAGTTTATTCCCAGGGGACTTGTGGTGCCTTACAAACCGAAGGGCGTGGAGAGGCTCGAAAAACGATTTGTCCATCCTCAGTTTATGTATGTCGGCATTGATATGTACATTGCCGCATTCTGCGTAAATACCAAGGTGATGCAGGAGAAGGGGCTTCCGATGCCCAAGGGGTGGAACGATCTCCTGGATCCGAAATTCAAGGGTCTTGTCACCATGCCCAACCCGGTGGCTTCCGGGACAGGCTTCCTACAGGTGGCCAGCATCCTGCAGATGTACGGCGCAAAGGAAGGCAAGGAGGACGGCTGGGAATTTCTGAAGAAGCTTGACAAGAACATCGGTCAGTACATCAAAAGCGGTTCCCGTCCTGCAAAAATGACCGCAGCAGGCGAGTTTGCCGTCGGGGCCTCCTTTGAATTCGTTGTTGCTGAATTGATCAAACAGGGCTTCCCGGTGAAATTCGTATTCCCGGTCGAGGGAGCCGGGTATGAAGTGGAGGCCAATGCACTGATGAAAGGCGCGAAAAATCCCAACGCGGCCAAAAAATTCCTGGATTGGGCCATTACGGACAACGCCATGAAGGCTTATTCGGCATTCAAACATGGTGTGACCCTGCCGGGGATTCCGTCCCGTCCGGATCTCCCAAAGCTCTCCGAGATCAAACTCTACCCCATGGATTTTGCATGGCAGGCGAAAAACGCCCCCGACATCAAAAAGAAGTGGGAAACCCTGTTCAACCGATAACGGTCAAATCCCGGTCATCCCGCCCGTGCGGGATGACCGGAAATAAAATTTACCTTCATTCTGTATAGAACACTGAACATCTATGAGAGGATGGACAATGGGTAGAGATCTCAAACTGGAGCAGTTGACAAAACGCTACGGGAATCTTACCGCGGTCGATCATGTGAACCTGGAGATCAAGGAAGGGGAATTTATCTGCTTTCTGGGGCCGAGCGGTTGCGGGAAAACCACAATCCTCAGGATGATCACCGGATTTGAAACCGTCACGGAAGGGAACGTAATTTTCAACGACCGCATCATCAACGACCTGCTTCCCAAGAAGCGGGAGTTCGGGATCGTCTTTCAATCCTACGCATTGTTTCCGAATATGACCGTGGAGGAGAACATTGCCTTCGGTCTCAGGATGAGAAAGTGGTCAAAAAGGGACATCAAAGAACGGGTGGACAAGATGCTGGACCTGATCGGTCTGTCCGACTGGCGAAAACTCTATCCCGCACAACTCAGCGGAGGCCAGCAGCAGCGTGTCGCCCTGGTGAGGGCTCTCGCCCCCGATCCACAGGTTCTGCTCCTCGATGAGCCTCTGAGCGCGCTGGATGCGAAAATCAGACTCCGTCTGCGGGCGGAGATCAAGCGCCTGCAGCAGGAATTGAAAAAAACGATGATCCACGTCACACACGACCAGGAAGAGGCACTCTCCATAGCGGATCGCGTGGTGGTCATGGAAAAAGGGCAGTTCAGGCAGGTGGGACGACCGATCGACATCTATAAGAACCCGACCTGCAATTTCGTCGCGGATTTCGTGGGCACCTCCAACTTTTTTTCGGGACGCCGTACCGTGGATGTTGTCGATATCGGCAGCAGGAAGATCAAGGTGACGCACAACGGCGACAGAAGGGAAGAGTCTGTTTCCCTGGCGATTCGCCCGGAAAACGTGGAGGTTTTTAAGGGAGACTCCATCCCCGAGGTTTCCGAACCCATGAATCTCTCTACCGGAAAGATCGAAGTGGTGGTGTTTCAGGGTGCCGCCGTCAGGCTTCTGATCCGTCTGAATGGAGAAGAGATCATCTCGGACATCATCGAAAAGGATTTCGAACAGCGTGCCTTGAAAACAGGTGATCGGGTTTATGTCTACTGCGCGCCTGAATCCTATCTGGTGTTTCCGGAAGAGGAGTGTGCCAAATGAACGCCGTGCAACCCTCCGGAAAAGGATTCTTCTCATGGTTTACCGCCGACAACCTCTTCACCTGGGTGATCACGATTTTTCTGTTGGTCGTCCTGACGGTCTTTCTGCTCTATCCGGTGGTCGATATCTGCCGGCTGAGCTTTATCAGAGATGGGTTTTTTACCCTGCAGAACTATCTCGATTTTTTTGCCGAACCCCGGATATACAAATCCTTTTACAACAGCATGTATGTCTCCATTGTGACGATGGTCGTCACGACGGTGCTGGCCTTCCTGTTCGCCTACGGCCTGACCCGCACGACCATGCCCGGCAAGGGATTCTTCTACATGGTCTCGACACTTCCGTTGATCGCGCCGACCATCATCCAGGCCCTGGCGCTCATCCTGCTCTTCGGGCGGAACGGCGTGATCACACGTTACCTGCTGGATACGAGCTGGAATATTTACGGCGCGACGGGCATCATTGTGGGAGAGGTACTCTACTGTTTCCCCAATGCGCTTTTCATCCTCTATACGACCCTTTCGGCCGTGGATACGAGGCTGGATGAAGCCGCACAGAGCCTGGGGGCATCGGCCATGAAAACCTTTTTCAAGGTGACGCTCCCGTCGGCGAAATATGGAATCGCCAGCGCGGCGGCGCTCTGCTTCAATTTGACCATCACGGACTTCGGAATTCCGATCGTGATCGGGGGTGACTATTCGGTTCTGGCGACGGAGATCGTCAACAAAGTCTTCGGCATGCAGCGCTTCGACCTCGGGGCGACGATCAGCGTGATCCTGCTGGTCCCCTCCATCACCGCATTTGCGATCAATTACTACCTGACACGAAAAAGCTATGCAATGATCAGCGGCCAGGCCCGGCCGTTCATCCAGCCTTCCCGGCCGCTGAAGAAGTGGGGATTCACGATCTACTCGGCACTCGTATGCTCGAGCATCCTGCTGGTCTTTGTCACGGTCTTTTTGGGATCGTTTGTCAAGACCTGGCCCTACGATTTCACGCTCACCCTGAAGCACTTCGATTTTCCGTCGCTCGGAGCCAGCGTGCCCATCTGGACCTCTTTTTGGAACAGCGTGTTGGAGCCGGGGCCGTTTCGCGAGATGATCGCCATCAAATACGCCCCGATTTGGACCAGTCTTCTGGTTTCCCTGGTGGTAGCGGCGATTGGGGCATCGATCACGCTGGTAGCCTCCTACATCATCGAGAAAAAGAAACCCCGCGGCGAGCAGCTTCTCTATGCGCTGTCGGTGTTGCCGGCGGCCATCCCCGGCGTCGTCCTCGGGCTGGGATATGTTTTGGCTTTCAACAAACCGTACTTTTTGATTTACGGCACCATCTGGATCATCATCATCAATGTGGTGATCGCGAACTTCACGCTGGGTGTCCTTTCCGGAACGGCCAACCTCAAGCAGATCGATAAGTCTGTCGAGGAGGCCGCGGTCAGCCTCGGCGCGGGACCCGTAACCACCTTCACCCGAATCGTCTTTCCGCTCTCCAAGGTGGCCTTTCTTTCCACGACCACCTTCTTTTTTATGCGGGCGATGACCACAATCAGCGCGGTTCTGTTTTTGGTTTCGGCACAGATCAAACTGGCCGCCATCGAGATCATTTTTCTCGATGTGGACGGGCGTACGGCAAGCGCCAACGCCATGTGCACCGTGGTTGTTCTCATTGTCGCGTTGTT
>JAEAMF010000998.1_pt1 | contig 24724 bp, 16 predicted proteins | sample 8958721 | NCBI WGS metagenome assembly JAEAMF01 (sample SAMN16933255, study PRJNA681124) | bioreactor sludge metagenome | isolation source: anaerobic bioreactor treating anionic surfactant - SDBS | place: India: Bengaluru | collected 2019-02-28 | reverse complement strand
GCTACCAGACCTGCGGGTGCTACGCTGGTCGAGCCTGATTTGCGCAACAAAGCCGCATCGACGTCACCGACCATGCCCTGGCCGAGGAGCGCCTGCGCGTGGCACAGGAGGCTGGCGAAATCGGCACCTTCGAGTGGTATCCGAACACCGGCAAGCTGGTGGTCTCGGACGCCTACCGCCGCATCTGGGGCTTCGCCCCCGAGGTCGAGGTCAGCGCCGACCTGCTGGTCAGCCACGTCGATCCCTCCTGCGTGCACCTGGCGGGCCCGAATCGCCTGGGCATCGAAGACAACCCGCTGCGCTACTCGGAATACCTGATCACCCGCGCGGACAACGGCGAACGGCGCTGGATCGCGCGGCGCGGCCAGGCGGTCCCGAGCCAGGTTGCCGGCGAACGGCGCTATCTGGGCGTGGCCTTCGATATCACGGAACGCAAGCGCATCGAAGAGAACCTGCAGCAGGCCGAGCGCGCGCTGCGCCAGGCGCACAAGATGGAGGCCGTCGGCCAGCTGGCCAGTGGCGTGGCCCACGATTTCAACAACGTCCTGCAGATCATCTCCAGCAGCTGATGGAGCTGGACGGGATCGGCAGCGTGCTGGGCGCGCGGGTGGCGAGCGCGGTGGCGGCCGTCGAACGCGGCTCCAAACTGTCCTCCCAGCTGCTGGCCTTCGCGCGCCGCCAGCCGCTGCAGCCGGTGGCCACCAATCTCAAGCGCCTGCTGTCGGACATGGAGTCGCTTTTGCACCGCGCACTGGGCGACCGGATCGTGCTCGACCTGCGCCGCGGGCCGCGGCTGTGGAATGCCAAGGTCGACCGCAACCAGCTCGAGAACGCGATCCTCAACATGGCGATCAACGCGCGCGACGCCATGGGCGGCAGCGGGCGCCTCATCATCGGCGTCGGCAACGTGGTGCAGGCGCCGGGTACCGCCGGCCACGTCCAGCTGTCGATCACGGACACCGGCTGCGGCATGACGGCGGAAGTCCTGGAGAAGATCTTCGATCCGTTCTACACGACCAAGGCGCCGGGCAAGGGAACGGGCCTGGGCATGAGCATGGTATATGGCTTCGTGAAGCAGAGCGGCGGCGAGATCCGCATCGACAGCCGTCCAGGCCAGGGTACGACCATCTCGATCCTGCTGCCGCGTGCCGACAGCGATGCCCTGCACCCGGAGTCCGCAGGCGACGCCAGCATCCCGGGCGGCGTCGAAACCATCCTGGTGGTCGATGACGACACGGCGGTCGTGGCCACGACCACCGAACTGCTCGCGGGCCTCGGCTACCAGGTGCTCAGCGCGGAGAATGGACAAGAGGCCGTCGCGCTCCTGCAGTCCGGGCGGTCCGTGGACCTGCTGTTTTCCGACCTGTCGATGCCCGGCGCGGTCGATTGCGCCGCGCTGGTCGCGCGCTGCCGCCAGCTCTCGCCGCGCACCCGCATCCTGCTGACCTCGGGCCACGTGCCGGACGGCGCCTTCGACGACGGCATCGAACTGCTGCCCAAGCCCTACGGCAGGGAGCAGCTGGCCCAGGCGATCCGCCGCCAGCTGGGCGACGCGACGCGCTCGGTCCCGATGGCGGCGCCGGCGGTCGCGGAAGAAACGGTACGCACGCCGCAGGTGGATGAGGCTGCGCGCCGCATCCTGGTGGTGGAAGACGATCCCGACACGCGCGAGCTCGCGTGCGAACTGCTGGCCGCCCTGGGCCATGCGGCCAGCGGCAGCGGTTCGGCCGAGCACGCGCTGACGCTGCTCGACGAGCACGCGGTCGACATCCTGTTCACCGACCTGAACCTGCCGCACCTGTCGGGCATCGAACTGGCGAGCCGCGCGATCGCGCTGCAGCCCGGGCTGAAGGTGATCCTGACCTCGGGCGAAGGGAACAACGTGCGCGTGCCGGCCGACAGCGGCATCATCGTGCTGCCCAAGCCTTACGATCTCCTGCAGCTCGAACTCAGCATCTCCCAGGCGACGCTCGAGGCTCACCATGATTGATACCCGGGTCCTGCTGATCGACGATCACCTGATCAACGCGGAGCTGGTGGAGGGTATGCTGGTGGGCGAACCCGGCATCGTGCTGGCCTACCAGCAGGATCCCGTGCAGGCCCTCGATGCCGCAAGGGCGTTCGGGCCGACGGTGATCATGGTCGACCTGCACATGCCGATGATCGACGGGCTCGAAGTGATCCGCACCCTCAAAGCCGATCCGCGCATGGCCGAGGTGCCGATCATCATGCTGTCGTCGAACACCAGCCCGCAGGTCAAGGCGAGCGGCTTCGAAGCGGGAGCGATCGACTACCTGGTGAAGTGGCCGGACAAGGTCGAGCTCATCGCAAGGCTGCACGCGCACTCGCGTGCCTTCCGCGCGATGCAGGAACGCGACCGGGCCACCGAGGCGCTGCGCGCGAGCCAGGCGGCGCTGTTCGAGCGCACGCGCGAGCTGGCCAGGGCCCAGGCTTCGCTGCACGAAGCGGAAAAGATGGAAGCGATCGGCCAGCTGACCGGCGGCGTGGCCCACGACTTCAACAACGTGCTCCAGCTGATCAACGGCCACCTGCAGCTGCTGCGGGTGGCGCACCGTGCCGACGAGCGGACGGTGAAACGCCTGGAGGCGGCGGCCGAAGGTGTACGCCGCGGCGCGCAGCTGGCATCCCGGATGCTGGCCTTCGCACGCAGGCAGCCGCTGGCGCCGGTGGCCCGGAACGTGGCGAAGCACCTGCACAGCATGGAGGGTACGATCCGCCAGACTCTCGGTCTCCACGCCCTATTCCTGTCGGTGGACGAGAGCCTGCATGCCAGCCTCGATCCGGCGCAGTTCGAAAAGACCATCCTGCACCTGGCGCAGAACGCGGCCGAAGCGATGGGCACGGACGGCTGTCTCGAGATCGCGGTCGACGCGGCGCAGCTGCCGGGCGGCGCCAGCCTCGAGGCACCCGGCTACCTGCGGCTGCGTGTGGCCGACAACGGTGCCGGCATGCCCGAGGAGGTGCAGCGGCGCGCGTTCGAACCCTTCTTCTCTACCAGGACCGGCAACCGGAGCGCCGGCCTGGGATTGAGCCTGGCCTTCGGTTTCGTGAAACAGAGCGGCGGCCAGATCGAGCTGGCCAGCACGCCTGGCACGGGAACGACCGTCACCATGTACTTCCCGCTGCTGCAGGCGGTGCCGACCGAGCCGGTGCCGGCATCGCCGCCCGCACCAGTGCGGACGGTGCTCGTGGTGGAAGACGAGGCGCCGGTGCGCCAGGTCAGCGTGGAAGTACTGCGCAAGCAGGGACTATGCGTGCTGGAAGCGGCCGACGGCGAGACGGCGCTCGGCATGATCCGGCAGGGACTGCCGATCGACCTCGTGTTCACCGACCTGGTCATGCCGGGACAGGTGCGTGGGCAGGATCTTGCGGCGGCGGTTGCGGAGTATCTGCCGCGTGCGAAACTGCTGTTCGCGTCGGGATATCCGGGGGATACGCGATCGGATGATCAGATCCTCTGTCGCACCCGCCTTCTGCGCAAGCCTTATCGCCTGGATGATATGTCGCGCCTGGTACAGCAACTGCTGACCGAAACCTGATCCGCAACAGCCCCGATTTCGTCAGCCGGAAACGCAGCAGGCTCGTCGTCGCCGAACTCCAGACCGGGTGTTACCAAAAGTGCAAGTATTTCACGGCGATCGCTACCCGTTCGAGTAGTCGCCATCTGGAAAAGCTTGCCGAGCCACCCGCCTGATCAATTGATTGCAACTTCCTTACTTCTTAGAATTTCCTGGCACCTTTGATTGTCTGTTTCATCACGGCATGAAGCAATCGGTCATCGTGAGACGCTGACGCCGCATCGGCGAGGCAGCATGTTCAAACAAAACAGGAGTTACAAGAATGTCAACCCGAGGTTTTCGTTTCAACCGAACTGCGATCGCGTCCGCTGTCGTGGCACTGCTTTCCTGCCAAGCCCATGCCGATCAAGTTACCACTGACGACCAAAGTGCAGCGACGGAGAGCAGCGTTCAGCGCGTCGTCATCCAGGCGCGCGGCCGCAGCGAGACGGAACAATCGGTACCGGTGTCGGTCAAGACCTTTACGTCAAAAGCACTTGAAGACGCCAACGTCAAGGGCATCGGCGATTTTGTCGCCTTGACGCCAAACGTTTCCATCGTCCAGTCAGAGAGCGCCGGCTCATCATTCATGACCGTGCGCGGCCTTACCCAGGTCCGCAACAGCGAAGCGCCGATGGCCATGGTGATCGATGGCGTTGCCCTGTTCAACAGCAAGCAGTTTACCCAGGATCTGTTCGACATTCAGTCGATCGAGGTGCTCCGCGGCCCTCAAGGTGCCTTGTATGGCCGCAATGCGAGCGGTGGCGCGATGGTGGTCACCACGAAGCAGCCGACCAACGTCTTCAAGGCCTTTATTCAGCCCAGCATCGCTTCCGGCAAGGAAAAAGCGGTCCAGGGCGCCATCAGCGGCCCGCTGGTGGAAGACAAGCTGCTGTTCCGTGTGGCCGGCAGTTTCAAGGATCGCGACGGCGTCTTCGAAAACACCTACCTGCACGACAAGGTTGATTTCTCGAGGGACTCGAGTGTCCGGGGCTTGCTCAAATGGATGGCCAGCGACGATCTCACGGTCGAACTGCGCACCAACTACGTCCACACCAAGGGCGGCGCCGTGAACTTCGTGTACCAGCCCGTGCTGTTCGATCGCGCCAATCCGTGCTTCGCCGACCCGATGAACCCGTTTGGGGGCCCAGCGCCAGACCCGAACCGCGTAGTGCGCAGCTTCTGCGCCAACAACCGCGGCGAAAACATGCGCGACCTGAGCGAAGTGACGATGAAGTTCGACTATTCATTGCCGTTCGCCACCCTGACCGGCGTGTTCTCCCACAACCGCGTCAAAGAGTATATCGCTGGAGATCAGTTTCCCTATACCGCCAGCCGCAACCTGCTCGGTAGCCTCGACAGCACACAAACGCAGTTCAATGATGTGACTGGCGATAGCGCCGAACTTCGGCTCACTTCACCGACCAACCAGTCGGTTCGATGGATGGGCGGCGTTTATTATCTCAAAACGAAGCGCTTCGTATCGACCGCAACCGGCATGGACAATGGTACAGGCGCAACCCGCCTCGAGCGCGATCCAAAATTCACCGACCCGAGCAACCCGACCACGAGCTGGATCGCCGATGACAACCACAACCGCGCCTGGGCCGTCTTCGGCAACGTCGACTACGACCTGAGCAAACAGACCGAGCTGTCGGTTGCCATGCGCTACGACTCGGACCGCCGGAAACAGGAGGTCGATCCGCGCCAGACCTCCAGCACACCAGCCGGCTGCACCGCGTCCGCCCCCGAACGTTGCGAAAAGAATGCGTCGTATTCGGCAATGCAACCGAAGGTCTCGCTGCGCTACAAATTCGACGACCAGTCGCTGGCCTATGTGTCTGCCGGGCGCGGTTTCCGCAGCGGACAGTTCAACCAAAGCGGGGTCGCCGACGCGGCCGCCAAGGCTGGCGTCGCCGGCGTGAGCGACCAGGTCGACCGCGAAATCACCGACTCGTACGAAATCGGCTACAAGACGACTTTCCTCAACGGCAAGGTCCAGATGAATGCCGCCCTGTTCGACTCGACCGTCAAGAACAGCCCGTATTTTGTCTTCGTCGGTAGTATCGGCGCACAGGTGCTTGTTCCGATCGACAAGACTCGCCTGCAGGGCGGCGAACTGGAATTGACCTCGAACATCGCTCCCGGCCTCGACGTCTATGCTGGCGTCGGGGTGACGAAAAGTACGATCAAGGAGTACGCGCTCAACCCTGCCCTGGTCGGAAACCGCGCCCCTTACGTGCCGCAGCTGTCCTGGAACACGGGCATCCAGCAGCGCACCCCGATCGGACATGGACTGAAGCTGGTGATGCGCGCCGATGCGATCTCGAAGGGCAAGCAGTACTGGGACCCGGAAAACTCGGCGCCACGCGACACGGTGACCTTGGTCAACCTGCGCGCCGGCATCGAGGAAAGCAAAGGCAAATGGTCGTTGATGGCCTCCGTCAACAACGCGTTCGATCATGCATACAACGCGGAATTCGTGAGCGGCGGCTTCGCACAGCCGGCATTGCCGCGCTCCTATCGACTCGACCTTCGCTACAACTTCTAAGTACCCCGTGCGGCGCCACCTTCACCTCGCCAGGTGCAGGTGCCGCTTGTCCACCGCATATTTATCCCAGGAGAGTACAGATGAACAAACACCCTCAGTTCGCGGGCGAGCCCTCGCAACCATCCGTAACGGTACGCTGGGTCAATCCGGCGGGACATGACGAATGGGACGCGCCGATTGCGCAGTTTCTTCACGCGGTCAAGGAGCCTTCGACAACAGTCGAGCTCGTTTCGCTCGCGCTGGATCCCACACCACGACATCTCGAGTACCGGACCTACGAATCGATGATCGTCGACCGGACCGTCGCCATCGCGCGAGACTCCGCGACGTCCGGGATCGACGCGATGGTGATCGGCTGCTTCTATGACCCAGGCCTCGAGGCGGCGCGCGAGATTTCCGGCGAGACGGTGGTGGTGGCGCCCTGCCAGGCCAGCGTGCAAATCGCGATGAATCTGGCAAACCGGTTTTCCGTGATCGTTGGCCGCCACAAGTGGATCGAGCAAATGACCGAGCGTGTGCGCACATACGGCCTGATCGATCATCTGGCATCGATGCGCGCCGTGGGAATGGGCGTCGAGGAGTTCCAGAAGAAACCGGAGGTGACGCGCCAGCGCATTATCGATGCAGCGAAGCGGGCGGTGGAGGAGGACCATGCCGAAGCAATCATTCTCGGATGCACGATGGAGTTCGGCTTTTTCATCGAGGTGCAGAAGGAAGTCGGCGTACCCGTGATCGATCCCGTTCTCGCGTCCTTCAAGATGGCGGAGTCGCTCGCGAAGCTCAAGAAGCAGTTCAGCTGGACCCCGAGCCGGGTCTGGAGTTGCGAGCCTCCTTCTGAAGAAGAGATCGAGCGCTTCGGCTTGTTCAAAGGCCCTTCGCCCATCGGCAATTTGTTGAAGGTGTAAACGGTCGCCGCGCGGCTTTGTCACCAGGACCGCGAACATTGCGAGAGACCTGCTGCACGGCAGGATGAGCGAGACCCAACCCCATCGCCCGATATCGAACTTCGCGGCGGCAGGCCTCGCTTTACATTCATACAGAGATAAGGCAAGGCCATGAACGGACCACTGCAAGACATGACGGACGGCGTACTGCCGTCCAGCCGACACCGTCAGGACGGCCGCGGCAAAGGACCTGCGAGTGCAGACGCTGCGCTGCTTTCGGTAGGGAGGGTGTTCGAAGAGTTCCCTTTGACCCATGAGCATTTCAAGAGCTGCTTCGCCTTGTTTTTCGTGTTTGTCATCGAGGCGTGGGAAATGATGATCATCGTCTACTGCGGCCCGTTGATCAGCAAGGACTTGAATCTGTCAGCGACGGAACTAGGCAACCTGATCGGTGCGATGTTCGTCGGCATGGCGATTGGGGCGATATTCTGGGGGTCCGTCGCGGACAAGATTGGCCGCAAAAAGGCAACCATCCTGAGCTTGCTTCTTTACGGCGTCATCTCCATGGCCAGCGCCTTTGCACCGGACTATGGATTCCTCTATGCGCTGCGTTTGCTGTCCGGCGTCGCGGCGGCCGGCATGATCGTGGTCTGCTTTCCGTATTTCACGGAGCTGCTGCCGATGCGCTCACGCGGCCGACTCACCGTGTATCTGGCCGCCGGCTGGCCTATCGGGGTATTGCTGGCGGTTGGCGCGACGGTGCTGTTGATGCCCTACGGATGGAGGTGGATCATTGGCGTGAGCTCGCTCGGCGGGTTGTGGGCGATCGGGGTGGCTCTGTGGGTCCAGGAATCACCTTATTGGCTGGCTGGTACGGGACAACAGCAGAAAGCTCGCGAGGTCATCAGTCACCTGAGCCGTGGCGCGGTCGTCATTCCGGCCTCGCAAACGCTTAGCGTGGACACCGCTGCGCGCGGCCCTATCCGGGAGGTCTTCAAGGGCCGGATCTTGCGGATCACCGTTTTGCAGATCGCGATCAACTTTACTTTTTCATGGGGTTACTGGGGCCTGCAGACATGGTTGCCCGTGCTGCTGCAGCAGCGCGGACTGAGCTTGCCACAAAGCTACGGTTTCATCGCGATTTCCGCCCTCTTCATGGTCCCTGGCTATATCTGCTCGTCCTATCTCACTGGTAAGTTCGGGCGCAAAAAAGTCTTCACGGCTTTCGTTGCCTTGGCTGCAGTAGCGGGATATGCGTTCGCGACTGCCCAAACCATCAACGCTTTGTACGTCAGCAATTTCGTGCTGGTGTTCTTCAGTCTCGGGGCCTGGGGCGTCTGGAACGTATGGGTCGCAGAACTCTATCCGACCCGCGTACGGACTGCGGGTTATAGCTGGGCAGTGTTCGCTCAACGTTTCGCCAACATCATCGCGCCGGGAACGATTGGCTTGCTCGTCGCAGGCGGCGCGTCATTCAACCTGACGACGACATTTATCGACCTGTTCCTGGTTGCCACAGTGGTCCTTGCGCTGCTCCTGCCAGAAACAGAGGGTGGAAAACTCTCCTGACCGGTCGGGGCGGAGCAAGGCTTGCGCTTGTCGCCTGAACATTAAAGGGATGCGAATACAGCTTTCGCATACGTCAAATAAATCACTTAATACTTGGAACAATCATTCATGAAAAGCGAAAAAAACATCCGGGTTGCCACTGATGTGGGAGGCACGTTTACAGATCTGGTCTTTTTTGAGATTGATCAACAGACAGGCAAGCAGGTTGTCCGGTCCGCGAAATCCGATACGACACCACCCAATTTCGAAAACGGTATTTTGAATGTATTGAACAAGGCTGATGTTCGCATTGAAGATGTGAATTTCATGGTCCATGGCACGACTGTGGTGATCAATGCCTTGACCGAGCGAAAAGGGGTGCGAACCGGACTGATTACGACGGAAGGGTTCCGGGACATCCTGGAGATCGCCCGCGCCAACCGCCCCGACTTTTTTAATTTGCGCTCGAAGAAGCCAGATGCATTTGTTCCGCGCCACTTGCGTAAGGAAGTTCCCGGCCGGATGACATTTGACGGCCACGAACGTGTTCCCTTGGACCTATCCGGTTTGCCTGAAATACTGGACGGCTTCAAAAACGAAAAAGTCGAGGCCGTTGCAATCTGCCTGATGCACGGATATGCGAATCCGTCCCATGAAATGGCGGTACTCGCGGCAGTGCGCAATCTGTGGCCGGAGGTATCCGTTGTGGCATCCCACCAAATTACGCGGGAATGGCGCGAATATGAACGAAGCAACACTGCAGTGCTGTCCGCTTATATTCAACCGATTGCATCGCGTTATCTGAACAAGCTGGAAAGTGGCTTGTTGTCCGCCAACTTCAAGGGGCAGCTGTATGTGATGCAATCGAATGGCGGTGTCGACACCGTTTCACATGCGCGCGAAATACCGATCACGATGGTCGAATCCGGCCCGGCAAGTGGCTTTCTGGGTGCCGCCAAACTGGGGCAATTGATCGGTGAACCAAATGTCCTGGCACTCGACATTGGTGGAACCACTGCAAAATGTTCACTGATCGAAAATGGCCAGGTCACGATCAAAACGGATTACTGGATCGAACGCAATCAAATCAATGCCGGCTACCCGATCATGGTACCAGTGGTCGACCTGGTTGAAATCGGAAACGGCGGCGGATCGATCGCATGGATCGACGATTTCAATAAACTGCGTGTCGGACCTCACTCGGCCGGCGCCTCGCCGGGACCCGCCGCATACGGCAGGGGTGGCGTCAACGCGACAACGACCGACGCCAACCTCGTCCTGGGACGAATCAACAAGGACTACTTCTGCGGCGGCGAGATCGTCGCCGACATCGCGGCCGTCGAACGTGCACTTGACCCGCTTGCTGCAAGCTTCGGCATGTCGCGCGAAGAGGTCGCGCGCGGCATCATCCGGATCGCGGATGACAGCATGGTCAACGCCCTCAAGCTGGTCTCCCTGAACCGTGGATACGATCCTCGGGATTTCACACTAATCGCATTCGGCGGAGGTGGCGCCATGCACGCGGTATCGCTGGGCCAGGAATTGGGGGTGAAGAAGGTCGTGATTCCGCGTGGCGCCTCGGTTTTCTCGGCCTGGGGAATGCTGATGTCGGACCTGCGACGTGATTTCTTCCTGACGCAGATTGTCGAAATGAGCCGCGATGGGGCCATTCCGAAAGCACAAGAGTTGGCCGACGAATTGACCGCGGCTGCAAAAGCCCAGTTTGCAACCGAGAACATTGCACCTGAACTGGTGCAATTGACGGTCAATTGCAGGTTGCGGTACCAAAACCAGGAACATGCAGTCGATATCGCTCTCGAGAAAGGCGAGCGTTTCGCTGAACACTGGGCAGCGATCGCCGACCGCTTCCATGCGACTTACGAACGCCAGTATACGTACCGGTTGAATGCGCCGCTGGAGATCGTCGGCTTCCACGTGGTTGCCACGGCCGAGATCGGCAAACTCGACCTGGTCGAATTGCCGGTCACCGGAGCGACCGTCTCCGCTGCAATAAAAGCTAATCGCTTGATCGATTATGCGCTCGCAGGCATTCACGAAGCGACGATTTACGACAGCACCAAGCTTGAGCCGGGCATGACATTTGACGGTCCGGCCATCATCGAAGACCCAGGCACGACCATCGTCATCCATCCGTCAAATCGCGTAGAGATCGATCGGTTTGGTAATACCCACATTTATTTGTCGAAATAAGGAGTTCGCAATGAGCCAAGTTGATGTTTTTACGCTGGAAATCATCCAGAACGCGCTGCAGGCGATCGCCGACGAGATGTTTGCCGCCATGCGTCAAACCGCGATGAGTCCGATCATCTATGAGGTATTGGACATGGGAACGGGTATCACGGACGCATCCGGGGAAATCGCCAGCTCGGGAGCCGGTATTCCAGCGTTTATCGGCGTGCTCGACAAAGCTGTCAAATTCATCATCAGGGAAAATGACGGGGACATCGAACCTGGCGACGTCTTTATCACGAACGACCCACATTCCGGTGGTGTCAGCCATCTGAATGACGTCATCCTGGCCATGCCAGTATTTTCTGATGGGAAGCTGGTCGCATGGACTGCCAACATCGCGCACTGGAATGATGTCGGCGGGATGGTGCCGGGATCGCTATCGACAGAAGCGACCGAGATTTATCAGGAAGGATTGCGTCTCACGGGCGTCAAGCTGATTTCAAAGGGCAAAATCATTCGCTCCGTCGTGCAGATCCTTTGTGCAAATTCCCGCATGCCGGATTTCCTGGAAGGCGATATGTGGGCCGGCGTTGCGGCGGTCCGCAGTGGCGAACGTCGTATCGTCGAACTGGCAAAAAAATATGGAACGGACGTGTTCCTCGACGCCATCACAGCATTCATGAATTACGGGGAGGAAATTTCGCTCAGAGCACTGAAGGAATTGCCGAAAGGCCGCTTCGTTACCGAGGAATTGCAGGACGACGGTCAGGTCTTTAAAGTCGCCGTCGAACTTTCTGACGATCAAATCACCATTGACCTTCGGGACAATCCAGCACAAGTAAGCGGACCGATCAATTTAAGTCGTGATGGTACGATCATTGCCGCTCAAATGGCCTTCAAAGCCATTTCCAGTCCGCAGGGGACGACCAACGGTGGCACCTTCCGTCCGGTGAAGGTGCTGACCACGCCGGGAACGCTGTTCGATGCGGCGATGCCCGCGGCCGAAGGCTTCTATTTTGAAAACCTGATCCGTGTCCATGATTTGATCTTGCGCTGTCTGGCACCCCACATGCCTGAACGTCTGCCGGCCGGCAACTTCTCCTCGGTTTGTGCAACGGTTATCGGAGGGACACATCCGGACACTGGGCGTGCTTACACACTGGTCGAACCTGAAATCGGCGGCTGGGGTGGAGACAAGGATGGCGACGGTAACAACGCCGTCTTTTCAGGGCTGCACGGCGAGACCTATAACTGCCCGGTCGAGGTTTGCGAAGCTCGCTACGGGATCTATGTCGACCGCTTCGAACTGAATTCCGAGCCAGGTGGACACGGCAAACATCGCGGTGGACGCGGCATCATGATTGATTATCGGATCCGGTCCGATGAGGGTTTCATCACATGTGGATATACGCGCTCCAAAGTTCTGCCGTGGGGACTGGAAGGTGGCCAGGAAGGCTCGCCCAACTATGTGGAGGTGATCCGGGCACAGGGCGGATCCGAGCGGTATTCCTTTGTCAGCGGATTGTCGCTGAAAAAAGATGATGTCGTTCGTATTCGGACGGGTGCCGGCGGTGGCTATGGCGATCCGCTCGAACGCGATCCGGAGTCCGTCAAGAATGACGTGCGCAACGAATATCTGACTCCTGAATTGGCGCAATCAATCTACCAGGTCACGGTCTGACGCCGACACGTGCGTTGCGGATAAAACAAGGGCTGAAATGGACAGGATAATCATTGAAAACGCCAATATCTTTGACGGGGTGACTCCTGATTTGATTGGCGGAATGTCGGTCTTGATCGAGGGTTCGGAAATCCTGGCGGTGTCGGATCAAACGATCAACGACAAGAGCGCAATGAAAATCGACGCCGCCGGGAAAACGCTGATGCCGGGTCTGATCGACCTGCACACCCATGCCTACATTTCGGATGTCGACGTCGGCAAGGTCGACCGATCAGGCGATGCCTATCGTACTGCCTATGGAATCAAGTTGCTCGGTCACGCGCTGGATTGCGGCTTTACGACGGTGCGTGACGTCGGCGGTGGAGACTGGAGCATGGCCTTGGCCGTGAGCCACGGCCTGGTTCGCGGCCCGCGTTATTTTTACTCGGGCAAGGCTTTGTCGATGACCGGCGGGCACGGCGATCTTCGACGTGTCGGCGAAGACCAGCACGAGGGCGGTGCCGGTTGCCATTGTGGCGAATGTAATTCGATTGCAGTCATTGTCGATGGCGTGGACGCCTGCATTAAAGCTGCGCGGGAAGAATTGCGCAAAGGGGCACACTGCTTAAAGATCATGGCGTCAGGCGGAGTTGCATCAGCGACTGATCCGATCTGGGCGGCTCAGTACCGGGAGGACGAAATACGCGCGATCGTGGGGGAAGCGGCTGCCCGCCGTACTTATGTTGCCGCCCATTGCAACCCACCGGATGCCATTCGCCGTGCCGTCGCGTGTGGCGTCCGTACGATCGAACATGGCGCCCTCATCGATAAAGAGGCAGCTGAATACGTTGCTTCTCAAAACGCTTACGTGGTGCCGACGCTGATCGTATTCCGTGCACTGGCTGAGATTGGTCAAGCGATCGGCCTGTCGAAGGTATCGCAAGACAAGGCAAAAACCGTGGCCGCCCAGTCGATGGCCGCACTTGACGTCCTACGCAGCGCGGGCGTGCAGCTTGGATTCGGGACCGACCTGATCGGTGATTTATACACCCGCCGGTGCGAGGAATTCACGCTGCGCAGTGAAGTATTTTCACCCTACGAGATTCTGAAGCAGGCGACATCGGTCGGCGCGGACGTACTGATGTTGGGCGGGAAACTTGGCTGTGTAGCGGCGGGGGCGTATGCCGACTTGCTGCTGGTCGATGGAAATCCGCTCGCCAACATCGATTTGCTGGCGCAAAACGGGCAGCGTATCCCTTTCATCATGAAGAATGGCTCGATCGTCAAGAATGAATTGTAGGGAAATGTCCGGACTGCGGGAATCATGAGCAAAACACAAGCGGACTACATCATCATCGGCGCAGGCATTGCCGGCGCGTCGATTGCGTACTGGCTGTCCCAGCATGGAACGGTCATCGTACTGGAGCGCGAAGCGCAGCCCGGCTATCACAGCACCGGCCGCTCGGCGGCGCTGTTCATGGCGAGTTATGGGCCACCGCAAGTACGCGCGCTGACCCGCGCCAGCCGCGCATTTTTCGACCGGCCTCCGGCGGGCTTCTGCGAGCATGCACTGTTGACGCCACGTGGTGCGCTGTTCTTCGCCAACCGCAGGCAGGAAGCGGCACTCGATGCGCATGAAGCCCTGGTGCGCTCGGTGACGAGCGATGTGGAACGGCTCGATGCGGCCGAAACCTGTCGTCGCGTGCCGGTATTGCGCCCGGAAAATCTGCTCGGCGCGGTGTATGAAGCCGATGCCTCGGATATCGATGTACACGGCTTGCACCAAGGATTTTTGCGCGGTGCACGTAGCAAGGGCAGCAAACTGATCGGTGATGCCGAAGTATTGGGCTTGCAACGCGTCGACGATGTGTGGGAGGTGGCCACCAGCCAGGGCAGCTATCGCGCGCCGATGCTGATCAATGCGGCGGGCGCCTGGGCCGATGTCATCGGTGCGATGGCCGGTGCATCGCCGATCGGGCTGATGCCGAAGCGGCGATCGGCGATGATGTTTGCGCCGCCGCCAGGCGTCGACAGTTCGCGCTGGCCGCTGTTCATGGATGTCGAACATTCCTTTTACGTCAAACCGGATGCCGGCATATTGCTCGGCTCGCCGGCCAATGAAGATCCGGTCGAGCCGCATGACGTGCAGGCCGAGGAGCTCGACATCGCTATTGCCATCGACAACATTCAAGCAATGACCACCCTGACCGTTCGACGCCCAAGTCATGTGTGGGCCGGCCTGCGCTCGTTCGTTGGCGACGGCGAGTTCGTGGGCGGCTTCGATCCGCTGGTGCCGGGCTTTTTCTGGGCCGCGGCGCAGGGCGGTTACGGCATTCAGACCTCACCCGCCGCCGGTCTGCTGTATTCGACCATGCTGCGTGGACTGCCGGTGCCGCAAGAGCTCGCGCAATTCGGTATCGATGCGCAGGCGCTTGGTCCGGGGCGCCTGTATTCGCACTTCGATGCCGTTTGATCGCTACCCGTTCGGGTAGTCGTTGTTTGGAAAAGCTTGCCATGCCACCCGCCTGATCAATTGATTGCAACTTCCTTACTTCATAGAATTTCCTGGTACCTTCGATTGATCAGTAGGAACCAAGCATGTCCATTCACGTAGCGACAGACGTCGGCGGTACCTTCACCGACCTCGTTTTGTTCGAATATGATTCCGAAACGATGAGCGGTCGCATGAAGACGCTCAAGGTCGATACCACGCCGGGCGAGTTTGAAAAGGGTGTGATCGACGCTATTTCCCGCTGTGGCGTGCCGGCGCCGTCCATCGACATGCTGGCGCACGGCGCCACCATCGTCATCAACGCACTTACCGAGCGGCGCGGCGCAAAGACCGCGCTGCTCACCACCCGCGGCTTCCGCGACGTGCTCGAGATCGGGCGCGGCAACCGGCCGGACCTGTTCAACCTGAACTTCACCAAACCGGCTTGCTTCGTCGAGCGCCAACTGCGCTTCGAGGTGACCGAACGCGTCAGCCATGGCGGCAAGATCCAGACCCCGGCCCGGCTCGAAGAACTTGCCGACATCGCGGCACACATCACGACACTCGGTGTCGAGGCGATTGCCATCTGCTGCCTGCACTCCTACCGCAATCCGGAAAACGAGCAGGCGATCGCGAAGGAACTGCGCGCCCTGCTGCCGGGCATTCCGGTTGTGGCGTCGTCGGAGATTTCGCGCGAATGGCGCGAGTACGAGCGCAGCAACACAAGCGTCGCGTCGGCATACGTGTCGCCAGTGGTGACCAATTACCTGGGCTTGTTGCGCCAGGGATTGTCGGAACAGGCATTCGAGGGCGCGCTGTACCTCATGCAATCGAATGGAGGCATGACCAGCCTGCAGGGCGCGTTGCGCAATCCGGTCTCGATGGTGGAATCCGGGCCGGCCAGCGGCATGCTCGCGGCGCGCGCCCTGGGCGACCTGATCGGCGAGCAGAACATCATCGCGCTCGACGTCGGCGGCACGACCGCAAAGTGCGCATTGATCAGCGAAGGCCGTTTGCCGGTATCGACCGAATACCACATCGAACGCAGCAACAGGAATCCGGGCTATCCGATTCAAACGGCGGTCATCGACTTGGTTGAAATCGGCAACGGCGGCGGCAGCATCGCCAGCGTCGACGAGGGCGGCCGCCTGCGGGTCGGGCCGCGGAGCGCCGGTGCAAAGCCGGGTCCGGTGGCCTACGGTCGCGGCGGGATCTTGCCCACCACCACCGACGCCAATTTGTTCCTCGGACGGATCGATCCGCAACAGTTCCTCCAGGGAGCGGTTGCGCCCGACATGGGGGCGATCGAAGCGGCGTTTGCTCTACTTGGCGACAAGCTGGGCCTCTCCGCGCGGCAAGCTGCCCAAGGCGTGCTGCGCATCGCCAACGCCAATATGGTCAACGCCTTGAAACTCGTTTCGACCAACAAGGGGTATGACCCGCGCGACTTCGTCCTGATGGCATTCGGCGGCGGCGGCGCGCTGCACGCAATCGAACTGGCGGAAGAGCTCCGGATACCACGGGTCATCATCCCGGCCAATTCGGCGGTATTTTCGGCTTGGGGAATGCTGCTCACCGACATACGCCGCGACTACACGCAAACGCGGATCATGGAACTGCGCACGTCGGCAGCGCAAGAAATCATCGGGGTCTTCACGACGATGGAAGGCGAAGCCGTGCAGGATTTCCGCGGCTCCGGCCTGGCCGACGTCCAGCCGTATTTCGAACACTTCGCCGACCTGCGTTACGCAGGCCAGGAGCACACCGTCAAAATCAAGCTCGACCTGGCGGCGCTCGGCAACGGCGCCGATATCGACACCGTGATCGCCAGCTTCCATGCGGACCATGAGAAGCGCTACACCTTCCGCCTTCCGCATGCGGCGGTCGAACTGGTGAATTTCCACCTGGTGGCCGGCACAGCGGTCGAGAAACCGAAACCACAGTTCCGCGAATCGAAGAACCTTACGCTCGAGGACGCCCATCGGGGAACCCGCGACGCCTTCTTTGAACATGCCGGCGTCCGGACGGCCGCTATCTATGCCGCGGATGCCCTGGAGCCGGGAATGACCCTGGTCGGACCAGCCGTCGTTCAGGACAGCACCTCGTCCATGGTGCTTTCGCCAGGTCACCAGTTGACTGTCGATGCCTACGGAAACCTGATCATCGAACTGCGCGAGCCCGCATCATGAAACACGATCCAGTCACACTCCAGGTCATCAAAGACTCCATGACCGCGATCGGCCAGGAGATGTTCCAGGTGATGATCCGGACCAGCATGAGCCCGATCATCTACGAAACCACCGATTTCGCGGTTGGCCTGACCGACGCGAGCGGCGAGCTGATCGCCCAGGGCAATGGCGTGTCGGCCTTCCTTGCAACGCTCGACACGGCGGTCCAGAGTGCCCTGATGCACTACCCTGACGACAAGCTCTCGCCCGGCGACGTGATCATCACCAATACGCCGTACGAAGGCGGCGGCACCCACCTGTCGGACGTGGTGATCATCGTCCCGGTGTTTTTCAAGGACAAGCTCGTTGCGTTCACCGTCAACAAGTCCCACTGGACCGAGATTGGTGGCAAGGACGCGGGCAGCGTCTCGTCGACCGCGCGCGAAATCTTCCAGGAAGGCCTGCACATGCGCTTCCTGAAGCTGTACGACCAGGGCCGCCTCAACGAGAGCCTGGTCAAGATCATCCAGGCCAACGTGCGCATGCCGAACGAGTCCATCGGCGACCTGCACGCTGGCGTGGCGGCGGCGCGCACGGGCGAGCAGCGCATCCTCGAGATCTTCGCGCGCTATGGCGACGACGTCGCTCTGGACGCGATGCGCGACTTGCTGGACTACAGCGAACGCATGACCAGGCGCCAGCTCGAAGAACTGCCCGACGGCGAATTTTTCGCCGAAGACATCATCGAAGCGGATGGCCTGGGCAACGGGCCGTTCACGATCCGTGTCAAGGTCACGCTGAAGGCCGGCGACGTCACGATCGACTTCACCGGCACCGACCCGCAGGCGCCGGGGCCGATCAACACCAGCCGCACGGGGCTGATCACGGCGGTACGCTGCGCCCTGAAGGCGGTCACCGACCCGGATCTGCCTGCCAACGGCGGTTGCTTCCGTCACGTCAAGATCGTCTGTCCTGACGGCACGATGCTGACCGCGCAAAGTCCGGCGCCGGTGTCGATCTACTATGAATCGCTGGTCGCATGCATCGAACTGGTGTGGAAGGCCCTGCTGCCCGCCATGCCGTCCAGGCTTCCCGCGGGCCACTATCGTTCCGTCTGCGGCACCTTCCTGGCCGGCGTCCACCCCGACAACGGCCGCTTCTTCGTCCTCGGCGAACCGCTGCTGGGCGGCTGGGGCGCCACGCACGAACGCGACGGCGTGAACGGCCTGTTCTGCTGCGCGAACGGCGAGACCTACAACATCCCGGTCGAGCTGGCCGAATCGCGCTACGGCGTACAAATCGAGCAGTACGCCTTCCACAATGAAGATGGCGGGGCCGGCAAATTTTGCGGCGGCAAAGGCGTCGTGCTCGACTACCGTGTCACCGCAGCCGAGGCCTTCCTGACGGTGGCGTACAGCCGCACCGATACGCTCCCATGGGGGGCGGAAGGTGGCCAGAGCGGCTCTTCCAACCGCGCGGAAATCCACCGGCTGGACGGCACGGTGGAACGGGCGACGATGGCGACCGCCGTGCCGGTGCGGGCCGGTGAACTGATCCGTATCGTCACCGGCACCGGCGGCGGCTTCGGCAACCCGCACGAGCGCTCGCGCGCGGCGCTTGAAAACGACCTGCGCAACGGCTACATCACGCAGGCCCAGGCCGCTTCCGTGTTCGGCTACGTCAAATGAGCGACCCAGGAGCCGACCCCATGAATTCGAATGTCGATCAGGCCGTCTGCCGCGAGCGCCGCGCCAGACTGCGGCGCGCGCTGGGTCGCGGCATCGCCGTTTTCCCTGGGAATGGCGAGCTGCCGCGTACTTTCGCCGGAAATCCCTATTCCTTCCGGCAGGATTCGAACCTCCTGTATTTCTTTGGCGTGGCGCCGCCGGGCGTCGTCGGCGTCATCGATGCCGACAGCGGAACGGACCGGCTGTACTTCGATCCACCCGGCCTCGATGAACAGATCTGGCAGGACACCTCCTGCTGGGACGCGCTGTGCGCGGAAGGCGCTGTGCCGACCGCCGGCATCGCGCAACTGGCCGAAGAGCTTCAGCGAGCCCGGCTGAAGCGGCGCGCCATCCACTTTCTCCAGCCTGCACGCGCCGACGTGCTGGTCCAGCTGGCGGCCTATCTCGGCATGGACTGCGCCGAGCTCGTTGCCGGCGCTTCAAGCGAGCTGCGCCGGATCGTGATCGAGATGCGGGAAATCAAGTCGCCCGACGAAGTGCGGGAGATCGAAGCCGCGCTCGACGTCACTGCAAGGCTGCACCGGATCGCCATGTCGATGGCAAGGCCGGGTGTGCGCGAGCGCAGCATCGTCGCGCGCATGCAGGCCGAGGTGGCCGACCAGGGCATGTGCCTGGCGTACCAGCCGATCTGCACGACCCGCGGCGACGTTCTTCATAACCTCGGCTACGACAACGTGCTGAGGGAGGGCGATCTGCTGCTGGTCGACATCGGGGCCGAAACGCGGCGCGGTTATGCCAGCGATATCACCCGGACCACGCCCGTCGGCGGCTGCTTCACGGCCGTCCAGGCCGAATTGTATGACGCGGTGTACCGCGCCCAGCAAAGCGTGATCGACATGTTGCGGCCGGGCGTGTCGTACCGCGATGCCCACCACGAGGCGGCTGCCGTGATGAGCGGGACATTGGCCGATCTCGGCATCGTGAACGGCAGCGTCGATGCGTTTGTCGAGTCCGCCGGATATGGCATCTGCTTCCCGCATGGGCTGGGCCATGCGATGGGACTCGACGTGCATGACATGGAGAACCTCGGCGAAGACCATGTCGGCTATGACGCGCAGTACCGGCGCGACACGCGCTTCGGTCCGAACCACCTTCGCTTCGGCAAGGAACTACGCGAAGGGATGGTCATCACCGTCGAACCGGGGCTGTACTTCATTGAACCATTGATCGAACGCTGGCAGGCGTCCGGCAGGTTTTCCGGGATCATCGATTACGACAAGCTCAGGCAGCTGATCGGTCTAGGCGGAATCCGGATCGAGGATAACGTCCTCATCACGGCAAAGGGGTGCCGGGTCCTCGGGCCGAAGATGCCCCGATCCCGCACTGAAGTAAGCACCGCGTACGGTCGATATCGATTGCTCGAAGCATAAGGCCCGATGAGTCCGGCACGCGGAAACCAGCAACAGACACCAACACCAAAGGAGAGAACATGCACAACCTATTCAAAGACGAACCCAGCAACGTAGCGGTGACGGTGCGCTGGGTCAACCCGATCGGCATTTCGACTTACGACGCCTCGATGGCGCAACTGCTTCACGCAATCAAGCATCCGGCTACGACGGTCGAAGTGGTGTCGTTCGACATGAATCCGAGTCCCACCAACCTGGAATACCGGACCTACGAATCGCTGATCCATGAGCGCACGGTGGCGATGGCGCGCGATGCGGAGCAATCCGGGGTCGATGCGATGATCATTGGCTGTTTCTACGATCCGGCCCTGGAAGCGGCGCGCGAAATTTCGGGTGGCATGGTGGTGGTTGCGCCTTGTGGCGCCTGTCTCCAGGTTGCATCGAACCTGTCCAACCGCTTTTCGATCATCGTCGGGCGCGAGAAGTGGATCGAGCAGATGACCGAACGGGTCCGCTACTACGGCATGGAGAGCCGGCTGGCCTCCATGCGGCCGCTCGGACTCGGCGTGGACGACTTTCAACGCGATCCGGAAGTGACCCGGCGCCGCATCATCGAAGAGGCGCGGCGCGCGGTCGAGGAAGACCGCGCCGAGGCGATCATCCTCGGCTGCACCATCGAATATGGATTTTTCCAGGAGGTCCAGGATGCCGTCGGCGTACCCGTGATCGATGCTGTGATCGCCTCCTTCAAGCAGGCCGAACACATGGCCCAGATGAAGCGCCAGTTCAACTGGAAGCCGAGCCGGGTCTGGAGCTGCGAGCCGCCTCCGGAAGAACAGCTCAAGGAGTTTGGCTTGTTCCTCGGTCCGGCGCCGATCGGCAACCGCATCGTTACCTGAAGCATCCGGGCGCCGCGGCATCGGCGCGCCACCCGGCCGGTTCGCCGGGAAGGCGGACCGCATCGCTGTAGCTGGCCGCGCACCAATTTCTTTTTGGCACATTATTTGCTTCCCATAGACAATCTGCTTCGATATGATCAAGATGTTCAAGATGTATGTGGGAGGCGTGGCGCCCCCTCCGCATCGATTGCAGACGACAGCTTATGGAAGAGATTGCCGTTTGGCCGGGCAGGTGGCGGCGACGGTTTAACCCAAGCGTAGCAGCCAATACAGACTTCGAGCGAGAAAGATGAGCGAGCGGGGCACGGACCAACAGGGCGATAGCAGCGTCAACGATTCGACGAGCGAGATCGCTGCGGACTGGTTACTGGTAGGCAAACTGACGCCGCCAAAGCAGCACGTCACCATCACGGTCCGCACGCGTCTGATCGAGCATCTCAGCGTCAACTCGGTGCGCCGGCTCACCATCCTGGTATCGCCCCCGGGGTTTGGCAAGACCACCCTGCTGACCCAATGGTCGAACCGCCTGGCTGAGCGGCCGGGAACCCACGCAAGCTGGCTGTCCCTGGATGAGGAAGATGGCGAGCCGGGCCGGTTCCTGGCCTACCTGATCCGCTCGATCAGCGACGCCGGCGTGGACTTGGGAAAGCTGGCGGTGGCAGGACGCAATCCGTCCATCGAGACGAATGTGCAAGGGGTGGTCACCAAGCTGTTGTCGGCGATTGAACGGCAGCCGAACAAGCTCCTCATCATCCTGGACGACTACCACCGCGTGCAGTCCGCCGCCGTTGACGCCATCGTAGAAATGCTGATCGACAAGGGTGCAGACAAGATCCATCTTGCCGTCAGCGGCCGTAAACGTCCCAACTTCCATGTATCGGCCCTGAATGCCCGCGGACAGGTCAATTACCTCGACGCGTCCGATCTGGCGCTTTCGGAGGTTGAGGCGCAAACCATACTGGGGCCGGAAGTCAGCCGGTCCGACCTGGCGCTGGTGCACGCCAGAACCGAGGGCTGGGCGGTGGCACTGCAGCTCGCACGGCTGTGGCTCGACAGGGGAAAACGCAGCCCCGATCGATTGAAGGATTTTAGTGGCCAGACCGCCGAGATGGCGGAATACCTGGTGGAGCAAGTCGTCAACGACCTGCCGGACGATCTGCGCGACTTTGTGCTGGAGACGTCGATACTTGACCGGCTCAACGCCGATCTGGCGAACTCGGTGCGTGGCAAAGCCGACAGTGCCGAGCTGCTGGACCGGCTGGCCAACTTCAATGCACTGCTGGTTCCGCTTGACGACAACGGCAACTGGTACCGGTTTCATCACATGTTCGCCGAGTTTCTGGTGCAGCGGCTGCACCGGACATCGTCCGCGCGCGTGCCGGACCTGCATCGGCGAGCCGCACGCTGGCTGGCACAGCATGACCTGATCGCGGCAATCGGCCACGCACTGGCGGCCGATGACCAAAGCCTTGCAATCCAGATTGTGCGTGAAGGTGGCGGCTGGGAATTGGTGCTCTCGCGCGGGATAGGGTATTCAAGAAATATCCTGAAGAAGTTCCCCTACCTGACCGTTCGCAGCGATCCCACCTTGCAGCTCATGCAGGCCTACCTCGATGCAAAACTGGGCCATCATGACAAGGCCATGGAAATGCTGCGCCTGGCGGAATTTTCAAAAGAGGACGTGAATCCGGGCCAGCGCAGGGACCTGTTGGTCATTTCCTCGCTCGTGCGCTGTTACCTTGACGAGATGCAGGCACCAGGCTTCCTCAGCGACGCCCAACACGACCTTGCCTCACTGGCACCGCACGATCATCTCGGCCGCGCGACCGTGGGCGCCGCGCTTGTGGTGGCCGCAATCGGATGGGGCGACGTCGAACTGGCGACATCGGCGAGCTTGACCGCCATGCAGGAAATGCAGTCCGCGAGCAGCTCCCTGGGCACTAACTACATCCTTCTTCATTTGGCCCATGGTCGCATGCTTGCTGGCAATCTGCGTGAGGCGCAGCGATTGGTGAACGCTGCCCTGGTCGCGGCTGAAGACAACTTCGGGACCGAGAGCGCGCTGAAGGGCATAGTCGGCTGCGTGCTGGCCTACTGCCTGTACCTCGACAATCAGCTGGAAGAGGCGGATGGATGGATTGAGCGATCGTTCGAGAGCATTCAGACCATTGACGGCTGGTTCGACATTTACGCCGCTGCGTATGAAATCCTGGTGCATCGAACCATGCAGGAAAAGGGCCTGGACGCGGCGATGAACGTGCTGGAAGCAGCCTCGCTGGTCGGGCGCGAGCGCAACTTCGTTCGGCTTACCGGGTTGACGTCGGCCTGGCGTGTGGAATTGCTGGCCGGCGCGGGCCATTTGGCCGACGCAAAGCGGGAAGCTGGCGCGGCTAATCTGGAGGCGATCATCAAGCACGGTGCCCTCCCCAATTTCGGGTGGCGTATCCGGGTCGCCGCAACGATCGCGATGGCGAAGATTTCGTATGCCAGCGGCGCCAGTGCGCAGGCCTGGCACCTGCTTCATCAAGTGTCGGAGAGTTTCTTTCGTGCCGGACTCGTCATGCCTGCGCGCAGCATGCAGGCAATGGGATTGCTGGCACTGCGTGAGCATCCCGATGATGACCGCATGCTGCGCGACCTGGATGATTGCCTGACCTTCATTGCCAAGGAAGGCGGCGCAGGAATCTTCTTGAACTGCGGCCCGGGGATTGAGTCGGTCCTGCAGAACGCGCTGAAAAACACGGCAAAGTCGGCCGTCAATCGCCGCGCGGTACTGATGTCCTTGTTAAAAGACATGCGCAAGGAACAAAGCGAGCCGCAGGATGAATTCAGTGCCAGCGAGCTCAACGTGCTGCGTCAGCTGCGCCAAGGACGCCCGAACAAAATGATCGCCAGGACGCTCGACGTTTCCGAAAACACGGTCAAGTTTCACCTCAAGCATATTTATCGCAAACTCGATGTCGACTCGCGCTCCGCCGCGATCGCCGCGGCCATCGACAGAAATCTTCTCGATTCCTGAGGCCCTTCGACGCCTGGAGGCGCCCCACCCTTTCGGGTAGTTCGAGCATGCACTCAATGATGCGCTACCCCTCGACGCGATTGATCCACCGGTCCCTTGTGCGTAAAGTCGCGGCCTACTGACGCGTTTTTTGAAATTTATCGATTTGGGGAATGTTCAATGACCATGAGAATTCATGCGCACGCCGACCTGGCCGGGGACTACGATTTGCGCGAACTGGACACCGTTCGTTTGGACGGCGCCCATGAGATCAGGACGGGGATCGTGCGCATCGCGAAGGGAACGCGCAGCCCGGTTGCCGGTCTGCGTGCCCTCGCGGACCACGAAATCGGCTATGTCGTCAGCGGCAAAGTGCGGGTCGAAACCGAAGCGGGCGTGCAGGACGTATCATGCGGCGACACCCTGGTCGCCAGTCCGGACATTCCACACGCGACCACGGCGCTCGAAGATACCGTCATCTTCTTTTCGCTGGTCATTCGACGCAAGGTTCAATGAATCGCGGCACCTGGCACAGCACGGCTCCGGTCAAGCCGCAGCGATTCTTGCTGATGCCTTGGCGCCTCCAGTCGAACCGACCGCAGAAATCGGGATAGGGGCGGCCAAATCTGGCCGGCCCCTCCCACACCACCCGGCATG
>JAEAMF010000983.1_pt1 | contig 24822 bp, 24 predicted proteins | sample 8958721 | NCBI WGS metagenome assembly JAEAMF01 (sample SAMN16933255, study PRJNA681124) | bioreactor sludge metagenome | isolation source: anaerobic bioreactor treating anionic surfactant - SDBS | place: India: Bengaluru | collected 2019-02-28 | reverse complement strand
CGCCTGGCCCGCGGAGAGGAAATCCGGACGACCTTTGAGGGGTGGGATCATATCGTTTCGGCGGCAGAAAGCGGGAGGGGCGGCATCATCCTCATGTCCCATGTGGGGAGCTGGGAGGTCGCCGCCCGACTCCTGCAGCGTTACGGGAAAAAACATCCCGGGATGAGGCTGCTGCTCTATCTGGGGGCAAAGCACAGGGAGCAGATCGAGCGACGGCAGAAACAGAGCGTCGAAGAGATCGGGATCCGGGTGGCCTCCGTTCCGGAAAACGGGGGGGCGGCCACGGACATCCTGGAGGGGTTGCATTTTCTGCGTGAGGGGGGGCTGGTCTCGTTGACGGGGGACCGGTTGTGGGGTCGGGATCAGAAGGCCGTCACCGTCCGGTTTGCCGGCGGTGAGGCCCGTATCCCGGAGATTCCCTATGTCCTGGCGATGCTCTCCGGCGCCCCGCTGCTGATTTTTTTCGGATACCGGACAGGGGAAGGGCGTTACCATCTCGTCGCGCATCCGCCGTTTTTTGTGACCGCGGAATCCCGGGCAAAGCGACGGACCGCCGTCGAGGCGGCAGCCCAGACCTATGCGGACCTGCTGGCCGAAACCGTGCAGTTCCACCCCTTCGAGTGGTATCACTTCGAGCCCTTTCTCATCGATCCGGCAAAGGGGGGGGAGATAGGTTGACCGTAGGCTCCTGCTCCTTTTTGGGGCTGCGGGGGGCGTTGAGGATCTGCTCGACCCGCTCCCGGTCGATCTTCCCGTTCGGCAGGGTGGGGATGGCGCGGACGGTCCGGACCCGGCGCGGACGGCCGTGGGATCCTTCCAGCGACCGGATGGCCGCCCGGAGGTCGCGAGCCGGGAGGTCGGTGGCCACCAGCGCCGCAATTTCCGCCCGCTGCGTCCTGTTCGGCGGAAGGACGGTGATAAAGGCGTCCGTGACCCCCGGTATCCGCCGGATCCTCTCCCGGATCTCTTCCAGGTCCACACGCTTTCCGGCGATCTTGACGATGTGATCCGCCCGTCCGAGGAACCGGAACAGGTTTCCCTCCACCTGGGAGACGCGGTCTGACGTGATGAAGTACCCTTCCGCGTCGCGCGGCAGATCGGGGGAGATAAAATCCGAGCGGACGCAGAGCCGTTCGGAAAGAATCTTCCATTCGATGCAGGCATAAGGGGTCCAGAAGCCCTCTTTTCCTCCGTCCGCTCGTGTGGCCACCCCTCCCGTTTCGGTCGAACCGTAAATTTCCGTAACGGCCACCCCCGTCTTTTCCAGAAAGCAGGCTGCGTCGCCGGGATCCAGGGGGGCTGCGGAGGAGAAGGCCAATCGGAGCGAAAAGGGCCTCAAATCGCCCGACCTCAAGGCCCGGTAATGGATCGGAACACTGACCAAAACGGTGGCTTTTTCTTTTTCCAGTGCATCGAGGATCTCCCGGGGAAACGTGCAGGTTCTGCGCAGAACCCGGGCCTGGGCGACAAACGGAAGCAGGACCGAATAGAGAAGCCCGTAGATGTGTTGCGGCGGAACGGTGGAAAGGAGGCAATCGCGGTTGCCGACGCCGAGCGTATGGGCAATATAGAAGGCCTCGCCGAACAGATTTGCGGCGGTCTTGGACCAGATCCGGGGCTTTCCGGTGGAGCCCCCGGTGAAAAGGGACACAAAGGGCTGGTCGGGCGGGCGGACCAGCCGCAGGGGTCGATCGCCGGGACGGCAATCCTCCAGCCGGATCACGGTGGCGCCCTTCGGGGGTTCGACATCGGAATCCGTCAGGATCAGCCGGAAGGGTTTCGCTTCGCGCAGATCCCGAAGAACCTGGGGATGAAAGGCATGGGGGAGGATGAAGTGCGGCGCGCCGGCCAGCGAGGCCAGCAGGGCGGCGAGCAGATGGGGCTTGTCCTCTATGCAGAGACAGACCGGGCTGTCTGTGGAGAGATCCGAACGAACAAGCCTGTCCCGGATTTCGACCGCCAAGGTCCGGATCTCCCCGATGGTCGGCCCGTAAGGTGCAAAGAGGCGGTCCCCGTCTTCAAGGAGGTCGAGGATCCTTCGGTTTAGAGGTGTCAATTTAAGAGTTCCCTTTTCAGCGGCGAAAGTATATGAAGAAACAGTCGGTGTCAACGGAATAGTGGTTCCGCATCAAACGCAGAGGAGATTGCCGATGCCGCGACGAAGGCCGGAAGAGAGAAACATTGGATATTATAACGAAAAGATCGAAACAATGGATCGGGCGGACCGCGCCGTCCTCCAGCAGAAGGCGGCGCTGAGAAGTCTGCGCTACGCTTATGAAAAGGCGCCCGGTTACCGGAAGTTTCTTGATGAAAGGGGCATAACGCCGGCGTCCGTCGGAACGATCGATGATTTTCCGAAGATCCCCGTGCTGAAAAAGAACCGGATGCCGGAACGTCACCGGGAGAACCCGCCGTTCGGGGGGTTTCTCGCCGTTCCGGTGGAAAGCCTCAAGAGGATCTACGTTTCGCCCGGTCCGCTCTATGACCCGGAGGGGCGGAAAGAGGATTACTGGGGGCTGCGAAAATGCCTCTACAATGTGGGTTTTCGTTCCGGGGACCTCGTCATGAACACCTTTTCCCACCATTTGACCCCCGCGGGGATCTTCCTGGACGAGGCGTGCGGAGGCATCGGCTGTGTGATGGTTCCCACCGGGGTCGGAAATACGGAAATTCAGGTCAGGACCATGGTGGAGCTGAAAATCAACGGCTATCTCGGAACGGCCTCCTTTCTGCTGTCCCTGATCCGGAAGATGGGAGAAATGGGGTATGACCCCTCCGGGAATCTGGCGATCGAGATCGCGCTGGTGGGGGGGGAGATTCTGGTGCCGGCCCACAGAAAGGATCTGAACGATTACGGCGTCATCGTTCGCCAGGCCTACATCACCGCCGAGTTGGGGGCTTTGGCGTATGAATGTCCCCGGGAAAACGGGATGCACCTTGCGGAGGATCAGTATGTGGAGATCTGCGATCCGTCGACGGGGGAACCGCTGCCGAACGGCAGCGTCGGCGAGGTAGTGGTTACGAACCTTGCCAACGACTGCTACCCGCTGGTTCGCTACGGCACCGGGGATCTGTCTGCCGTCGATGACGAGATGTGCGCCTGCGGGAGAACGTCCCGCAAACTGCGGGGGATTCTGGGCCGGGCCGACGAGGTGACCAAGGTCCGGGGGATGTTCGTCCACCCCCGCCAGGTGGACGAGGCGGTCTCCCGGTTTGCCGGCGAAGTGGATGCGGCGAGGCTGGTCGTCACCCGGGAAGGGGGCGCGGATCAGATGACCCTGGAGGTCCGTCTGAAACCCGGTGTCCGGGGGACGGATGTGTTGCGGGATTCTCTTACGGAAAGGGTCCGAGAAGCCACCAAATTGAGGGGAGAGGTGGTTTTTGTCGCCGACATTCCCGCAAACAGCCGGAAAATCGAAGACCGTAGAAAGTGGGAGTAACACGCCACGGGTATTTGCCATCCGGCTTCCTGAAATGCCTGTGTCCCCTCTGGACATATTTTTGCGGCCGGGTCGCCGAAGGATGGATGATCGGGTAAATCATGAAACGGGTGTTGATCGCTCTCGGGCTGATGTTGTTCTGCATCGCCGTTTTTGCCGCCGTCAAGGCTTACGGCGTCTGGGTGATTACGGTTGTGGCCGTGATCCTGTTCATCCTGGGGATTCTCCGGAAGGATCAACCTGCCGGACCGGAAAGCGGGGAGGGGGCCCAAAACACAGAAGGGGGAAAAGACGCTTGAAGAACGAGGACTTCAATAAAAGTCTTGACTTTTGATTCTTCGTGGACAAGGATGACAATCGAATGCCGGGTGATGCAAGGCGGACACTCCGCATGAAACCGGCAGGTTCCGGACATGGGCAGGATGAAGCGTAAGGTGAACCGCCGGACTCTTCAGAGGCTGGCGGTTTTTTTGTCGGATCTTCATACGCTGTCCGGGTGCCGGGCGACATGAACAGGCCCCGGAACTGTTTTGGCCTCTTGCCAAGGAAAAACGGAGGGGGTATTTAAAAATGGACGAGGAGGCGAACCATGAACAAGAATTTGTATGTAGGGAACCTGTCGCAAAAAGTAACGGATGAGGATCTTCGGAACAATTTTTCCGAGGCCGGAGCGGTGGTGTCGGCGTCGGTCATCAAGGACAAGTTTTCAGGCGTTTCACGGGGCTTCGGCTTCGTGGAGATGGAGACCGAAGAGGGCGCCCAGGAGGCGATCAAGAAATTCAACGGCGGCGAACTGGATGGGAAAACCATTACGGTGAACGAAGCGCGGCCGAAAACCGAATCCGGCCCCAGGCGCGATAACCGGGGGGGCGGAGGCTTCCGGGGCGGCCGCGGCAGATATTAACTCGGTCAACAGGACGGTTCGGAACGGATCCTTCCATCCGCACCGATGAATCCGGCAGACCGGACTCTCCTTCGGTTTTGAGGATCAAGCCGGCGGCGATGGGTTTTCAAGCCCGGCGCCGCCGGCTTTTCTGCACCGTGAGAAAAAATATCACTTTACAATTCAGGTCCGGCAGAACATACTGTCACCGGCAATCCGTTGATCAGTCCATTCTGATGGAGATGCAGGACGTGAGGAAACGATGAGATTCTTTCGATCCACACCGCTACAGAGAATCTTGCCCTTTCTGTTGCTGGTCTTGCTGGGCGCCAGTTCCTTTGGTTTCATTGAGCCGCGGGGGAACAGCAAACACGATTTGGTTCTGAAGGTCGACGCCCCAAAGGATGGCGCCACCGTCAATACCCCCACGATCACGGTCAGCGGCCGCGTGTCCGGTACCGAAGCCAAAAGTGCAAAGGTAACCGTGAATAATGTGGATGCAGTTGTCAAGGATGGCAAGTATTCGGCCGATATCCCACTGACCGAGGGCAAGAACGTCATCAATGTGGTGGCCACGGGTGGTCAAGCCAAACCCTCCCAGCAACTGACCGTCACCTATCAAAAATAGGTCGGTCGTTTGAACGTCTCAAGAGACGGTGTTTTTTAGAAAGGAAAGGACGGTGAATATCATGGATCTTTCCTGGTCCCAGATCGGAAGTTTGCTGGTGTTTATCATCGGGTGCGCCGCCGGGATTTGGTGGACCTGTTTTAAAAAAGACAAAAATGAAAAATAGCCCTGTACGGACATTAGAAACGTTTTGGGGATCGAACAAGGTGAAAGCGACATGCACGGTTCATCAGGGAGGGAAACGATCATGAACTGGATGTTTTGGAAAAAAGAGGGTCAGACAAAAAAACTGCCGGGGCCCAAGGAAATCCCCCCGCCGATAGGCAGCTATCTGGTGACGCAGGAAGGCATGTCACCGGATGTGGTTTGGAAGTTAATGGCGGCGATCAGTCCCCGTTTGAATGACAAATACGTGGTCGACGTTCGGGTATACGACAGCAGCAAAACGAAACAAGGTGGATTCAAGGTGGAAAACTATCACTCCTTGGACGATCACCCTGACTTCGTGATTTTCGACGGCTGGTATACCAAAGATACCAAATCCGTCGGGAAAAGAAAACCGTAACGGTATTCCGGACCGGGGTGAAGGTCAAAAGAAAACACCTGCGTCCATAAAAAGGATAAATAACGGTGGAAAGGGGTGAGCGGTGGATCCATTGCCGCTCACCCCTCTTGCACGCAGTCGTTCGATTTATTTTGTGGCGTTGATCTTGTCCACCCACTGCTTGTAACCGGCATACTCGGGCATCGCATAGATCGGCGCCACCGCCTTCTGGAATTCGGCGATGTTGGCCTCGCTGACGATGCACCCCTTCGCCTTGGCCTGGGCGAGATAGTCGTCCTCGGCCTTGTTCCACGCCTTGATCTGGAAGGCGGTCGCCTCCTTGGCCGCGTCTTTCATGGCCTTCTTGTCCGCGGCGCTGAGGGTGTCCCAGAATTTCTTGCTGACCATCAGCAGCTCCGGCAGCCGGGCATGGGCGTCCTTGATGAAGTTCTTGGCCACTTCATAATGGTTCTGCGACACCCAGCTCGGGACGTTGTTCTCCGCTCCGTCCACGACGCCCGTCTGCAGCGCGCTGTAGACCTCGGCGTAGGCGATCGGGGTCGGGGTGGCGCCCAGCAGCTTCACCAGGTTGACCATGATCGGGTTCGGCTGGACCCGGATCTTGAGGCCCTTGAGGTCGGCAACGCTTTTCAACGGCTTGGTGGTGTAGAAGTTCCGAGAACCGGGATCAAAATAGCCGACGCCGACCAGGCCCACCTTCTCCATCGCGGCCAGGAAGTGCTGGCCGACGGGACCGTTCAGTACGTTCCACATGTGGTCCTGCGAGCGGAAGAGATAGGGCATCGAATAGACGCCGATTTCGGGAAAGACGGAAATCGCCGGTGATGTGGAAACCCGGACAAACTCGATCACACCGAGCTTCGCCTGCTCAACGACGTCGTTCTCCGAACCGAGCTGGCTGTTGCCGTACACCTGGATTTTGTAGCGGCCCTGGGTCAGTTTCTCGAAGAGTTCCGAAAACTTCTGATCCCCCATTTCCGTCGGATACCCCTTCGGATGCACCTCGGCAAGCTTGAGGATCTTTGCCGCCGCGAAGACCGGAACGGCGCCAAAGGTCACACCGACAAAAACAGCGATCAACAACAGAATCCCAATCTTTTTCATTTCGACCACCTCCTCATTCACCGATCCCCAGGTTGAACATCAGGATCACGCCGAAGTGAACCGGATCGATGCCGATGGTTTTCATGACCGGCAGCAGAATCGGCGTGCAGATCACGATGGCCGGGGCCATGTCCATCACCATTCCGATGATGAGCAGGAAGATGTTGACCAGAGTAAGGATGACATACTTGTTGTCGGAAAGCGAGAGCAGCCAACCGGCGATCGCCTGCGGCACCTGCATGGAGGTCATGATCCAGGCAAAAGCGGTTGAGGTGGCGATCAGCAGAAAAACCATGGAGACGGTGTTGACCGAATCCTTGAGGATCCTTCCGAACCGCCTGATGGGAATATCGCGGTAAAGAAAGAAGGTCAGGAAAAAGGCGTAGACCACCGCGACGGCGGCCGATTCGGATGCGGTGAAGATCCCGGTGATGATCCCGCCCATGATCAGGACGGCCACGCCCACCGAGAGCAGCCCCTCGACGAAGATGACCACGGCCTTCCGCCAGCCCGGCCAGGTTTCCCGCGGGAAATCGTATTTCACCGCCAGGATGTAGCTCGCCACCATCAGCGAAATCCCCAGCAGGATCCCCGGCAGCGCGCCGGCCAGGAAGAGCCTTCCGATCGATGTGCCTCCCGAGGCCATCGAATAGATGATCATGTTGTGGCTGGGCGGGATGAGGACCGCCTGGACCGCCGTGGTGACCGTCAGCGCGATCGCAAAATTTTTCGTATATCCCTTCTTCTCCATGGCCGGGATCATGATCGACCCCAGGGAGGAGACATCGGCAACCGCCGAACCGGAGATGCCTCCGAAAAACATGCTGTCCACGCAGTTGATCATCGCCAGCCCCCCCCGAATCCGGCCGACGAAGAGGCTGGCAAAATTGACGAGCCGTTCGGCGATCCGCCCTTCGCTCATGATCTGGCCGGCCAGGATAAAGAACGGAATCGCGATCAGCGGGATCGATTCCATCCCGTTGACCATCCGCTGGGCGATGATCATCAGGTCGATCTTGCTGTAGAGGGCCGTGAAGATGGAGGAGAAGCCGAGCGCAAACGCGATGGGTGTCCGAATCAGGATCAGCAACGCGAAGGAGCCCAGAAGGATGACGATGGCGATCGGGTCCTGGATCATCGGCCTTTGCCTCCCCTTCGGATCTCGTTGATCTGTTTGACGATCAGTTCCAAAGAATAGAGGAGCATGAGGAAGGCGGCCACCGGCGCGGCCGAATAGATGACGAGTCCGCGCGAAATCACCGTGGCGGGAGTATCGGTATCCTTCAGCGCCCATGCGAGCTCCGCCCCCTTGACCAGTAAAAAGACAGAGAAAAGAGCCAGCAGGAGGTTGACGACGATCATCAGGATTCTCTGGACCCGCTCGGGGAACAGGGTGGTGACGAATTCCACGCCGATGTGCAGGTGTTTGCGGACGCCGATCGCCGCTCCGGTCAGCCCGAACCAGACCAGAAGGATCATGGCGACCTCTTCCGTCCATGGGGAGATGATGTGGATGATCCGGAAACGGGCGATAATCTGCCAGAGGATGATCAGGGTCATAACCGCCAACAGAAAGGCGCCGGCCGTCTCAATGGCGTGCATTAGAAAATCGAGGATTTTTTTGATCGATTTTCCGGCACGGGATGAACCTTTTGTCCGGGCCTTTGCGGACGATGGTTTCACAGCCTTCAATCCGGATTCCCCCTGTCCCTCATCTGGTCAGGATCCTCGGAGTTTGCGACAATGAAAAAGCGGACAACCCCATACGATCTCCCGCCGGTTGCCGCGGGGAAATCGGTTGCTGTATCCATCGCCATGAAAAGGCGCTGGGCTGTCAATGGAAAAAGTTCATTTCGGATTACGAAACGCAGCTTCTAATAACAAAACCTTTTTCGGATGTCAATGTATTTTTGGGAAAAGCCGGAGGTTGACGAAGGAAACGAACCAGGATGCGAAAATAGATTGACACGCCTGCAAGGTTTTGTTATTAGGAACAAGGTTCCGTATTAAGAAACGATTTTCATCTGCCGGCGACAGAGTTTCCCGTAGGGGATGTGAAGATGAAAAGAGATGAACGGATCGGCTGCGGGATCGTTTTCCTGTTTGGGGCAGCCACCGCCATTCTTTCGCTGCGGATGCCGATGGGAACTTTCCGGATGGCGGGTTCGGGCCTGTTTCCGTTCTGCCTCGGAATCCTGCTGATGCTCCTCTCCGTTCTCTTCCTGTTCCATCTGCTGTTTGCGAAACCCTCTCCTCCGCAGATGCCGGAGGCCGCGGCCCCGCCCGACGCCGCTACAGGACAGATGCTGCTTTTTCTGGGGGCCACTGTCCTGGCCACCCTCTGCTTGAATCTGCTGGGGTATCCGCTGACCGTGTTCCTGCTGATGTTGCTGCTGCTTCGGATCCTCGGCATCAAAAGGCCGGTCTTGCTCATGACCATTCCGCCGCTGACGGCAGTGGTCTGCTATTTTCTGTTTGTTCGGTTTCTCAAGATTCCCCTACCGAAAGGGCTGATCGGTCTGTAGGAGGCGGGGATGTTCGAATCGATCCAGCACCTCTTTGCCGGCTTCGGAATTGCCACCACGATGGCCAATCTCCTGTACTGCCTGCTGGGTGCGGTCGCGGGAACCCTGGTCGGCATCCTCCCCGGACTGGGACCGATCGCGGGAATTGCGCTGCTGATCCCGATCACATTCGGCTTGAGCCCGACGTCGGCGATCATCATGCTCTGCGGCATCTATTATGGGGCGATGTATGGCGGTTCGACAACCTCCATCCTGCTGAACGTTCCGGGGGAGACCGCATCGGTGATCACCTGCATCGAGGGATATCAGATGGCCCAGAGAGGAAAAGCCGGTCCGGCCCTGGCCATGTGTGCCATCGGGTCGTTCACGGCCGGAACCCTGGCGATCTTCGGCATGGTCTTTTTGGCGCCCCCGCTGGCCGAGGCCGCGCTGGCCTTCGGTCCTCCCGAGTATTTCTCGCTGATGGTCTGCGGTTTCATCGTCCTGAGCAATGTGACGGGGGGGTCTCTGCTCAAGTCCCTCATGATGGCCGTGGTCGGGCTCATCATCGGAACGGTGGGACTCGATCCCGTGACGGGAGACTACCGCTTCACCTTCGACACCACCTACCTGCTGAGCGGCATCGAGTTCGTTGCGGTGGCCATCGGGCTTTTCGGGATCGCAGAGGTGCTGGCGAATGCGGACCAGCCGTCCGAAACGCTCGAACAGTGCGTGATCATGCCGCGTTTCCGAGATCTTTTCCCGTCGCTTCAGGATCTCAGGCGATCCATCGGCGCGATCATCCGCGGGGCGGGAATCGGATTCGGCGTGGGACTGGTTCCCGGGCCGGCTCCCGTCCTGGCCACCTACGCCTCCTACATGACGGAAAAAAAGGTCTCGCGGCACCCGGAGGCCTTCGGCAAGGGGGCCATCGAGGGGTTGGCCGGTCCCGAAGCGGCAAACAACGCCGCCTGCCAGTCCGCGTTCATCCCGCTTTTTGTCCTTGGGATCCCGTTCGCTCCGCCGACCGCCATTCTTTTGGGCGCCCTCATGATTCACGGTGTCGTACCGGGGCCGATGATGATCAGTGAACATCCGGATGTCTTCTGGGGAGTGATCGCCAGCATGTATATCGGCAACTTCATATTGCTCCTGCTCAATCTGCCCTTTGTCCCTTTTTTTGCCAGCATCCTCCGCATACCGAAAAAGATCCTGCTGCCCCTGGTCATGCTCTTCTGCATCACCGGGATGTACACCGTGAACAACTCCGTCAACGACATCTGGTTGATGCTTTCGATGGGCGTACTGGGCTACCTGATGAGAAAATGGGTGTATGACGCGGCGCCGCTCTTGCTGGCCCTGGTGATCGGCCCGAAGATGGAGGTTGCCTTTCGTCAGTCGCTGATGCTTTCTCACGGAGATTTCGGGGTTTTTGTCGAGCGCCCCTTTTCGCTGGCGTTTCTGGTGGTGACTCTGCTTTTTCTCCTGGTGCCGGCATTTCGGTTCATTGCCGGAAGGCTCGGCGGAAAAGGGGTCTAAGGGGGGATCGGGTAACCCAATCACGAAACGGTCGGTCGGTGACCGGCAAACCATCCAACAGGAAAAGGAGGTGTGGGTATGTTGAAAAAAATGTTTTTGGTCTTGGCAATCGGGCTGACATGCATTGCAGCGATCCCCGTTCAAGCCGCTGATTTTCCGGAAAAAGAGGTCCAGATCATCATCCCCTGGGCGCCGGGCGGGGCCACGGACCTCATCTTTAGGGCCCTGGCCGCGTCGACGGAAAAATATCTCGGCAAGGCGGTGGTCATCGTCAACAAGGCCGGCGGAGGAGGCGCCGTGGGATACGTGGAGGGGATGAAGGCCAAACCCGACGGCTACACCCTGGTCACGGCGGTTACACCTCTGACCATCCTTCCTCACCAGGTGAAGACGGCCTTCACCTATGAGAACTTCGAACCGGTCATCAACGTGGTCCGTGATCCGGCCATGTTTCTGGTTCGGTCGGAGGCCCCGTGGAAGACCGTGCAGGAGTTCCTGGATCAGGCCAAGAAAAATCCCGGCATGATCAGTGTGGGCAATTCCGGGGCCGGAGGCGGTGTCCATCTGATCGCCCTCGCCTTTGAGAAGGCCATGGGGGTCAAATTCAACCACATCCCGTTCTCCGGGGGCGGCCCTTCCGTGACATCCCTGCTTGGAGGGCACATCAACGCCGTTTCCGTCTCCCCGCCGGAGGGGATCAACCATGTCCAGGCCGGGAAGCTCCGGATCCTGGCCCTCTTCTCGGAGAAGCGCTTTGAGATGTTCCCCAATGTGCCCACCTGCAAGGAGCAGGGGGTGAATTTCGCGATGGGTCAGTGGCGGGGCCTGGCCGCGCCGAAGGGAACCCCGGCGGCGGTGATCCAGAAGCTCCACGATGCCTTCAAGAAGGGGATGGAGGATGCCGGCTTCCGGAAGAACGCCAAGGATATGGCGGTAAACCTCGAATACCTGTCCTCCGGCGAATTCGGGAAGGTGATCGCCGCGGACCATGAATTTTACGGCAAGCTGGTCAAGGAGATCAAAAAATAGAGTCTGTCGAAAAGGGAGGGAAAGGCTATGAAAAAGAAGAGCTCATGGTGCACGTTGGCCGTCATGACCGTCCTGTGCCTCCTTTGGGTGGCTGTGGGAACGGCCATGGCCGCGGACAAGACGATCCGCATCGGCAGCCCGTTCAAATCGGGAACGATCGTGGTGGATGCGGCGGAGAAGTTCAAGGAGATCGTTGAGAAGGGGAGCGGAGGCCGGATCGAGGTGAAGATTGACGCCGGCGTCAAGGCGGAAATCGAAATCAACAAGATGAACAGGGCCGGCGAACTCGAAATGCAGTCGAACGGGACGAATTTCCTGGAACTCTACGCCCCCCCGTACTACTTCTTCACCAACCCCTACGTCATGAAGGACTTTGATCACTACATGCGCGCCTGGAACGGCAAGCTCGGCAAGGAGGCGCGGGCCCAACTGGAAAAGAACGATTTGAAGTATCTGGCGACCCTCTACCGGGGGCTTCGTCAGATGACGACCAAGACGCCGGTCTATACGCCGGCGGATGTGTACAAGATGAAACTCCGTCTGCCGCCCATCCCCAGCTGGATGGCGATCTGGAAGGCCATGGGCACGGACCCCGTCGGCGTTCCGCTGCCCGAGCTCTACAGTTCACTCAAGACGGGCAAGGCCGAGGCCTCGGAAGGCGACCTGCCGCAGATTGCCGGCTTCAAGCTCAACGAGGTCCAGAGCCATTTGATCATCACCAACCACCTCGTGCAGACCGCCGGCATTCTGATCCACAAGCCTTTCTTCGACAAGCTGTCCAAGGCGGACCAGGACCTCATCGTCAGCGCCGGCCAGGAGGCGGAAGAGTGGGCCAACAACAAGATCAAAACGGAAGAGGGGGCCATCCTGGTCAATCTCCAGCGAAAGGGCATGCAGGTGGTGATTCCGGATGCCGAATCGTTCCGCACGACGGCCAAGCCGGCTGTGGATGAGTTGTTCAAGACGCAATGGTCGGTGACGACGTGGGCGGAAGTGCTCGCCCAGTGAAAAGGGGAACGAAAATGGCGATGTTGAAAGAGATTCAGGAAAAAGAGAGAAGGGTCCGGGAATTCCTGAAAGTCAGGGGTCTCCGGGCCCTGCTCCTGAAGCGCCAGGCCAATTTTTCGTGGATGACCGGGGGCGGCCTCAACGCGGTCATGATCGCGACCGAGCTGGGGAACGCCTCCCTCCTCATCACCGAAAAAGGGAAATATGCGGTGACCAACAATATAGAAGCCCCCCGAATGGCGGAGGAGGAGAGGCTTGAGGAGCAGGGGTACCGGATCCGGTCGTTCCCGTGGCATGAGGACCGGGAGGTCTCCCTGGTGCGGAAAATCGTCGGGAAGGGGCCGATCGGGTGCGATTGGCCCTTCCCGGATGCGGTCATGGTTGCGGAGGATGTCGCGCGGCTTCGCTATTCCCTGACCGCGGAGGAGGTGATCCGATACCGTTGGCTGGGAGAAAAGGTTTCCGGAGCCCTCGAGCGAACGATGATCGCGGCGAAGAAAGGAGAGAAGGAATCGGAGGTCGCCGGAAGGCTCTGCCTTGAATTGTGGAAAGACAGGATCGATCCCATGGGGATGATGTCGGCCGCCGACGAGCGGATCTCCCGTTTCCGCCACCCCATTCCGACGGAGAAGAAGGTGAAGAAGTTCCTGATGGTTTCCGTGAATGCCCGGAAGGGAGGCCTGATTGTCTGCCTGACGCGTTTTGTCCACTTCGGAAAAGTGCCGCGAAAATTGAGGAAACAGTACGAGGCGAACGTCTTCATCGACTGCGCGTTCATGGCGGCGACCCGTCCGGGCGTTCCCGCGCGGGAAGTTCTCAGGAAGGGAATCGAAGCTTACGACGCAAAGGGATATCCGGAAGAATGGAAACTGCACCATCAGGGCGGATCGATCGGCTACAATCCCAGGGACTACCGGGTCCATTTTGGGACCCCGGATCTCATTCAGGAGAATCAGGCCTTTTGCTGGAATCCGACTATTGCGGGAACGAAATCGGAAGACACGATCCTGGCTACCTCCCGGGGCGTGGAGATGATCACGAAACCGGTCCTGTACCCTTCCCTCTCCCTGGAGGTGGGGGGAATGCGTTTTACCCGGGCGGCCATCCTGGAAAAGAATTGAAATGACGGGAGATCCCCGTCTTTGCGGCATCGATGAAGGCGCGCAGGTTCTCCGTGCTCACATCGGGAGGCATCCCGCCCGCGCAGGACAGGATCAGACGGGAGGGGTCCGACGTTTCCGCCAGCAGCCTGCTCACCGCGGCGGACACATCGGCGGAAGTTCCCCGGGCGAGGACGTCGCGCGGCGGTATGCCGTGAAGCAGCGTCAACCGGTTGCCGCACATCCGTTTTAACTCATCGACCGTGTGCTGAATGCCGGGATTGAAAAGCTGGATGCCCATGTCCGCGTAATGCCGGATCGAAGCGGCGCAGGGGGCATCGTTGTGGAAGAATTTCACCGCCGCGTCGGCGGCATACAGATCTTTGAAATAGGGGAATCCGAATTCGAGAAAATCCTTCTCGCCGATCATGCCGACGATGTCGTCGAGAACGAGGATGCCGTCGATCGTCGGGATCGTCTCCCGCTGCAGGGTGTGCCATTGAACGAGAAAATCGGTGATGATGCGCAACAGGCGGTGAACTTCCCCGGGCACGGTCTTGAGGGCGATCAGGAATTCGGTCGTGCCCATCAGGAAGGACGCAATATTGAGCGGGCCCCGGGAAACCGAAAAGCGGATTTTATGGCCGAGATCCTCGATCCTCGGCCGGGCCCATCGCAGCCGATGGAGCATGAGCGGCAGCAGCCCGTCCGTGGCGGGGTCGGGCTCCTTGAGCCCCCCGATCTGTTTTTCGTCCGTGACCATCTTCTCCGCATGCGGGAAACCGTTTCGCGGAAAAATGCAACGCGCGCCGAAAGCCGACGGCTCGGTGCACATGCCGAATTCGGACCAGAATCCCGGTAGGAACAGGCACTCCGGAAAGGTCTCGATGGCCCTGCGGTTGGCCTCGAACCACAGGTTCTCGCTGGAGAGATAATCGGCAACGGCCATCCCGCACCAACCCGGCAGCCACGGGGAGTCGATAATGAAGCCGACGGGCAGCGGATCATATGGTACGCATTGCGATCATCGGCGCCGGTGCGGTTGCCGAAATCCACATTCAGGCCTTCAAGACCTTTCCGGATCGCTGCGAGGTGCGGGCGCTCGCGGATCTGTATCCGGAAAAGGCGGAAAAGCTCGCAAGGAGACACGGGATCTCCGCCGTGGTGTGCAAGGATTACCGGGAGGCCGTCGCCCGTGACGACGTCGATCTGGTATCTATCTGTCTGCCCCCGTCGGTTCATGCGGAGGCCGCCATCGCCGCGCTGAATGCGGGCAAGCATGTGATCGTGGAGAAACCGATGGCCTCCTCTCTGGAGGAGTGCGACGCGATGATTCAGGTGTCCGAGAAGAGCGGCCGCCTTCTGGCGTCCATCGCCCAGAACCGATACAAAATCCCGATGATGAAGCTCAAGAAGATCCTCGAATCGGGCGTTGCGGGGAGGGTCCTCCACGCAACGGCCAACTCCCTGTGGTGGCGAGGGCAAAACTACTACGATCTCTGGTGGAGGGGCACGTGGAACGCGGAAGCGGGGGGATGCACGATGAACCACGCGGTGCATCATATCGATCTGCTGCGCTGGGCGCTGGGAATGCCGGAGCAGGTGACCGCCGTATTCACGAATGTCCATCACGACAACTCGGAGACGGAGGATCTTTCCATCGCCATTCTGCATTATCCGAAGGGGGCGCTGGCTCAGATCACCTCCTCCCTTGTGGACCACGGGGAGGAGCAGGAACTCGTATTCCAGGCGGAACGCGCGCGGATCTCGATCCCCTGGCGGGTCAGGGCCTGCCTCCCGCTGGAAAACGGGTTTCCCAAAGATGATCCGGATACCGAACGCGAACTGCAGGGGATCTACGATGGCCTTCCCGAGATCCGCTACGAGGGGCATCCGGGACAGATCGACAATATCCTGCAGGCGATCGAAGGGAGGGCTCCTCTTCTCGTCGACGGGAAGGAGGGGCGTGCGACCCTCGAACTGATCCTGGGGATCTACAAATCCGCCGCTACCCGGACGACCGTCCCGTTTCCGCTGCGGAAAAACGATCCCGTGTACCGGAAGGAAACCATGCTGGGCATGATGCCGCGGTTCCACAAGAAGACCAAGAACATCGAAAATTTCGCCACCTCGACGATCACGCTGGGCCGTGACATGGGAAGGTGAGGGGAGGCATGCAGAAATCCGTCGGAAGGAATGAAACCCCGACGGGAACATTCGCCTGTCTTTCGGACGAACGGAGCCGGCGGATCAAGAAGCGATCGCATTGAAACAGGGGGGGACCATGACCGAACCGGAGATTCGCGTGGATGCGCGGAAGTTGAGAGGTTTCATCGGAAGGATCCTGTTGTCGGAGGGAGTCTGCAAGGGCAACGCCCGGATCGTGGCGGACTCGATTACGACAGCGGAGCTCTACGGGTTTCATTCCCACGGAGTCATCCGGATCCCCCATTACATCAAACGTCTCCGGATGGGATCGCTCAACAAGAATCCCGATATCCGGGTCCTGAAAAAAACGGGAAACACCGCCTTGGTCGACGGCGACCACGGCATGGGCCACGCCGTGGCCTATTTTGGGATGCGGGAGGCGATACGGCTGGCGAGAAGGGGGGTCGGGTTCGTCGGGGTCACCAACAGCAGCCATTTCGGAATCGCGGGCTACACCGCGATTCAGGCGCTCAAGAAGGATATGATCGGGATTGTCGTCAGCCACACCGACGTGGCGGTGATTCCGTTCGGAGGGAAAAAACCGGCGGTGGGAACCAATCCCGTTGCCGTGGCCGTTCCCACGGACCGGGAGTACCCGGTGCTGCTCGACATGGCGACCAGCGCGGCGTCCCTGGGGAAAATCCTGGTGGCCAAGAGCAAGGGGGAGCGGATTCCATCCGACTGGGCGGTCGATGAGGACGGCATCCCGACGACCGATCCCGCGAAGGTCAAATATCTGATGCCGATGGCGGGTCCGAAGGGTTACGCGCTGGCACTGATCTTCGACATCCTCTCCGGTCCGCTCACGGGATCGCTCTTCGGGAAAGGGCTGCCCAAAATGTACGGCGATTACGAAAAGCACCGCCGGATGGGGCATTTCATCGGCGCCATCCATGTGGGGCATTTCGTGCCGGTGGACGAGTTCAAGCGGAATGTCGGCCTGTTGATCGATGAAATCCACGACACCCCGCCGGCAAAGGGGTTTGACCGGGTCCTGGTGCCCGGAGAAAAAGAATATTTGATGCGATTGCAGTATGAAAGGGAAGGGATTCCGATCCCTTCCGAGACGGCAAAGGAACTGCGGGCCGTCGCCCGGGAGGCGGGCATCCGGTTTCCGGCCCCGGTTTGATCATTCTTTTCCAAAGGTGAGATTCGGAAGCCACAGGGCCACGTCCGGCCAAAAAACGACCAGGACGACCACCACGACGACGGAAAGCATCAGCAGCCATCCCTCGCGGACAAAATCCCAGAGAGTGCATTTGAAGATCGTGCAGACGATGTAAAGGACGGCCCCCTCCGGAGGGGTCAACAGTCCGAGGGTCAGGGTCAGGACCATAATGATCCCGAAATGCACCAGGTCGATGTTCAGCTCCTGGGCGACCGGCACGAGAATCGCGGTCAGCATCAGGATCAGCACCGTCGAGTCCATGAACGTTCCGGCGAAGAGCAGAAAGGTGACGATGATCAGCATCACGATCCAGGGGGTGTCGGAGATCCCCAGGACAAACTCCGCAAGCTTTTGCGGGATCTGATCCCAGATGATGCCGTAACTGAAGGTCGCCGACAGGGCGATCAGCAGCATGATCATCCCCATATCGACCACCGTGTTCTCCAGGGTCTGGATCAGCTTCTTCCACGAAAACTGCCGATAGACGATCGTGCCGATCACGATGGCGTATACGCACGCGAAGGCCCCCGCTTCGGAGGGGGTAAACATGCCGAACCGCAATCCGGCGATCAGGATGACCGGGAAAAGGAAGGCCCAAACGCAATCGACGAACGTTTTCGCGATTTCCCTCAGAGAAGCCCGCGCTTCCCTTTCGGGGGGATACCCTTTTTGCTTCGCCCTCAAACCGACCGCAACCATCAGGAAGACCGTCATCAGCAGGCCGGGGATCATCCCGGCCGCAAACAGCCGTCCGATCGATACCTCGGCGATACTGCCGTATAAAACCAGGCCGATGCCGGGAGGGATCATCGTCGTGATCAGCGAACTGCAACCGATGACCGATGCCGAGAACCCTCCGGAATAACCCCGTTTGGTCATGCCCGGTCCCAGGATCCGCGAGAGCATGGTGGCGTCGCCGATCGCGGAACTGGTGATTCCGCCCAGCGACGCCGCGATCACCATGTTGCTCTGCGCCGTCCCCCCGCGCATATGTCCCGTGAGAACCGAGGCCAGCCTCATGACCCGTTCGGTCAGGCCGGTCTCGTTGAGCAGGTTGCCGGCCAGAACGAACAACGGAATGGCCAGCAGCAGGAAGTTCTGCGTTTGGGAAAGCACCTGTTGCACGGGCATGGTCAGCGGCAGCGTCGGTTGCTGAAAAAAGAAGACGACGCCGGAAATGCCGAACGCAAAAGCGACCGGCATTCCCATGAGCATGAAGAGAACGAACAGGATCAATACCAGTGTCATCCCGTGGCCTCTCTGCCTTCAATCGCGCTCAGGTTCCATTCGGCGATGCACGGAAAAAACAGTTTGTCAGATGATTTCACCGCTCACCCCTTCCCTTTTCGTGATCGGTTCGCCCGTTGCGATTGCGCGCCAGAAGGCTTTGATTTTCAGGATTGCGGTGATGAGCATCAGCGCGCAGCCGATCGGCACGCTGAGCGTCACCCAGGTATAGCTGAAGCCCGGAATCCCCTGAAAGGCCCTGAACCGGGTTGTCCAGGAAAGGGGGATGCCGTATCCGATCATGCCCAACAAAAAAACGGCGATGATGCTGTAATTGATGATTTGGAGATAGAGTTGGGCTTTCGGGGAGAGCCTGCCGGTGATCACTTCGATGCAGAACAGCCTGTCCAGTCTCATGGCCGCATCCGCACCGAGAAAAACCGTCCAGGCAAAGAGGAACGTCGCGGCATCCATCGCCCAGTTCAACGGATAATGCAGGGATCGCGCGACCGCGGCGACAAACACCAGAAGCGAAAGAAGACCCAGAGAGTATTTGGCGATCTGCATCTCCTGTTTACAGAGGAACTTATAAAAATTTTTCATCATTCCCCCTCACGTGTCCGGCAACTTCGAAACCGTCATTTCCGTGTCGGCACGCATCATCCGACCCGGCCTCCCGGATTTGCGGAGGCCGGGCCGGAGATCGATCGTCGCTTGGTCTGTAGTCCTACTTTTTGCCCATTTCCTGATAGACCTTGTTCTTCGCATCGGTGATTTTCAGGACTTCATAGGCCTTCTCTCCGGCCTTCTTGAAGGCCGCAATGTCGCAATCCTCGACCGCCACCATTCCCTTGGCCAGCAATTGCTTCTTGACTTCCAGCTCGGACGCCAGGATCTTTTTGGAGGTTTCCAGACCGGCCTTGTCGCACTCCTCGACCAGGATCTTCTGGTAGTCGGCCGGCAGGCTGTTGAAGTATTTGGCGCTCATCACCTCGAAGTTGATCAGCATGATATGCCCGGTTTCATTGGCATACTTGAGGACCTCGTAGAAGCGGCCGGCGGGGATGTTGTTATAGACGAGCTCCACCCCTTCGATCGCCTTTTGCTGAATCGCCGGATACATGTCTCCGAAGGCCATGGCGACCGGCGTTGCGCCCAGCGCCCGGACGGACTCCTGCCAGATGGGGGCGGGCGGCGTCCGGATGCGCATCCCCTTCAAATCCTCGGGTTTCTTGATGGGCTTGTTCGTGAAGAAATGGCGGTACCCCTGGACCCAGGTGAAAGAAATGACCTTCAATCCGAACTTGTTGGCCAACTCTTCCGTCCAGGCCTTGACCGTCGGCGTATTCTTGATCTTGATCACTTCCTCCAACGTGGTTGCGAAATAGGGGCCGTTCATTACGGCGATTCCGGGGATGTAATTCCCGAGCCGGGCCGAGTCGGTATTCTGGCCGATATTCGCTCCCTGTCGCATCTGCTCGATGATGTCCTCTTCGACGCCGAGCTGTGCGCTGTGAAAGACCTCGATTTTGAGATTGCCCTTGGTTTTGGTGTTCACGGCTTTGGCCCAGTCGGTAAATCCTTTGTGATAAGGTTCTTTCGCGCCCAGGACGTGGTTGAACTTCAAAACGAATTTCTGCTGCCCGAAGGCCGGTAACGTGATGACCAGAGGCAAAATGATCGATGCCGCGAAAAGCACATAATATTTCTTGAATCCTTTCATATTCCCCTCCTTTCATCGGTGAATCGCCCCGCGCCCGATGCGGGGCGTCTGGAACGACTTGAATGATGGGGACGGCGCCCCCCGTCCCGCTGCTCCGCGGGAGATCCGTCCCGGAGACCGATCTTCCGCCGGAAAGCGATATGCGATCCCCCTTCAGCGCGATCCATTCTGCCTTCACACCCCCCCTTTCTCACGGATCCCTGAATATCAAGACAAGACCAAACTCCTTCTTTCCGGCCTCCTTCCAACGAATCTTTCGCATTTTATCCCTTTGCTGCGTCAATCCATGAATGCCCCGCCGTTGACGTCGAGGATCTCACCGGTGATGAACGATGCTGCGTCGGAAGCCAGGAAAAGAACGGCCTCCGCCACATCCTGCGGCCTTCCCAGACGGCCGAGGGGAATCCCGGCGATGACCTCTCTTCTCTTCGCTTCGGACCATTGAGCGCTCATCTCGGTTTCAACGGCATGAGGGGCGACGGCATTGACCCGGATGCCGCTGGGGGCAAGCTGCCTGGCCAGGGTCTTCATCAGGGCATCGGAACCCGCCTTGGATGAACCATACCCGGGGGCGGAGGTGATATCGCCGATCTTTCCGGCAATGGACGAGACATTCACGATCTTTCCCGACCCCTGCCGCTTCATGGTTCCAACGACCGCCTTGCAGCAGTTGAACGTCCCCTTCAGATTGACGGCGATCACACGATCCCAGTCGTCCTCGCCGACCGTTTCGATCGTGCCGCGGCGGATGATCCCGGCATTGTTGACGAGCAGATCGATCCGCCCAAAGGTTCCGAGGACCTCCTCGACCATCGTTTTCACGTCGGGACTCTTCTCGATATCGCAGACGACGGGAAGGATCTGTCCCCCCCGTTTTTCAGCCTCAACCTGTAGGCTCCGGAGGGCCTCACGGTCGACATCCACGGGAACGACCTTTGCGCCCTCGTCGATCAGCGCCAATGCAATGCTCCGCCCGATGCCTTTTGCCGCCCCGGTGACGACGGCCACCTGATTTTTGAATCTCATTCCCACCCTCCCGATATTTCCCCGGATGGATCGGTGTGCGGTTCGGTCCGGCGCTGCAACCACCCCAAGCCTTTCCCTGCGCTCTTTCCCGGTTTCAGGTCAGGGCGCCCCGCGCCGCTCCGAATCCCAGTTGAACCGACAATTTTTTCGCCACATCCCGCAGCGGATCCTGCAGCTCCCTGAGCCGCCGCAGCGAAAGACGGCTCTTCGGTCCGACGATGCAAAGCGCTGCGCAGACCTTCTCGGACTGATCCCAAACCGGTGCCGCAATGCAGCGGATCCCCTCGAGGTGCTCCTCTCTATCGAGTGCGAATCCGTTCGCGCGGACACGCGCAAGCTCTTGTTTCAGGGCGGAGATGTCGGTAATCGTGTTGGCGGTCATCCGTTCGAATCCGGTTCGACCGATGATGCCGTCGAGCTCCCGTTCGGGAAGCCAGGCCGCGAGAAGCTTGCCGACGGCCGTACAGTAGATCGGCCGTAGGGTCCCGACCTCCTGAACGACGCGCACCGGCCCCTCGGAATCCCTCTTGGCCACCACCGATACCACGCCCGCACGGAGAATGGCCAGGCTGGTTCCTTCCCCGGTCCGGCGGCTCAGTTCGTCGAGGAACGGGATCGATATCTCCGCGAGCTGCTGTTGGGTCCAGGCGGGTCCGGTCAGCTGGAAAAGTCTGGGCGCCAGTTTATAGGGCTGCGCCTCGCCGTCCTGAACGAGATAACCAAAGGTGATCAGTGAGCGGAGCAGGTGGTGAGCCGTACTGCGGGGCAGGCCGGTCTTACGGGCGATGACGGACGCGGATGCGGAGCCGCCGAAAGCGGCGATGGTTTCAATCACCCGCAGCCCGCGTTCAAGGGATTGATGAGAGATTCCGGACTTCATCCGTCCTCCCGGTTGTCTCATATAATGAAACCTGGTTTCTATTCTATCCCATACGTTGGTCATGTCAAGCAAATTTTCCATCGAACGGGCCATCCCTGATTGCCGATGAATCCGTTTGCCGTGACTTTTAAAATGAAACCCATCCCATCCGTCGCTTGACTTCACACCATCCCCTCATTTATGATTTCATCAATGAAATGACGCAAAAGCGGATGTTCATCCTTAGTCTCAAGGAGGCCGTGGGGGATGAAAACCAATGGAAAATCCGAAAACGAAAACACAGGGTGCAGGGAGGGGGTCGTCGACTACCTCTGTAAGATGTTTTCGCTGGCCGGCAAGAAGGCCGTCATCACCGGAGGCAGCGGCGTGCTGGGGACGGACATGGCCTGCGCCATAGCCCGTGCAGGCGCGGACGTTGTCCTCTGGGCCTCCCGCGAGGGTCCGCTGCAGGCTTCGACCGAGTACATCCGAAGGGAAACCGGGCGTACGGAAGGCATCGGGCATTACAGGGTGGATCTGATGAACGAAAACGAAACGTCCGCGGCCGTCGACGCGGCCGGCGATTTCCAGATCCTCATCAATGCCTGCGGCGGAGGCAGAGGGAAGAGCCCGTTGATTGAGCAGGAGATGGAGAATTTTCGCTTCGTGATGAAGCTCAACGTCGAAGCAGGCTGTTTTCTGCCCATGAAGCTGGCTGCCAAGCGCTGGATCGAGAAGAAGATCCGCGGCTGCGTCATCAACATCGCAAGCATGGGCAGCTATGTGCCTCTCTCGGGCGTCTGGGCTTACAGCGCCGCGAAGGCGGCCGTGGTCAACCTGACCGAGGGCGCGGCCAAGGAGTTCGCCCCGTACGGCATCCGCGTGAACGCCATCGCCCCGGGATTCTTCCTCGGCAAGCAGAACAGGCGTCTTCTGATCAACGAAGACGGTTCGCTGACCGACCGCGGGAAGGCGGTGATCGCCCACACGCCGTTCGGTCGCTTCGGGCAGGCGCATGAACTGATGGGCGCCGTGCTGTACCTCTGCGCCGACGAGGCCGCCGGTTTTGTCACGGGGGTCACCATTCCGGTGGACGGCGGTTTCCTGATCCAGAACATCTGAAATCGATCCCATTCCCGCCGGCAGCGATAAAATCGAATCCCTTCAAGCATCGGAATTCTTCCGTTTGTTTTCACCTGCCCGTGGTTTAGATGATGAAAACATATTGACATCCCCAAAAAGTTTTGTTATTAGGAACAAGGTTCCGTATTATGGAACAAACTCATTTATCGGAATGTCGCTGTCCGCAAGGTCGTTAAGGAAGAGCATTCCTGATCAAACAGGACAAAAGCCTATGGAACCGAAAACAATCCAATCCAAGCCGAGCAATCTCGTCCAGACGATCGAGAGGGTTTCCCTGATTCTCGATCGGGTGGGACAAAATTCCCAGGGGATGAGCATCAGGGATTTGTCCTCGGGACTGAATCTCCCGAAAGGGACGATACACCGCATCCTCTCCTCCCTGTCCTATTTTGGGTATATCCGCCAGGACCCGGCGACGAAGCTCTACTTTCTGGGCCTGAAGCTGATGGATTTGAATGCCCAATTGAGCAGCCAGCTTGATTTTCGGAAGGTTGCGGAACCGATTCTGCGGGATCTCGCGGAGAAGACGAAACAGACGGCGCATCTGGTGATTCTGGATCGGGATGAGGTGGTCTATGTGGACAAAATTGAGACGCAGCAACCGACAGGCGGATTGAAAATGGCGTCGCGCATCGGTTCCCGGAATCCGGCTCACAGCAGCGCGGTGGGAAAGGTGCTGCTCTCCTATTTTTCCGACGACGCGTTGACGGATTTTCTTCAAAAGAGGGGACTGCCCCGACGGACGCAGAACACCATTACGCGTCGCGATGATTTCCGGGATCATTTAAAAATCGTCCGAAGCCAGGGATACGCGACGGACGATGAGGAAAACGAACTGGGAATCCGCTGCGTGGGAGCCCCGATCTTTGACGACAAAGGGAGGCCCGTGGCCGCGATCAGCGTATCCGGTTCGGTTTTCCAGATGACCAAGGAGATTGTTGAGGGTGTGATGAGACGGGCGGTGATGGCGGCGGCGGCGGAAATCTCCCGAAGATTGGGTTTTCGGGACGGCGGGACGGACGGGAAAGGAGGCGGATAAACAAATCTGGGAAAGAGAGAGGGTTTGACTGAGGCGAATCGCATGCAGGATTTCGGAATCAACCAAAAACCATAGGAGGGGGAAATGAAAAAACTGTTGGTGATTCTTCTGTTGTCGGTCTTTTTCATCCCGGCTGTTTATGCGGGGGAGGCCAAGCCGATCGAGATGAAACTGGGTCATTTCGCGGCGGATGCCCATCCGGGCAACCTGGCCAGCAAGATGTTTGCCGAGGCGGTCGAGAAACGGACGAACGGGGCGATCAAGGTCACGATTTATCCCAACAACGCACTGGGCGCCCCACCGGAGGTGCTCGAACAGAACATCCTGGGCGCGGTGGACATGAGTCTGCCCACGCAGGGCCAACTGGGGAAATATTCCAAAAAATTCAACTGCGTCATGCTTCCATTTGTATTCAACGATTATGCGCAGGCCGACAAGGTTCTCGATGGCGTATTCCTCAAATGGGCGGCGCCGGATCTGGACAAGGCCGGGCTGGTCTTTCTGTCGAACTGGGAATGGGGGTTCCGAAACCTGACGAACAGCAAACGTCCGGTGAATGTCCCCGCCGATGTCAAGGGGCTGAAGGTGCGCACCCCGCCGGAACTGCCCACGCAGGCGGCCATGGAGGC